>Ga0325400_1004101_pt1 | contig 13416 bp, 8 predicted proteins | sample PopdelMetagenome_2_FD_205662 | JGI IMG/M metagenome (GOLD analysis project Ga0325400, IMG submission 205662) | Populus deltoides microbial communities from Bellville, Georgia, United States - Xylem-PdKOR-R1 | ecosystem: Host-associated > Plants > Phyllosphere > Stem > Wood/Secondary xylem... | reverse complement strand
ATACATGTTATAGTCACTGGAAATTGTGAGTCTCTTATAGCTTCTATGCTATTGGCTCTACTTAAGCAACTATGTTTCTATTTTAAGTTTGAAGAAGCGTGGCACAAACTTAATTTTATGTTGTACATGGGCCAGTGAATTGTCTCCCGTTATTTTACTTGCATTTTTAGGATAATATTCTTACGGAAATGGTCTGTGTCCTTTTCTGCCAGATAGGAGATTTTGGTATTCTGGTAAGATCTGGTTTCAGTGCACCTAAAGCCCTTTTTTTCAACTTCCTCTCAGCATTAGTGGCATTAGCAGGAACTGCGTTGGTGAGTACTGTCTTCAAGGTCAATGCTAATCCTTTATAAATTTGAATATCGGGAAAAAAAGTTTACTGAAAATGACTGCTTTTGTTCCAGGCTTTGCTCTGGGGACAAGACCCAGGACAGTCATCTTTGATTGAGGTTAAGTTCCGTTGATGGGTTATGCATACCTCTTTTTGTTGCAATATAACTTCAGGTGTACTTAAAGGGTCTCTGCTTTCTATAGGGATTCACTGCAGGCGGATTTGTGTACATTGCTGTTGCTGGGGTCCTGGCAGAAATGAACAATAGCAAGTCAACGCTGAGAAGTTCAGCAGTTCACATAACCTCGCTAGTGCTGGGGATGGCTGTTGCCCTATGCATCTCACTTGTGGAGTGAACATTCGTTTTATAACTGTAATTCTAGCCCAACTTAACGGCAAAAGTACGAGGAAAAGATTAGATGTTTTCTTAACACTTAAAAATTAGTTGTTATCTTATTTTTTGTGAGTTTCACCTCTGTGGAAATCTATAGCTCTGGACCCTCCTTGGACACACTAGTTGGGCGTTGCTTATGGCATCTGGGATAAAAATTGACTGATTTTTCTTCCAGATTTCGAGTTGTGGTCAAGGGGGGCATGAATTAGCAAGTTGAAAGGGATTTGTATTATTATACCTTTTCAAAGCTGGAAAAAAAATTTGCCGGATAAGAAAAAACATACCCCACCAGTTCACATATCAGGGTCAAATCATTTACCCATTCCCTGAAAGCCTTCAGCAACTCAGCGAAAGAGATGTCAATGGTGTACTTTTGTATCTCAGACTAGAGATTGCTGGAGATCAATCATATGCCACTTGGATATATTGATTCAAAAAAATTTCAAGATTTGGGTAAAATGATTATTTGTCTTGTGTTATCTTCACAATTTTGCTGGATAAGGTTTCTAGCTTTGCCCATCTTCAGCTTTATCACGGGATAAATGAGATCATATGAAGTTTCTCTCAAAATGGAATATATCCTTCCCTCTGAGCTGAGGCGAGTGCATTGTCGATTGTAGACTTTGTGGTGAAATGTGGGACACTGGCAGAAATAATGATTGCGGTAGAATGTTCACAGCATGCCATTAATGATTAAAGGGAATATATCCTGCATATAACGATTTCTTTTGTCTTCCTTTTCGTGCCTTTATTTCTCGTGTTTGTTTGCGAGATCGCATGATTGCTAAGCGGCCTGGTTTGAAAATGGTGCAAATTTCATTCCATTCAGCGTTCAGACAGGCATTCATAATGTGTCAAAAATCAACTACTGACAGCTTTTTCAATGTCCTTAATTATTCGGTGTTGCTAGCTGAAGAATTCATGATTATCTGTTTGTTTAATATATTCTCAAGTCTTTCCTTCCAATTCTCAACGTTCCATCATAGATTGCAGCTGTTTGACAAATTGACTCCACTATCAGATCATTTTCCCTTTAAAAAAAAGATCAAATAAATAAATAAAGCTGAAGGTGATGATATCACCATCGCTAAACTATCATTGGTAGTGATTTTTTAGGTCCACCGCAAAGGTACCCAATAGACTGATAACTTGAACAACATCGTAATAGATGTTCTTAGATTCTAAATTTCAGGCTACTATGCTAACAGACAGCATCCAGTCTCATGATCTTTGGAAGTCGAGTTTTATTCCTGGTACAACTCCAGAGAATTCTTCAAGACTGAGGAGGCAAATTTGCAATTAGTTCCTTTACCCGGTTGAGGAATATGGAAGGATTCATAAGAAGCTAGTTAAGTCATGAATGGATCCGGTCATATGGCCTGGAACATCTGTTCAATGCAAAAAATGGTGCCTCTCTCTCTCTCGTGATGACACATTAGAAGGACAAATGGTATTGCAGAGTGTCGTGCTAATTATCCATCCAAATCTGAACAAAGAAATGATGAAGGAAACCTACAATTAGGCTGGAAGACACATTCTACAGAAATATATAAAAAATCAAAATCATAGTACAATAAGAGTGCTTCTTATACCGCATATCTATGATATTTCTTTCCCTATCGGCCCGAAATACAAAATCACGAAGAATTCATTGACCGCTCCGCAATGGATTGGAATAAAGCTATTAAAGCTAGATGGAGCGGAAATGTGGGTTTCCTAATTTATTCTTTATACCTTTTTAATACTGATCGAACTTGTCGAGTTCTTGAAGCATTTGAAAAATGGTGACGTTCTGAGTTGGCAGAGCAGGAACTGAAGCCATCCTTGTTAGATCAGGTGCTATTACACGATGGTCCTGACGGGTAAGTGTATGGTGCCTTTTACGCACTGCTCGGACTTGGGGCTCTGCAGCCACCACAACAATGCCTTGTTTGTTCATTACCGCAGGTAGTAGTAGGTCGTCCGCTCTCTTCTCTAATCTCTCCTCATGCGCCCTTCCATTCTTGAAGGCGTAGCAGATATTTATTATGTCAGAATGCATTCATCGACACGAGTGTTTTCTTGTAACAGGACAAGAAAGTGGACATATTCTTACCTTGATAACAGAAGAGGTTGGCATTGGACATTTGACAGGACGATCTTCATCCTGTGGCTCCATTGGGTGTTCAACTGGCCAGAATTCGACCTCGTACTCAACTGCATGATGACGATGTTGTAAATCCATATAGCCACCACTGACTCTAGTCTCTCTGCTATCAACTATTAACGGAACTTCATGACTTCCATTCTTTTCCTAAGAAAATGAAAAATGAACTGACTTTGATGAGCATATTGATGATATAGCTATATATGCGTGCTAATAAAGTAGAGATATCAAGAGAAGTATTAAGCATAAGAATGGCTTATAAGTGATGAAACTAACTGCCAGTTACTCAATTTGTTATGCAAGAAAAAAAGGAGAGATCAAGATACTTACAAAATCATCCTCTCCACATGACAAACCCATAGAGAAGCGTTCATATACTCATGCCAGAGGCACAAAAAATCTAGCTTTGTGTGTATGTTTGTTTTTGGAGCGAGAATGTAAAGATAAATGAAAGAAAAGAAAAAGAAAAAGAGCATGAAAAGGAGTACCGAGGGGAGAGGGGTGACATTGGCAATGTGGGATCTCATACACAGTGAAAGACGAAGAAAGATTCCCACCATTTCCTACTTTTCTTGATTTTGTTACTTGTTTATTCGCCTCTTTTACCTCCTTTATTGGGTCCCTATATGACTATATCTTTGTCTCTCCTTCCCCCCCCTCACAATGAGCGAGAGACAAAGAGCTTTTTTCACTTTCTTGCTTTTGAAGAACAGTGGCAGTTTTGGTTGAAAATATCACAATCTACCCCTCTTTTTTTTTGGCTTTTCTTGGTTTTGCAGAAGATGGGAAATGCAAGTGAAACATGCATACATGAGCTGTGATATCTTGAGCCAAGATATAGATGCTCATTGAAAGAAATTACATGAACCGTGAAAGCAAAAGAAAAGCTAACTGAGCGGAAAGCACGAGATAGCGGCCTGCCTTAATTCAGACACTTTTACTAGACGTTTGTTTCTTCCAACGTAATAAACATCATATGTTCTAAAGCAGGCAAGCTGTATGTTGTGTATGCAATGCTTTAGTCCTTACACCATGTTGTATTCTCCTCTCTACCTAAAGACAGGGTTTGGTGGGGACTGCATTTTTATCCCCAGCTGGCCATCTTCCTGTGTAAGCTAGTTGGCTTATTCACTGCTTGTGGATGCCAAGATGCCATAAGACGTGCCAAGAAAATAACAACCAGGAAGATCACAAACCAGCACCAATCCTTTGTCAAGGCATATTCCACTGCAGCATTGCAGAATAGAAATGAAAGTTAGGAGTGATCGACGAGTGCAAGACTTCGATTTGTCTCTCACCAAATTGTTTTGGTAATCAGGTAGCTGATCACCAAGCCAGGTTGAGCTACTTCATTTATTTGAAGTGGGAGTCTCTTTGATTTGGAAGGCCCTTTAAGCCTATAATATGGAGCTAGGATAATGATACGTACACTGGGCTAATCCACACAAGCACTCGCTTCGACTTAGGCCCAAATCTCATCTTTAATTAACGAAAACCCTCTCAAGTCTTTCCTTCATGAGAATGTGGACAGCGAGGAAACAAAAAAGATGCATGAAAATGTGAAGAGATACTATTATATTTATATGTTTGTACAACCTGTATTTTTAAAAAATTTATATTTTTTTATGAAAATTAATTTTTTTTTATGTTTTAATGTGTTGATTTTAAAAATACTTTTTAAAAAAATAAAAAAAATATTATTTATATATATTTTAACATAAAAAATATTTTAAAGAACAGGCATATAACCTTTCCTTGTTGGCACGACCTTCTTTGTCCCAGATTGGAAAGGCGTAGGAGTATGTGACAAAATGCATGGCCATAACGACACAACAACCAGGAAAAAGTCAAAAATACCAACTCTGAAAACCAGTAAGCACCAGCAAAATTTCCTCTCCACAGCTCAATTAGCCAAGTAACATACAGCATTACATCACGAAATAAACTTGACTAAGGTTCTTAGGCTGGCCGGCCATGGCAAATGATATTCTATTTGTCATCCCCACAAGTCCAGTTGTCGATCCAAAATAGCTAGCCAACCTATCACAAAGAAAAAAAAGGAAGAACCACAAGGGACAACCTAAAACAGGGAAAGGCCCTCAGTACACAGATTGCTGGGACAATAGAACAGGAAATGAAGCTGTGGAGAAGGGCTTCCGGAGCCCTAAAAGATCAAAACAGCTTATTATCCATCAGCCTATCAAGGCAAACTTGGTATCGGAATTCAGATCTCGAGGCTGCAATCATCAAGGCCACCAGTCATGATGAGAGCTACGTAGATTACAGGAATGCCCAGAGAGTCTTTACATGGATACGCACATCTCCGGTGAGCCTGAAGCCCTTGATATGGGCTCTCACTACACGGATGGAGAAGACAAGGAGCTGGGTTGTGGCCATAAAGGGGTTGATGCTAATGCATGGTGTTTTCTGTTGTAAGACCCCAGCCGTGCAAAGGATCGGAAGGTTGCCATTTGATCTATCAAACTTCACTGATGGACACTCAAAACAAGCAAAAATGTGGGGCTTCAACACCTTTATTCGCTCTTATTTCTCGTTTTTAGACCAAAGATCTGCCTTGTTTTACGTACAACAGAATCAGACAGAAGAACCAATGGTGCAGGAGCTTGTAAAGTTGAGAAACTGGCAATCTTTGCTTGACATGTTGCTCCAAATTAAGCCAATGGCAGATAACATGAAAGAGGTTCTAATTACAGAGGCCATGGATTGTGTGATCATTGAAATATTCGATGTTTACGGCAGGATATGCAAAGGGATTGCAAGGGTTCTCATGGGGATATATTCAGCTGGGAAACTTGAAGCTACCATGGCTTTTAAGATTCTTCAAAAGGCAAAAGTTCAAGGTGAGGACCTTGCTCTATATTTTGAATTTTGCAGGAACTTCGGTGTCTTCAACGCATTGGAAGTTCCTAAAGTCACACAGATCCCAGAAGCAGATATCAAAGATCTTGAGCGTATAATCAACGGAGTTCCTGAAGCGAAAAGTTACAAAAATGTTAATGATGAGGATGATAATAAAGCAATAGTGGTGAAAGAAGATGTTGCCATTGTTGAAGAGAAAGAACCAAACAGTAGATTGAAGACAATAGTAACAGACAAATGGGAGATTTTTGAGGAAGACGTGAACATCAATTCTCAAGGAAATCACGAGACCTCTCATTTCAGAGCAACTTCTTCCGCAGAGAATCCTCCAAATTATCTACCGATTGTACCTGTTTATCATGAACAAGAGATACCGGATTTTATTTGTTTCTATTAGTTGGGTTAGAGATTCTCAATATTCCCTTCAGCGAGTCTCGTCCACTAATGAAGTCGGTTTTTGTTAAGAAAGAATGTTCTGTTTATACTCTTTTCTTTTTTCTAAACAATTTTTGAAGGTTGCATATTATTTTATATTTTAGGTTTTTGAGATTAATGATGGAAATCAAACTAGAAATTTCATCTCTTATCAATTATCATAGTCTTCTTAAGTTGATTAATGTGATGTTGGTGGGGTTATAGAAAGCAATCTGAACAGGGGCAGAGGCAGAGATGAAGAGTGAATTCCCATGTATATGATGCTGTAAGCTGGAGATTTAATGTTTATCCGGGTAATCCTACGTCTGAGCTCTTTCATGAGCATACAAAATAGTCCTGCTCCCAAAAGAAAATAATTAATTCTCATACAGAATCAACACAATAATATTTTAGGGAATAAAATTTTATAGTTCTCATGATCTTAATTGGATGAAGCGGCAGAGCTAGTTAAATTTCTTTGAACCCATTTTTATAAGACACGTCCAGCAACGTGAGAAGCAGATTCACAGGATTTGGATCGTGCTCTTAAAGAAATATAAACGATCATGTTTCAAATTTCATAATTGGTTTTGAGTTCAATTAATGTTTTGGATTGAATGAGAGAAATACACGAAATGAATTATATTGTTTCCATTTTTTATACCCTAAATTATGATCATTCAATTTGAATTTGAATTCAATGATTTAACGAAAATGACGGGTCGTGTTCATAAGAGAACACGACATGATCCGAATCTTCCCTGTTCCACTCCTAGCAGAACCTCACAATCTAGCAGAACTGTAACACTCCGTACTCTCCCTGAAAAGGCTGGAAAATCCAACACAACATAGGGTTTGACTGCCTCCCTTGCAACTCAGTCATCAATGCAAGGTTTGCATTTACATTTTCATTTTCATGGAGTATAAAATCTATAAGAGGATACGCAATTTTCTTGGAAGATAATTTGGTACCTTGGAAGTCAGAAAAGCAAAGAACTGTAGCCAGTTCATCTACCGAGTAAGAGACAGAACTGTAGCTCGTTTGTCTACTGGGTCAGAGTACAAATTAAGCTCTAAATGATGCAACAGCTGCACTAACATGGTTGAGAGAATTAAAGGTTACTCTATTGCGATCTCCGCTATTTTGGTGTGATATTACAAGCACAACTTAATCAAGCCATATTCCATTCTTTCATGTATGAACTAACCATGTTGAGTTGATTTTTCTTTTCTTCGTGAAAAAATTGCCAAGGAGGATCTAGAGGCTCGGTTTATTCTTACTACTAATCAGATAGCTTATGTGTTCAATTAAAGCACTCTTGACATCTAGTTTATGTCTTCATTAAAGCACTCTTGACATCTTGGTTTCTCTCTTCGAAAGACGAGCTTCATGCTGCAGTTTTTCCTATAAGCTTTTGAGAGAGAATGTTAAGTAGTTTTAACCGAATGGGACTTCTTCTCATAGCAGAACTACAAGGTCATCTATATCTTATGAGAATTGAAGATGTTTAGAAACGAAGTTCATCCGTTGGATAATTGAATAATTTTTTATTTTAAGCAAATTAATATATTTTTTAAAGTCAAGATATATGGTGACTTGATATGAAAAATTTAAAAGATTGCTGATAAATAATAGGTAATGTCTAAAAAGTTAGGTGACCGGTAACTAGTACCTTAAAAAAAAAAATTATAGATGTAGAGACACTTCAATAGTAAAGTCAGTAAATTTATAAAAAAAAAATTACAATAACATTCTAAAGAGAGATGCTCTGAAAATGTATATGTAGTGGAGAATGAAGAGATTGTGAACCTTTGATTTGATAGATTTATGATATATTTATAGCTCATGAATCTTATTATTTTGTGGAGAGAAAGGGATGAAGTGTAATTTCATATTTATAATATTTTAAGTTGTATTCTATTCAAAATAATACGTATTGAATCGATATAAAATACAGAAAGACAATCCCTAATGAATGTTAGGTTTGAGCCCATTAGAAATGAGAAATAGATTTAGACACAATGCTTATACTTAAGCATGTCTCGAGCCCAAGCTCACAAGGGTGCTAGGATACATGCCCAACAAGCCAAGCATGATAGCACGCTTAGCATAGACATGCACCTTGCATGGACTCGAGTTTTTTGCCCGAGCCCGTGCCTTTTAGGGAGTTGGTCTCGGGCAGTAGCCGGAGCCTAGGTTTCTTGGTTGTTGGGCTCCGGTTACTATACTCGAACTCACGGCCCCTACTATGGCTCCGTTTGTCTACGCGTTTATAACTGCATTTTATGTATAACAGTAAAAATCTAGTGTTTGGTTAGAAAATTAACCGTGATTTTTGTACATGGGCCCTACTATTAACTGCGTCGAAAACGTTATTTCGCTGAAGCAGAAATTTTCTGCTTTTCTCGTCGCGTTCCTGGCATGCGCACATCCTGCTAATTAATTAGCATGAACAGTGCAGCATGCTGCTGCACTGTTCCTAATTAATTAGCAGGAAGAGTGCAGATTGCTGCACTGTTCGCATGCTGTGTTATTCCCGCTGAACCAGTTCCGGTTTAAAATTTAAAATGTATTTAAATAGGTTTGACTAGTAAAATAAAAAATAAAAATTATTTTTTATTTTTTAATTGTATTTTATTCAAAAAACTAGTGTTTAATATTATTCAATAAAACTACATAAATTAAACAAAGATCGATTGATGACGTAACATTTGCAGAATTTGATCGTAATTTCAATTTTGTTCCTAATTATATTTTATCTGATGTTGTTGCGTGCTTAAGAAACCAAAAAAACTGTAATCTTTGTCGGATGTGTTTCATATGTGATGGAATTGTAGATATTATAATGGAACAATAAAAAATATTTTATATAAAGTATTATTTATTTTATGATGTAATAACAATAGTTAAATCTATAACATTTAAATTAAAAACCATCAATGTTAATATATAATTTTTTAAATTATTTTATAATCTCAATTTCAAAAGCATTCTTAACCAAACACATTAAATTACTTTTTGTTCAACCTTAATTCTAACCACAGTTTTAACCAAACATCTATTTTTTTAAACTAACCTCAACTAAAAATACTTTTTATAAAACAATTATTTTTAAATTACAACCATAACAACTACCGTAATACCAAACACACACTATATTTTGAGCTCGGGGTACCGAGCATCAGCTCAAAAAGTGTACTTATTAGATCTATTTTTAGTGAATTTTTTAGTTTGTTTTAAAGATTGTTTTAGTTTATTTTATTTGTATCCATCAATATGTACGATGGTGAGAGCTGCCAAAAATAATGAAACCTCACAATCAGATACTGCAAGCTGATAGGTTTCTTCCAGGTGTACACATGCACGTACTTTGTATTGACAGGTGATATACTTATAAATAAAGAGCGTACAATACTATGTCATTTAACAGAATGTATAAATATACATTTTAACGATCAATAGCTTTCAAAAACTATAATGGTATCTTCGATTTTATTCATAAATGTAGAGCTTTCTTTCAAATTAATCTACACAAAGCATGTACGTACCATATATCTATCTTAAAAAGGAAAAGTTATCTCTCTACTGTGGCTTCAATGTTAGGAAAAATTATTTGTTTAGAAAAAAAGAAGACATGAAACTTTATTATAAAATGATCTAAAGAATATTGTTTTAATTATTTTTTAACTACGTTTATTTAGAACCCATTAACTTTAACTAGATAATATTAGCATTAATGTAGTTCTTGTGAATCCTTTTATTTTAAAAATGTTCACTTCTATGATATATGAGAAAAACGTTGAAGATATAGGCATGTATAAATATTAATTATTATATTTATTATCGGAAGGTTTTTTTGACACTTGACATGTATGAGAGTATGCAAAGTAAAAGGAATCTCAGTACATAAAACCATGTTAATATATCTTGAAAGGATAAAATTACAAATAAATAAGATTCAATGACCAAAACAAATAAAAAAACATTATAAAAAATAAATAGCATAGTCCACAACAGAAATAAATCGGCGTGAACGATGATTGTCATCAGTCCTTTCCCCAATTCTTTTAGCTTATTTTATAATTATAATATATGACATATGACATCACTCCTGTGAGATTTCTAAAGCACAAAACAAGAAAAAGACACCTGAAAGCACATATGACATCAACCTGGGAATCTAATCCCAGAAGAAATTCGGTAAGTGTTACCTCTAAGGAATAAATACAATTCCATATTTATCAAAACCACACCATAATTACTTTCTCGTTCAATTAAACCACAAGGAGAAGAGTGACATTAAACCGAAATGAAAGAATAGTCTGAAGCAACTGAAAGGAAAACAATTAGATATGATGAAAGGAGAGGAGAATTCAATTAATAATCTTTGATAAAAATTGAATTGACTACAGAAAAATATTTTATCCAAAACCAACCCAACAAAAATAAGCTCATCCTACATTCGGGTGGCCACAATTTACTGGTTACCTTTATAACACAAATAGAAATGAAAAGTTAACAAGAGTTCCGAGAAGACCAGATGTCCGAATTTCAAAAACATGTATCATGGCTGAAGTCATGAACTACAAAGAACAAAATAGATCTCCGCAAAAGGCCATAGATATCTACACAAGAGAAGCAGGCCACAGGTAATGGGAGTCTCATTGCTTGCACCAGCAACGTAAATCTACCTGATGGTGACAAACTTGTTGGTTCCATGTCTTGCCCAGTGAGTCCTTAAATCAATTGGGTTAGCAAAGTCATAACCTTCAGCTGCAAGTTTCTCCAGCACCTTCTTAAATGCACCCTGACTCATTTTCCTCCCTGCTATCCTTGCACCGCGTCTTTTGGTACTCATTGGTAGAGGGTACACCGAGACATTTGTGGTGCAACATGCTGACTGCCATCCTCCGCAGCCCCATCGGTAACATTGTTGAGGAGTTCCAGTACATGAGCAGGTCGGGATTGGGATACCTGAAATGTCCATATCAATCCCATTTATGACAACATCCACACTTTTCTTAGCTGGCTTCGCACGCTGAACTGTATTATTATTACCATCCTTTGGCTTCCTAGGTTTCTTAGCTTTGGGAGTTTTGGGGGATGTACCACCTACCTGTCTTCTCTTCAACTGGTTACCTTCATTACTTACACTGGGCTCCTCAATCCTACTCAACCTCTCATCCCTTGATGAATTGGGTGGCTGTAACATTTGCATTGAATGAGCTCCTGAAGTTTGCGGGGGAACAGCATAATTGGGATTTGGGGGTAATATATTTAAAAACTTCTCCCGATTTATCCAACTATCCCTCATGTAATTCATATGCTCAGGGGCATCAGAAACCACACAATCATGTGGAAGGTAGGCTCCATTGGCACCGATCATGATGTTAATTGGATCACGCCTGGGTAAGAAATGCTTTGTATCACGGTCTACCATGCTCGGCATCCACTGGAGACCTAATGGCTCCTTATATGACGGTTCATAATAACCCCAATTGTGCATGTTCAACGCATCATCATCCATGAAAGCTAAGCAATGTCAACAACACAGCAAAAGGGGGAAAATTCAGCTTTTCTCTACAGTTTTTAACATAACCACTAAAAACATTTTAATTCTTCACAATATCAGCTTTCGTTAAAAAGATGAACTTTTGATATGTTTGGGATGACCCATCAGCAGCATTGTCATCCAGATCACTGAGGCTGTGAAAGAGTTCTCAACAAGCGGAGACATTATTACCTTTAACGCTAATAAATACACAAAGACAACATTTTACATGAAGCATAATTCCCAATATCAATAGATCCAATGAACAATCAACAAAACAGAAGCATATGCAAAGAGATTAGCAGCTAGCAAGTACCAATTCACAATGCCAGGCATTAATTGCATCCAAACAAAAAAAAAAGAATAAATGAAAATAACTGAGTAAAAGAATCTCACTTCCTCCAGATCTAAAAATGGGAGGATTTTTAAGATTCCCATAAACAAAAACGGGAAATTATATATATAAAAAAAAACATCAATAAAAAATGGAAACGTTTCTAGTTTTTAAATCACTTTCCATTTTCCAAGATTTCCTGAGAATGCAAACAAAAAACCATTTCCAGATCTGCAATATACATTAAAATCTCGAAAATAAGAAAGTTTTTTTTTTTTTTTACTCCGAATAGTAGTAGATTTCTGCAATCAGGAAATAGAAAACAAGCAAAACAGCAAAGAAATGTAGATGTGTGAGAATATATGGCAGGTTTGATAGTACCAGGTCCCATATATTCAAATCTTAGAAAAAGAGAGAGAGAGGAGAGAGATAACTCACTTGGGGTGCAAACGGCTCTTTAGGTTTTGCCCTTCCGGAGAGAGAAAGAGAGACAAAGAAGAGAGAGGAGAGAGAAACGAAAGAGAAGAGAAAAGGAGAGAGGACAGAGAGAGGATGAGAGAGACCTAAGAATATGTAGTAGATTTATTTTTTCTCTTTTTTAATAAAAATATATAATAGAAAATCTAAGAATGAAATGGTTTGTGCAGCGCATATGTTCCCATGTGACCGAACAAATATATCCTAAATTCTTTATATTATTCTTTCTTTCCAATTTAGGGTTCATCCAACTTTATCTTATCCCTCTTTTTTTAATTCTCTTAATAAAGTGTAGATGTGAGCTTCTTCTTCTTTTCTTTTTTTTTTTTTTTTTTGCAGTATGGTTTTGGGACTTTATATTAGCCTACGCCGAGATAGATTGCCAAATGCTTCCCACCAAATTTCTTTATGTAATGACTTGCAAGGTGGGGATTTAATTATATTCAAATTCAACGGATGTTTTTTTAATTTGTTTTTTATTTAAAAATATATTAAAATAATATTTTTTATTATTTTAAAAAAATTATTTTTCACATCAAAATAATCTAAAAAATTAAAAATAACAAAACAATAATTCAACTGTACACCGAACATTCTCATCAATTAGGTGTATTGTCAACTAAAAAAGGTGAGTTGTGAGTCACACAACTTGAGAAAACTGGAATATCTTTTTTTTTTTTTTCTTTTAATTGGATGCTCCAAATGTTTTCAAGAGAGTAATTCAACAGTGGGTTTATTTCCATTGGGGAATCCAGAAGTGGTAAGGGCACTTTGGTTTGTTGGTAAACGTCACACCAGGCTACAGAGATGAGTTGAATTATAATTTTACTATTGAAAATAAACAGGACAAGGGTGGGGATTGGAGAATCTGATTATTTTTTTAAAAAA
>Ga0325400_1004099_pt1 | contig 13420 bp, 9 predicted proteins | sample PopdelMetagenome_2_FD_205662 | JGI IMG/M metagenome (GOLD analysis project Ga0325400, IMG submission 205662) | Populus deltoides microbial communities from Bellville, Georgia, United States - Xylem-PdKOR-R1 | ecosystem: Host-associated > Plants > Phyllosphere > Stem > Wood/Secondary xylem... | reverse complement strand
CCCAAACCTATTTTCAAATGGTGGGTCACTAGTTATTTTTTAAAATTCTTGGATTTAAATTTTAGGGTTATTACTTAGTAGAATTTATTAAATGTTCTAATTTATATCTGAAAATTTTAGTTAAAAAAAGAAAACATTACAAGAAACGCTAAAAAACTATATACTTGATCCGTACTTTGCCGTGGGTTATATATTATTTTCAAATAAAAAAATTATATGCACAAGTTTTTTCAACATGTTTTTGTAGTTAATTTTTTTATACATACATGTAATTAAATAAATTAAGAACTATTTATGTTAATAGATAACAAAATCATAAACGATAACTAAAAATATTAAAAATTGAGAGACAAATTACATCAAGAGATTTAATCTTAATAGCCGAGAATTTACTCAGTTATGCCTCCTAATTTTTTATTAAAATAATTTTTTATTCAAGCAAATAATAATAGAAATAGAGACATCAAATAAATTGATTGAATAAAATAAAATGAAAAAAATAGTATACAATGCTGCACATATTAGAAATATTAACTGAAAATAATTTTTTTTTTTTTAAAAAATAAAGTTCATATATAAAGAAGATAAAAAGTGTAGATGAATTAGAAAAACTCTTCAAAAATTTAAATAAATAACAAAAAAATAATTGTCGTTTAAAAGAGGCTCTCTAAATAAAATAAAAGAGAGAAATGATATTAATCTAAATAAAAAAACATTTAGAGAAAAAACCATATAAAAAAAGCATTACTTTTAAAAAAATAATTAGAAACAAAAATAAATTAGGAAAAAAACAAGAAAAAAGCAAAGGCCAAGAGCTGTTGAGTCTAGCAAGTCAGGTCAGTCTACTTGACCCAACTTGACCCATTTCATTAAAACATGCATGATTGGGCCTTTTTTTATTTGTTCAAATTGGGGTCCGCGTGAAATTTTTTTGAAATATAAAAAATTAACGATGTGTTGCCTACTGTGGCAGTCGACGCGTCATTTAATTTGCTTAGGTTCTAGCTACTATAGTGGCTGAAAAATCAGGGCTTAAGTTTTTTTATCTAAAAACCTATTTTTCAACCAATTTTGACCCAAAACACCTTAAGAACCATGATAAGCCTATCCATGCCCTAAAAAAACTAAAAACTCATTCCAAAAATCAAAATAAACTTGGAACAAAAAAAAAACCAAGCTCAGATCTATTTTTCATGAACTTTAAAGGGAAAAAAAACATCTAATATGAACTCTCCTCATTAAACGGAACCATTAGACATAAACATTGACCGTTTTGGTGCTTTAAATTGATGTCAACGATATTCTTCTCTCTCTATTGCCAGAATCCAATGACATTTCTCTCTCTTCTCTCAACTATGACTAAAAAACAACAAAAATGAACTTTTGTACCAAAATTCAATTTGAAAAAGATTGAGGCACTGAAATCATATAATTTGTGTTATTTTTAAAGTTAGAGGACCAAAGTGTATCTCACCCAAAACTTCTGGCACGCCACCCATATTTGATGTATTTTTAATTTCGGTCTCTATTCTTACAATTCTATCATTACCTAAGAAATCCAAATTAATTGGCCTTCAATCGGGATCAAATTATCCAAAATAAAACTTTAAGGACTAAAATAATTTTTTTTAAAAAAATAAAGTCATCCACAGTGTTTTGTGAGAGGATGAACAATGTCGGTTGCACAGTATTCACCCCACATGTTTTAGTTTTTAAGTTAATGATATAAGTGGAATTAGAGCACCAAAGATTGTTAATAAAAGATTGTTATCATAGAATATCAAATCTAAAACTTTCTTTAGAATCACTTGAAATTGATTCTTTACATGTATTGGTGAGGAGTATTGAAGGAAAGAAATATCATATTGATACTCATTAAACTCTTTGAAGCTAGTGAACTTAATTATCACTCTAATAAAAATGAACTTTTAGCCATAAAAATAGGTATTGAGAAGTTTAAAATATATTTTTTTGTCTAAAATATTTTTAGTTAGAAGTAATAATAAACAAGCCAAAGCCTTTATATATAATAACCCGAGTCAACATTAGCAAACAAAAGATTAATTGGATGGTAGGTATGGTTTGCTAATTTTTAATTTGATATTAAATATATTATATGTAAAGATAATTTTTTAGCATATATATATATATATATATATATATATATATTCTGGAAAGAGAGGTTGCTAATGAATCACATCACTCAAATCCAAACTAATATATATGATCTCTTTTTTCAATATCAAGATAAGAGTTACCATGGTAAGGAAGGATTCTTATGATCTTAAGTCAAAGTTAATCCATAAAATAAATACTAATAGAGATAGTTCTCTTGAATATTTTGAAAATGAGCCTAAAAATGAGCCCAATTATGAGATTATATTAGCCTATGAGTTTGGAGATCCAATATAAATACCTTGAGAGAAAGTTTCATTTTTCTAGTTACAGGTGAAACTAAAAAAAAAAACACTAACTAAACCACTGCAGAAAAATAGTTCCTTCCAAACAAGAAAAATTGAAAGAAAAAGTTAAACTATCTCAAGAGATATATAAGAAAATAAAAGTATTAACATTAAAAGATACACAAAACAATTATAAAAACTAATTTTTAAAATGCAACAAATTAGTATATGAATGTATGACCATTGATGGATACCTCAAAACTCTAAACCATGAAAGCTACAACAAGTACAACATATATCCTAGAGCTAACCCTGACATAATCTTTGGTCTTTATGAGTAATGATTAATTATTTTTTTATATCCCAATCTTAAACTACCAAAGAATATTGAAATAAATGATACAATTTGGGTGGTTATTGATTGGCTAACCAAGTCTATTTTGTTTATACCAATGAAGATGAAAGATTTAGTGGATAAAATGGCCAAATTATATATTTATGATGTAATTAGATTATATAGAGTCCCCTATTGTCAATTATTTTAGATCAGGATCCCTGATTTACTTTCTATTTATGGCCAGGTATACAGAATGTTTTTGGGATGAAATTGAATTTGAGTACCACTTTTCACCCTCAAACTGATAGACAATTAGAAAGGACTATTCAAATATTATAGGACCTTCTAAGACTATATGTTTTAGATTATGGAGGGAGCTGAGAGAATCATTTGTTATTGGTAGAATTTGTGTATAATAACAGTTCTTAGGCCATCATAGATATGGCCCTGTTTGAGGCATTATATAGGAAGAAATATCATACTCTTTTATGTTGCGATGAAGTTGGCAAATTGAAACTATTAGGATAAGAGTTAGTGCAAATGACTATAGTTAAGGTTCAAAAAATTAAGGCCAAAATGAAAAAAGGCTAAGATAGACAAAAAAAATTATATTGATAATCATATAAGACTGTTAGAATTTGAGGTAAGAGATCAGGTGTTGTTGAAGGTCACTTTTTAAAAGAATGTAATTTGATTTGAAAAGAAAGGGAAACTAGCACCAAGAAATATCAGTCCCTTTAAAGTTAGAGAGAGGATCAAACTAATGGCCTACCAATTAACATTGTTAGCACACTTATCAAAGATAAACAATGTGTACCGTGTCTCAAGTATTTCTCAAAGTGCCATTAGAAATTTAAGAATATTTAACATTTAAGGTTAAGATGGTAAGGGTTACTAATCCAATAGAAAAGAAATTGCAAAAAAAGGTGGTGCCTCTAGTAATAGTGATATAGATGAACTCTCAAGTAAAAAAAGGAAACTTGAAAAAGGGAGTAAAAATGAAAAATAAGTATCTGAAACTTTTTTTAAAGAAGGTAATTCCTAATTTCATAAATAAAATCCTAAATATGGGAGAATTGTAAACCCCATGATAAATCACTTAAATTTAAACTAGATAATATATATGATTGGTGGTGAAAATTCTTGGTAAGTTAGTGTAAAACCCTAAACAAATTAAAGTATAAATTTTTGCATGAAAATATTGACGATCGAAATAAACTTGCACTTAATAACATGACTTTTAACCAAAAAAATAATAATTTAGAGAAATTTTATTATGACTAATGACGAAATTTTTATGTATGAAACCTGGACAAAATCATAAAAAGAATGAATATGAAAAAAATACTGGTGATTAGAGTTTTTGACAAAAATACCATATAGGGTATAAAAAAGGACTGGCATTATTGTAGACTTGAAATAATCTCCCTCCTCTCTCAATAAAACCTATTGCCAAGTAAAGTGGAAAACACTTAATATTTATAATCTTGTTCTTCTTTTCTTCAAGTTTACTTGGGTTATTGGTTATGGAGAGTGATTAAGTGATTTTTGTTTATAATATCAAACCAAATTGGGAGTAAATAAAGAGAGAACGGAGGTGGAAGTTTATAAAACTTGAGATAGAAAGTGTGGAAAAGTGAAAAGGGAAGGGGATTCATTAGAGTTATTGTAAGAAACACGTTCTATTTGGTTGCTTTGGTTGTGGTAAGGGTTCTAACAAATTAGTTTAATGTGTTCTGGATTTTATGTTTGGATTGAAATTTCTCCAATTTTTGAAATTAAGATTCATAATGTTTTTTGTGATTGAATGTTTAATTTGATTGTTCATTATTGTTGTTGGGTTAAGATAATGCATATAAATTATTTAAATTTGATCAATTATGTGAAGAATTAAAAAAACCCTGAATCTTGAATTTTAGGGTTTATGTGATTTGTTTTGGAAAAAATGAGTGCATGTTAGTTGTTGATGAATTGAATGAGCACTATATGATTAAGCATTAAATTAGTGAAAGGAAAAGCCAATCATACAAAAAATCAAAGGTTTAGTGGCTAACCATAATTAGGGAAATTAGGAATGTAATTATATTATGTTGGTTTGGGTATTATGAAAATATAGTGTTACGTGTTGGTTATGAAATTTGTGGTAGGAAAATGCAATAAAGTGTGTAGACGTGTAATTAGTAGAAAAGAATAAGAAAATAAAAGAATATAAATGTAAATATTGGATTGTAAAAGGAATAACATAAAAATAAGTTAACATGTTTTTGAGAAGTTTAGCAATATAAAATGTAAGATTTATGGGTGGCGTATAAAATGAGTTAATATATATTAATATGGAATATGTAGGGAATTATATGTGTTTGGATGCAAATTTGATATAGTAGTACGTAATGACATTTTGAAAATAAAAAATGGTTATATGGATTGTGAGGGTTCTATATTTAATTGTAAATGGGTAATATGAAAAGAAATTGGAATGGCATGGGTTGGTATGAAAATGTGAACTTGTATGTGTTTTAGTGTAATTGGATAAATTGAAAATATTATAGATCGTATGGTCGGAAGTAATGAAATATAACGAAATATAAATTGTATGTATGGAAGTAAAAGGGAGGTACAAAGATATAAATGATTGTATTTGGAAGTTAAATGGTAGCATGGTAATGGATGATGATGTGTTTGTGTTTTATGATTTAAAAATTAAAATAATTTTAGGTACTGATATGGATGGTTCATTGAAGTTCGGAGAGACATCTAATATTGGATTGTTAACAAAAGGCGCCCGCTTGATAGGAGGACCAAGTAGGTGCCCAACACTTTGCCTTTTTAATTTTAGTAATGTCATTTCAATAATTATGTTTATTTGAGAAATGAGTTGTTGAAAGGAAACATAGTAAAAATAATTGTTGTAAAGAATTAAGTCGCTCGTATGAATAAGGACTATTGATTTGAAAAAAAAATGGTTCAAGCCAGCTGCACAAACAGGGTTTGATAACTTATGAAAAATAGTTTAGCCAGTTGGACAAGTAGGGGCTTTTGATTTAAAAGTATTTAGTCGACCACATGAATAAGGTTTGTTGATTTAATGGAATTACGTCGGTTGTATGAGTAAGAGCTGTTAAATTAGAAAAAAAAAGATGGTTGGATGAGCATGGGCAATTGTCTTGTGAAGTAAAATGAATCACATGAGTGGAGTCTATATTGAAAAGGTTAAAACCAATTATAAGAGCGATGGTTTTAGGTGAAAAAAGAAGAAGTTACCTTGATATAACTAATTATGTAAAGGTTATGAGTGGCTCTAATGGAACTAGTTGTGTGATGTGGGTGGATTGAAATGATGGTGTTGTATTTGAAAAATAAATTATTCTATATAAAGACAATTATTGTATTTGAGTGTGTATTTTAAGTAGTAATATGTTGCCTAAATATTAAATATACTTCTTTTTAATTAGTTTTTGTTTGTTTTATATGTATGTATTATAGGTTTATTCCATCTGTCATTATAGCAGCAACATCGTAGCTGTATTAGGTAGAAGTTTTATAATTCCCTGGAATGATATGTAACTAACTAATGCATGTCTAGTCTAAATATTTTGGAATTGTAATGGGTAGAATATTCAATTGTTAAGTAACGTAACTTTTATTGTCTATCTATGTTATATTATTTTATAGCCCCATGAAAAAATGTTATATATATATATATATATAAATAAATGATGCAATTAAGGGTGACAATGATGATAGTGGATTGTAATTTAAAGGGTATGCAAATAAGGCTACCTATGATTGTGGATTGAATGAAATGTTATGAATTGAGTTGTAAGTATTGTTATGGTATTTTAATGCATGATAAATTTTAGTTAGAGTTGCCTATAGAGGAAACTCTAACGAAATTTTATTAAAATTGAAAAATTTTCTACTAAAATGAAAATAAAAGGATAAAAAACACTTCATAAAATGGATATTATGCATGTCGCACGTGTACCCACGCGACATCGACTTGGCGATTTTTCATCTCGTTGCTTGCTTCGAATTGTTTGTTGGAGTCACCGCCTAGTATACTAGGAAAACCGGGTGCACTGGTCTTATCAAAAATTCACGGGTAAGGGACTGGTTGTGGTTAGAAAAGGTATTAACACGCCTAATGCATCCTACCTGAGGTAAGCTACTTTGTGTCTTTGATGTGTTAAAAAAGTTTTAAAAATTTTATTCTTTCATCGATTATTAGAAATACAACTCCCATGTAAGTTTATAATCTTTAACCATGAGTAAATCAAAATATTAAATTCTTCTTTAATCTTTACAATTATATAAAAAAAAATCATAAACAAAATACAAACATCACATCCTCTTTCACTTTCACTTTACTTTTTTTTTTTTTTTTTTTTTTACGCACTACAAATTATAAAAATTCAAAACTAAATAAAAATTACATTAAATAATTTGAAATTTACAAAAAGAGCCCCTAAAACTCTAGAAATTGCAGGGAAGGTCGTCTACACAACTGGAACAGTGGCGGCGCGTCTCCTCCACGCGCCACCGTGGCTGGTGGCGCGTGGGTTCACGCGCTGCCACCGACAATGCCCGGAAAGGGGCGGATCTGCCCTGCTTTCTTCTTCCCTTCCCTTCTCTGCTGGCTGTAAGAACCACTGTTACCTGCAAAGGGGAAAAAAACACAATGCAAAGCTTCCGATTCTCTCCTTTTTTTCATATCTACTCTCTTCTGTCTTCTCTTTCGAGTTTTCTGTTCTTCCCTTCTTCAAGTGGCAGGTCTGCCAGCTTCTTCTCCCCTCCCCCTCTGCGTCGGCGGTGGCCCTTTTTCAGATCTCTTTCATCTTCGTTCTCCCCTTCTCTCGATCCATTTGATTTCTGATGGTGGCAGATCTGGCGATTGGAGGAGGGAGCTGTCGGTGTGGGTTGCTGCCAAGGCCAGTGTGCAGAAGATGAAGAAGAGCACGGGCTGTCTTGGCTGGTCTGTGGCCGTTGTTGTTGAGGAAACTGAAGGGGAAGCAGACGTTGCTGATGAGGAAGGAAACGCTACTGCTAGAGGTTTGGGGTTCGGTCGAGATCTCTGAGGTAAAGGAGGGTGGCAGCTGGCTTCTGTGAAGGCCGAATGGGTCGGCGCCTGTGAGAGGGAGAGGATGGATGGGCTCTGTGCAGCCGAGAGAGGGAACGAAGAGTGAGGGGAAGAGATGGCCGGGGTTGAAGGTTTAGGTCCCTGGTTCTGTTGACAGGAAAGGGAAATGAGGGGATGGCTAAAGTGAGGGTCCAAACTAAGGGGGGGCGGGGGCGGCGGCGGCGGCGGCGGCTTGGAGAAGAGATAGATTTAGGGCTTTTGTTTTTCTTCTTTACTCTCCAAACTGCCCCCCTCCCCTTTGTAAATTTCCTCCCCCCTTGGTGTGTGTCGAAGGCAACTAGTTATAGGTAAAATGTTGCTTGGATCTCAAAATTGGTCTCTCAACTTTTTTTTTTGTAAAATTTTGATTTTTCTTAATTCTTTTGTATTTTTTGAAAACGAGCAATATCAACGTCGACTCAAATGAGGAAAATTAATGATTTTAAAAATGACGCGTGAAAAGTCTTAGACGACGTTGAAAATGCTAAAAACGGTGCAAATATATTAAAAACATATTTTTTTGGATTTTCGTTGTTTTTTGCTATTTTTGGATTTTCTGAAAATTTATCAAAAAGGTGGGTCAAAAATTGGGTAACAACAGATGCCCCCTCTTTACAATGCTTACGAAGCAAAACTCCTCAATGTTTTGCATAGTAAGCTTTGTAAAGAAGACAAAAGGAAAATGATCTCATTATATTGGGCAACCTGTCCCTTTTGAAGAAAAATGGTCTATTTTCAGGAGTGACCAGCCCACACACTCATACTGGTCTATTTTCATGGGCGACTTACCCACACATACTCAAAGTGGTCTTTTTTCAGGGGTGACCTGCTCACACACGCTCACAGTGGTCTAGTTTCAAGGGAGACCAACCCACACATACTCAAAGTGGTCTATTTTCACGGGCGACCTGCCCACACACTCACACTGGTCTATTTTCAAGGGCGACCAACCCACACATACTCAAAGTGGTCTATTTTCACAGGCGACCTACCCACACACTTACATTGGTCTATTTTCACGGGCGACCTGCCCACACATACTCACTTTGGTCTATTTTCAAGGGCAACCAGCCCTTTTGATTGGGTTTACCTGAGATCCTATCTGGTGATCTAACAAGAACCAAAACTGGTGCGTAACTCGGTCAACCTGAAATTCCATCTAGCGATTCCCTTTAAACAAAGCTAAATTCTGCGTGGTTAGGCTAAACTGAGATCCATTCGCCGATCCCCTCTAACCAGAACCAAAATCCTTTGTAGTTAAGCTAAACTGATATCCCTTCGCCGATCCCCTTTAACCAAAACCAAAGTCTGTGTGTGGTTAGGCTAAACTGAGATATCTTCGCCGATCCCCAAAACCATAACTCCTGTATGGTTAGGATAGACTGAGATTCCTTTCGCCAATCCCCTCTAACCAAAACCAAAATCCTTTGCAATTAGGCTAAACTGAGATCCCTTCGCCGATCCCCTCTAACCAGAACCAAAGTCTGTGTGTGGTTAGGCTAAACTGGGATCCCTTCGCCGATCCTCTTTAACCAGAATCAAAAAACCTATGTGGTTAGGATAGACTAATATTCCTTTCGCCAATCCCCTCTAACCAGAACCAAAACTCCTCTGTGGTTAGGATAGACTAAGATTCCTTTTGCCAATCCCCTCTAACCAGAACCAAAATTCTTGTGTGTGGTTAAGATAGACTGAGATTCCTTTCGCCAATCCCCTCTAACCAGAACCAAAATCCTCTGTGGTTAGGATAGATTGAGATTCCTTTTGCCAATCCCCTCTAACTAGAACCAAAGAATGTGTGTAGTTCGGTCAACCTAAAATCCCATTTGGCGATTCCCTTTAACCAAAGCTATGTGAGATCCTATCTGGCGACCTCCTTTAACCAAAACCAAAAAAATATAAAAAGTGGTCTCATTGTAACGGGTGACCTACCCAGATGAAAGAATGTTAAAAACGGTCTCATTATGATGGGTGACCTACCCAAATGAAAGATGGAAAATTTTTGAAGTGGTCTCATTGTTATGGGTGACCTACCTAAATGAAAGATGATGGCCTGATTATGATGGGTGAACTTCCCAAATGGAAGATGGTGGTCTTATTATGATGGGTGACCTACCCAAATGGAAAAATATGACTTACCAGGTAAAAAGACTTGGCAGGCGAAGTCCTGATAGGATAAGGCTGACAAACGACGCTTCCTGATTGCAGGGTTGACTTGAAGACTCCTCTTAATGACAAGGTTGATCTCCTCGTTTCTTTGAGATTCTCCTACTAGCACGGTTCATCCCATTCTCTTCTCGTTCCAGGATCTAAACTGATTCTTTGTTATCATCAACTCAATGATTCTTTCTTTGTCCACAATCTTGCTGGACTTCATTGAGGATCTTCCTATAACAATCACAAGTATGTGCAGTGCTTTGAGATTAGATGACATGCATGCATTCTTACCTAATTTGAAATATAGGTCCCCCCCTCTTTGATGATCCATCATCATAGGGTGCCTTTGTTTGCATTCCAAAGCTTTCTTTGTTCTTTCGACGCATTAGCTCATTTACGTGCTAGCCTTCCACTCAAATGCAAGTATAATGCCCATCTTAGGCTGTCCATGAGGATTACTACTCTCGTTATCAAGCTGGACTCTGCCCCTAAGTGTAGTGTTGCTTGATTCATCATGAAGGATTTTCTCTTTTGGATTCTTCTGAGAATTATCCTCTGATTGATTGTGGGCATCTTACCAACACCCATGAAGATTGTCAATCAGTCATGAACTTGCCTCCAGTTGAAACATACCTTTCAAGTATATGCGGTCATCAACCTTCATGGAATTGCCAAGTCATCCAAACATGCATGTCAGACACGCATCTCATAGCTTGCAGTAAAAAGCTCATCGTTGTAAGCTCAACATTCTTCTCCATGGTTCTTCTCAGCTCGTTAAATCAGCTTATGCAAAGAAATGATTTGACATTATCAATGATGTTCATCACCTATATTCATGCGGTGAAGTGCACCATTGGGTTTCAAAACAGATGGTACCACAGTCAGTCTTGATAGGTGCATCCTTCCAACTTCATTCAAATGTGACTATGTGATAACGTTGTTTAAAAGTCGTAGCCATGTTGGAGATGATAAACCAAGATGAAGATATGAAGATATCCTTTAAGTGCAACGCTGTTCATCAATTGCTGCTGGGATTGTCTTTGACCACCATTGCCCCCAATATGATTTGAGTTTGCTTGTTCATCTGATTATCTTTCTTTAAACACTATTGCCCTCAGCTCACTGATTCATTATTTAATCGTCTTTTATTGCCCCCTAGTTGATCTGAATATTGCTTGTTTCCCTTCTCAGGGTCCACTATACTGCCCCCAAGTAGTCAAGTTTTCAAGGAGTGTCAAGAAATGTTGATGTCATTTTTTATCAAAGATTTTGCAAATTTAATCGATATTCATCTTGTTTGACAATCTTTCTTGTTCTGGAATTAAATCTCATATTTCAACGGTCATGTTTATTCAAATCTAATTGTTGAATGAAATCAGGGAGATGTCCGTTTTTATTTTTTTTTAATTTCAAGCTTCTTCGATTAAAAATCCAACACACGTTATTCAATGTAGTCCTTTGATTGTCTTATATTTTGAAAACAGAAATGAGCCATTGTAAGATTAAAATGACTTTTTTCATGGTTCTTTGTGTCAGTTTTAATCTTTGATCTTGGATATATCTTTTGATAATCTGCGATGAAGTGACCTTCTATGAATTTCAAGAAACAAAAGACTCAAGTCAAAACTTAAGGATTCATCAAGAAAAATTGTTTTCTTTTTTAGCACCAATTTTATCAACATGCATAATAATCAGTAGCTTGATTCATGAAGTCACGACCCTTATGGAACAACTCTTCAAGTTTTGAGATCGCCACTTATCGGTTCAGATTGCTTACTTGATTAAAAAGGGCTTTTAAAAGCACGTAATACAGGCTGTGGCTCATGGCTTATGACAGAAAGGAAAATTCACAAGCTCAAAAGGTGTTTGAGGGTTTCAAAGACCTAGGATCAACATCAACTATTCATTAACTCTCTTTCTCTTGTTGTCATTGTAGAGAAAGTGACATATAACCTTGTTAATCTCAAAGATCAGAATTCTCTTAACATAGGTCATAATGCAAATCCAACTTTTTCTTTGATGAATAATCGATCTAATCTTTTGATGACACTAAAGGCTTTACCATAGACACACCTAAAGACATGAAGCTTGATTTTTTGGTGTTGACTTTTGGCATTTGATGTGTCTTTCTTCAATTAAAACTTTCTTTGCCTTTCTTAGGATTGATAGACATTTTCCTTTCATTCCATTTTTTTTTTGTCTTTTACATAGCCTTTCTCAAAGTTTTCTTGGATGCCCTTCACTCCTTTGTTTTTTTTCATTGTTGGGCTTCCAATCTTACCCTTCTTTTTATCCATTAATTCTATTAGTGTCTTCAAAATATCTCTCATTTGCCCCCAATGTGGGGTGTGATCCTGGTCAAGGTTTTTTGAAAGAAATATTCTATCAAACTCAAAATGGGACTGCAAGGGATAATATTTCAAGAAATGTGAAAGGATAACAAAAATGACCTTTCCTCATTTCAAGCAAGTTCGGTTAGAACCGATAAATTTTGACCTCATCCAGTGTAATTGTTTGGACTTGTAAGAGACATGATTCACGAGTCCATAACTACTGAATCCACTACATGTCATTATGCATACTGTTAAAACTTAGCTATATGATGTGTGGTTCAGTTTCAGGAGGTATGAGTTCAAAATTGTTTGGTCACCTCATGTCATTTTCAAGTATCAAGTTATTTCTGCAATCAAAATACTTTTAATCTTCAGGATTAATTAATCTTAATCGCATGTTGGAGCTTGATCAAAATATTTTGTCAAAATACCTGACACGAACAAAAGATTGATGTCTTTTTCCAAGTGTAGGAGTATCGAAGTAATAAATAACCGGGCAAGACCGGGGTCAAACCACAGGGAGGTTAATTGTATAAATTATAGGTAACAGCAATACAATAACAATAATAATAGTAATAGTAATAATAATAATACTACTACTAATACTAATACTAATACCAATAATAATAATAATAATAATAATAATAATAATAATAATAATAATAATAAAGGAGAAGAAGAAGATGATGATGAAGAAGTTGATGGGAACTTTTAGATGAAGATCAATATGAGAATTAAACAATGATAAAAACAAATGTCAAGGTCAGAGGATCCACTAATGATATTTCAAACAAGTATAGTATAAACTCTTATTATTCAATTGGAAACCACACACAAGGAGGTTCCAATCAGATTATAAATTGTTAACATGATTATATTAGTTATCTTATTCGAATAATGCTAATACTTGTAAATGTTGTCAGGCATTCATGATTATAACTTATGTTATCAACAAATCAAGTTCCTTTCATAGCTCAGGTGTCGGTTATACCATACAGTATGGGCTATGAAAGTGCCAAGTATTTGTTGTACCAAGTGTTATACAACATAAATCTAGATTAACCATTTAACAAGC
>Ga0325400_1004094_pt1 | contig 13425 bp, 4 predicted proteins | sample PopdelMetagenome_2_FD_205662 | JGI IMG/M metagenome (GOLD analysis project Ga0325400, IMG submission 205662) | Populus deltoides microbial communities from Bellville, Georgia, United States - Xylem-PdKOR-R1 | ecosystem: Host-associated > Plants > Phyllosphere > Stem > Wood/Secondary xylem... | reverse complement strand
TTTAACTTTTCAACCTATTCGGGTTTTGCCCTTGTGATCAATGTGTTTGATTGTTTTTTTGTTGCATTAACTTATTCGGGTTTTGCCCATCTGATTAATGTGTTTGATTACCTCTTTGTTGTATCGCATAGACTTTAAGACAATAAATGAAGTTCTGCTTAGTTAACCATTCTTTGAGAAGTGACAAACTTTCTTAGCCATAATGTTGCCCCCTAGTTAGATGATGCACCCTAATTTGTGATATTCTTGCATCATTACCCACTCATTTTATTTTAAGGGAGAAGCAATGTCCCATTATTCTCACTTTTCTAAAGGAGTTTATCAAATCATCTATTGTCAATGATTGCTGCATATTTTCTCTAACTGATGCATTCATGTGGTAACACTTTTCATGTATCATAGTGTAATCCGTGAGGCTCGTTGGCCAAAGTGGACAATATCTTGATAGTGAGGTGAGGTGTTACACATAGCCACCCTTTAAGAGGTAAACCACATTTTTATACATGAAGATGCCCTCCCAAGTGTAGCATTACTCTCAACTGTTAATGGAGTTCATCAAGTAACCCTTTGTCTCTAAGCATAATGCTTTTATCTTATCTAGCTTTACTTATTCTTATGACTATCATCAATAGTTATTTATTAGATGTTATTCATAGCTTTGATGGATTTTACTAAATCATCATTTGACTATATGTTTCTTTGCCCCCTAGATGATCTAGATATTGTTTATTATCCCTTTTAGGATCCATTGCATTGCTCTTTAGCTGCCTAAATTTTTTAGGATGACTCACAAGAAATGTCAATGTCATTTATATCTAGGACTATACAAACTCGGTCAATAACCTCTTTTGTTTGAAAATCACTTTCTTATTTTGGAATCACTTTATAAATTTTAAGAATCATGTCCATTCAAGTCTAATTATTGTAAAGAAATCATGAGATGTAATTTTGAAAATGTTTTTTTTATTGTAACCTTGAGATATGTCATGCATCTTTTATGTGTTTCTAGCTAAGAATTGACAAGGTAAAGTTTGAGAAAGAAATGTTAACTCAAAGTTGGGCTATTTATGACTTAAATGAATTAATTCCTTATATTTTAAAAACAAAAATTTACTTGATGTAAACTTAAAACAATTTCATTTTGAATTACTTACAATTGCCAAGGGGTTTGATCTTTAGAGAAATGATAATTTGATGTTTTATTTAAGTAAATTGGTACCTAACTACTACCTCTAATCGTATATGATCATAAGTGTCTTATTTAAATCATATAATTTTAGTAAAGTATGACCTAATTTATATAACATTAAACATATCTAATATAAAATAATGTTGTTTAACTCAACAAATTAATCATAAATTAACTCTCATTTTATACTTATAAATTAGAAGGCAATAAATCATGTTCTTAACATATAAATATATTAATGAGGGATTTGTTTTATTAATTAGGTCTAATACTTTGGCATGATTATTATATCATATATAACAAGTATATATAAATATACATATGTGGCATGTTATTCTAACTGAATGATTGTGGACATATCTAAACTAATTTTCTCGAACTATAAAAAGAAGTGAGGTGATCAAAATTAAAATAGTTACGATACATCTTTATAAGTTCATGCAAGCATCATAGGTGTATCATTTGGCATGAATTTTTTTTATTTGAATTCCCACATTTTAAAATTAAATAAAGTTTATATAATTGAATAATAAATCTCAAGTTAAATTCGAGAAAAATTAGATAAGAAAAGAATTTTACATCCAAGAAGAAAAATAGAGAAAAAGCAGGGCATTTAGTCCTTTTTTAGTATGAGACCATTCAAAACATAATCATATTGGTCTTTTAATATCCATAATCATACACCATGCGTTAACCACATTAAAACACACACACACACACACACACATACAATGCATGCTTCAATTCTAATTATTGACTTTTTATATGTAATTTTTAAAGTAATATTTCCAACATTTAGAAATATTAAATCAAACTCAATTTGATAAATTCCTAATAAATTTTATTTATTTTGTTTTCTTTGAAAAATATTTTTTTGACTTTTAATAATAAAATAACCATATTAAAATTCTTACTAACATTCTTAACTTTTTAAGATCAATTAGATAAAATTTTTGGAGTTTAAAAAAAACTCTTTTTATTTAGAAAATCCATTTTTCTTATTTTAATTAAGTGTTGTAATTTAAATCATAATCCAATTAGAATATTTAATATTATAATTAAATTAATTTTGTGTTTTAATTTTTAATATAAAATTAATAATTTATATTTCTAGGGGTAGAACTGTAAATCTGCCCTTTTCCCTTATGGTGGAAATATGCATACTACTCACTACATGTTGGTCTGATGTGTAAGGTAGTAGCATTGAGTAGGCCATGATGTTAACGTCATCATTGGTTGAAGTAACAACCTTCTTCCTAATTGTTTTATGAGAAATCAGGTCATCTCTAGCCTAAACAGTAACTCTTTTTTTTTTTTTGAAAATCTATATAAGGAAAAGAAATTTTTGAAAAATCATTTTTTTCCATAAAAATAATTCATAATTAACCCTAATAATAGTGATTAAGACATGCAATTAAATACCTTAATTATTTAACGATAACTCCACCACCATTATTAGGTTTCCCAAATGACATGAACATAGTGAAATGGTATTTTAAAACTTTTTAGGGGTATCATTGATCTTGTTAAACAATATACAATTATTTAAGGTTTGTGTGAAGATTACATAAGCTCAATTCTTTCTTAGAGTTCGATCAAATCTTCAAGGCTAACAAGTTTTTTAAGATACAAGGATTGTTACCTTGAGCGCTAGTTGTTTTATTTTCTTTTTGTTCTTACATCTACTCTATTATATTTTTGTACTTTGAACTCTTTTTTTTTAACTCATTAAAAAAATATGAGATATAACATTCTATTTATAAGAAAACCTAATGTCTAAGTAATGGTAAAATATTTCTTTGTCCCCTCAAAAATATTGTATATCTTATTTTAAAACAATTATTAGAAAGTTATGCAATCAAGTCCTTACTTGATTTTTTTAGGTTTAGAATTGTAATTTCCTTTATTAATTACATTCTACACCTTAATTTCTAAAACTTATTTATTATCTAGTCATACTTGATTAATCATCCCAATTGAATTTCTTACAAATGATTCTTAATATGTGTGACCACTAGGTTCCTAATATATTGTTCCAAATTAAATCATAAGCCCAATTAAAACAAGATCAATTAAATTAAAAAAAAATTATAATTAATTCAACAAATTAATTGATTTATATTTAAAAATCAAGTACAACATCAAGCAACATGACATGATCTCCTAAATATTAGAAAAGTCATACGTAGTTTAACTTAGTCTTTTAGTTATTAGTTTCTTAATGTAACTATTATCCCTTCATCTAGAATATTTTTATTTAGACCATTGAGCATGAAATGTGTTTATCATATCAAATTATATGTTTTCTTAATACCTCAGGCTTTGATTATTTGAATAAGATTTGAAACCCTTTTTAGATCTCATTTTACCTTGCATAAGAATTTCATAATCAATGTTATTTAAAAACATGTGGAATAATTTTTCTAAATCACCTAGGGTGACAAATCTTCTCTTAATCACTTAAATACATCAATATAGTTTATATATTAATTAATATCTACCCATTTTTTACCTTTGATTAAGGCACCATATAGTTAGGATCAAAACATGTTGTTCCTTATATAAGATAACTTGATGATCTCAAATATAAGAATCACTTACACAACTTCTATATGAGTCTTTCCATATACATAGGTAATATCTTCATATAGAATTAGGGGTGAGCCAAAAACCTAAAAAACAGATTAAACTGAAAAAACCAAAAAAAAATTAATCGAAAAAACCGAACCGAGAAAAAAAATAACTTAACCGATTAGAAAACCCAAAAGAATTTCCGGTTCAGTTTGGTTTGGTTTTAAATGCCTAAAACCGATTGAACCGAAATGAACTGAATCGGTTCAACCACATAACTCTAAAAAAAAGACTATAAAAAGATAGTATAAACAATCACTAACATAAACCCTAAAACAACACTCCAACACTTGCAGCCGCCACAGTCTTTCATATCCCGACTCTTTTCAAAAAAGAACGCAACACATTCTCGATAGACACCACATGGTTTGTACTCATGTGAAAGGCAATTCAAGGCAGCAACAAGCAAATATCCTCGTGGCAGAGGTCTTGCCTATGCCACGAGGACCATGGAAGAGATATAAAGAGGTTATCCTTCCTTTATAAATGGCACCCAATAGAGATCTTACGACTACATTTTGTCCCAACAATTCATTAAAGGAGTTTGGCCTAAATTTCTGACTCAAACTCCTAGGAGTTTCATTTGTAGTGTGCTTCCAGCTCCTCTTTCCATGAGGAGTTGTCTTAGCTACATCTCTGGACAATAATGGATTGCCTTCTGCCTCGGAATATGGATTTGAATCTCTGATTCTTGGAGTTTTTGTCTAGTAGTAGCTTATCCCACATCCACGATCATTTTGAACCATGAAATCAGCAGAAACGGGATTTGATTCTCGATTTTACCGGTTTTTTAACAACAAAAAACAAATCAAAACCGATCGATTTGAACCGGTTTTGGTTTTAAATTTTTTAAAATAATAATTTTGGTTTGGTTAATTTTTTCTTGTGAAAACCGAATCAAACCAAAAATGATCACCCCTATATAGAATCATGCAGGATAGTTTAGTGTACATGTCATTTATTAAGCATTTACCTATTAGTTTCAAATATCCCTTATACTCTAATTTATCATAATAATCACTTTTTTTTTAAGAAATAATATTTTATGTATCAATCTTAATAGATCTAATTAATATCCAATTATAATAAAGCAGTGACTAGGAATGTTTAAGAGTAATGCTTTGATGTAGTATAATTTTTTATAATTATAACCACTTTATAATTTTCTTTGTAAAATATTATTGTCCAAAGGATTTTGTCTGTATTTTAGACACATTAATCAAACTTAAATGAATATTAAAGATAAAAATATTCATTTATAAATAAAAACACATGTTTTGCATTAATAAAATCAATGCCAAATACAACCACCTGATTGGCTACAGGGAACAACAATAATTAAAAAAGGAAAAAAAGTTGCAATCGATCATGAATCATCAAAATCAACTAAGCTATAAGATTTATTGATTGACTAGGAGAGTTAAAAAGGTAGTGGACTAGTCAACCAAGCGATAAGAAGTCATAATCGACCAAAAAAAGTGATTGACCAAGAAAATATGAATGCACAATAACTAGAAAATACAATTCTATTTAAACTGGGAGTTCTTAATTGAATAACTAATTAGAATTTAAAGATTAATTTAGAATTCACGTGTGTATCATTAAAAGAGGGGTTTAGTTTATATTAAGATATAACAAACCTCTTTATCTACTACCAATATTTGTAGAGGATTATAATTACATATGACAATAGGATTTAAACTTGTAATAGTATAAATAAGGCTAAATGCTATTGTAAATATTGGTTAACCCTATATAATGAATTTATACAATTTTTATCTATTTTCTTTTTGCTTTAAAGTGTTTTATTGCTTTCATTTATTTACAACTTTCTCTTGATTGCTTTCATTATTTTTTTGTGTTAGAGATTCTTACAATCCCATTGTCCATTAAACTCATATATTTCTTAACATAGTGATGATTCTAAGAACAAATAACCCTTTTATATGGGTCAAAGTCTATAAACTTACTTCTTGTTTGATTGAGATCATTATCGCCTTATAACATGTTCAATCCTAAATAAAATTAATTAGCAACATCTATATTTATAGTTGTAAACTCTAGGTTTAATGGTGTAAATCCTAATTAAAACTAGTAGATATGAGGAAATTTCTACTGTTAATGGTATAAACCCCCTGTTTTGTTTTGTATACCCGAGTCAATTAGTGTAAACCTGAACAAGAAAAAAATAATTAGAGGAATAAGAGTAAAATAGTAATTGATGGAAAACAAATCTGCAATATTTAGGCCAAATATTTTAGAAAGAGAGGGAGAGCTTACAAAACTTGGTGTTCTTTTTCTTTTTCTTTAAACTAAATGGTATAGGTAGATAAGAGTGTTTTGTATGAAGATTAGTGAAGAAAATCTTACATAAACTTACCTAAGAGTGGGCGAAATGAAGGGATAAATATTTAGTTAGATAAAGAAAGAAATTTGAAGAGGAAAGAAAGGAAGAAGAAGAAAATTGCAAGGAATTCCCTATTTTTATCCTAAATCATCGGGTAAGGTGTTCTAGTAACCCGATTTCTTGTCAATGTTTGTTTTTATGCTTAAAGAAAGTAATTCTCAAATTATCAATGTTAAATGCTTAAATAAATAAGGAATAAATTACTAGATAGAGTATGATAATGAAGAGAAATTAAAGGAAAGTTATGGGTAACCCTAAACCTAGGGTTGGCCATGAGAAAGGGTTTATGAAAGGGAATAATTAAGCTTAAGTTATGTAAAATTGTTTGATATTTTGATGTATATGTATGAGAAATATGATATGAGATAAGTATTTAGTTGAAAATATAATGGGTGCTATAAAACTTCATAAGGAATATAAGTTATGTGTTATGGAAGTTAAAAGGAAAAATATTGAGTTGTGAAATTGGAAAAGTACGAGGAATAGAAGCTATATTCAGTGCAATTGAGTTAAAAAAAATAAAAATAAAAAATCATGGAATGGTTGTTAGGCTTAAGGCCGACCATAAGTAATATAAAGGAAATGGAAGATTAAATGGAAACTGATGTAACTCTATGTCAGTTGATAAAATTGCATGGAAAGCAGGTTGTGAGATTGATGTTAGGGTTGAGTATGTGTGTCATACTATTTGACTTGTTAGGAAACTTGGCAAAGGTTTTATGAGGTGGTTGAGTTATTAATTGTTTAAATTACTAGATTATTGGTATTTATATTGGGTATAATTTGAAAATAAATTAAACTGGTGTAGAAAAGTAAAATAAGAAAATGAAGGATGGATGGAACATGAAAAATGAAATATTATATATGTTGTAAAGTATAAATCATGCAGATTATAATACATGTGTTAAATTTTATGAGCAAGAATGAAATTGGAAAGTAATGGGTGTTAGTTAAGGTGAGGTGTTGGAAAGTATTAATGCGAAGTTTACAATCTTAGAAGCTGAAACATTAAGTAGGAGTAATGGAAATAGAGAATTAATTAGTAGGCAATAAGAAAAGTGGATTAAAATGGAACATAAAAACTTGATATGGAAATTAACCTTATGTTTGGGAATCTGATGACCACATACATATGTCAGGAAGATAATATAAATGCTATCCATATGCACTAAAAGTGAAAAAAATATTAATTAATGTTGTTGTGTAATTATATCAATATAAAGGTTATGAACCAAAGTTAACTGGAAACCTTAATGTAAGGAAATATTAAATGGGTATTGTATATATCGACAAATAAGGGATTAAATATAAAGGTGATGGAAATAAGAAATGAATTAATTTAAAAACTTGAAAATTAAAGTAAATGGAATATGAAATATGTTATACTAATGTGAATTGAAAAAAGGGTAACATTAATTCATATTCATGAAATTTGAAAATTTTAAATTTGATTTCAACATCTCTTTTTTTTATGAGGAGAGGTACTAATAGCTAGACCCTCAGTATGAAGATCTAAAACTTCAGGAGGAGCATGTAGACGCTCTCCACCTTACACTTTTTATTTAAAAGAATGTTGTTTTTAAATTCCTTATAATTATTGTGTTTTCCAATTCAAACAATAAAGATGAATGAGAAATATCAAAAAAAGAAAAGAAATGAGAAATATCAAAGAATCATAAAAGATATTGTTAAGCCAATCAAATGAGTGGGGGATACTGATAAGAAATGGATAAGTCAAACACATATGTGGGGGGCTACTGATCAGAAAAGGAATAAGTTGTTATTCATATGAGTGGGGGTTACTGTGTTTGGTATTGTGGTAGCTTTTGTGGTTTGAAAACAAGTTGTTTTACAAAAAGCATTTTTGGTTGAGATTGATTTAGTATTTATATATATTTGGTTAAAACTGTGGTTGAAATTGAGATTTAACAAAAGGTAGTTTAATATGTTTGGTTAAGAATGCTTTTCAAATTAAGGTTATAAAATAACTAAAAAAGATATATATTAATATTGAAAGTTTTTAATTTAAATATTGTAAATTTAACTACTGCTATTATATCATGAAATAAATAATACTTTATATAAAATATTTTTATTATTCCATTAAACTATATGCAATTCCATTATGTATGAAATTCATCAGATAATGACTATAATTTCCATGATTTCTTGAGCGTGCAACAACATCATGTAAAATATCATCAGGAACAAAAATGGGATTGCGATCAAATTTTGCAAATGCTATGTTATCATGCGTTCTCCTTCTAATTTATATAGTGTCATTGAATAATGTTAAACACTAGTTTTTTAAATAAAACACAAATTAAAAATAAAAAAAATTGATTTTTTTATTTTACTGGATTGGACCTGGTCCAATGCATTTAAGTTTGAGTCGGACCCGGTCCGACCATGAACAGTGGAGACGTTCTCCACTATTCACTTTTGCAAAGTGAATGGAGAGTGAAATTCCCCACTGTTCACGTGGAGAGTGAATTAATTCACTCTTTACTGTTAAGTGGAGACGGCAGAAGAAGGAGAAGCAGCTTGAAACTGTTTTCGGTTACCTGTATTTCAAATGTAAATTATACTGGGTCCCACAAAAAGTAAATTACGTTTAATAATTAATTAAATGGCTTATTTTTGTGGTCTACTTTAAAAGCAGAAGCATCCACAGAAACAAACACTCTCAATTAGAATTAGGTAAGCTGGTCACATGTGTGGGGGCTATTAATTATAGTTGGGATATTGACCATATGAGTGGGGGATAAATACTCGGGGTTTTATGAATAGTTGCCAAAGTGAGGGCCAATAGACCTGATATCCTTTAGATGATCCCAGAAAAAAGAAACTTAAAGATATTGAAATGAACTATGTTAACCGTACGAATTAGGCCATAACCTTAATGACCCAATGAAACATATGATATAAAGTTATAAGGGAGAAGTAATCATAAGTGTGTGCAAGAACAATGAATTATAGGAATAGAATTAGAAGTGGTGAGCTAATAAATAGATAACATGATCATAACAAGACCAATAGAAAATTCAAGAAATTGTGCTTTGATAATGGTAAATATGGAATAGTCGTGGTGAATTCCCCATTTATGAAATTAGTTGTATATTACCAAATTGATTGCATAATTAAACGATAGCTGACCTTATGTATATATGTTTTAGCTCCATCCCATTTGATTAAAATATCAACAAATTACCTATAACATCTAAAAGAGTTGGGGGTGTCAACTTATCTCCTTCATTATTCATATGTATATTGAAGGACATGACCCTTTCTTTTCATTTTCCATTTTTTATTTGTATTTCCCACTCGTTTTTCTTTTATTTTGATCTTTTTTTCTCGATTTTGTTATTCAATATTTTTTTAATTTTAAATTTATATTTATAAATTGTTTTAGTTTGGTTTCTATTATGTTATTGTAGTCTTAAACAAACATTTTAAAATTGGTTTTGTTCTTGGTTTTACGAACGTCTATTTATGTTATTATATGATTATGTAAAAAATATTCTTAAAAAAACAAAATTTTTAAACTCAGTGGAGTCCATCACCCGGATTGCGAATTAGTGGTGTAGCCATGAAACTCAGGTTAATCCAATATATTGATGTCTTAAAATTTTAAAAAAGGTCGTCTTTAATTTTTTTTTTAAACCAAACGATGCCTTTTACTAGTCATCCGGGTTGCCTTTAGGTTTGTCAAGTCGATTATGTGACGTTAGAGTAATTCCCATACGATTTAATTTTAAACCTAAGTTAGGCAAAAGTCTGGTCAATAAGTTTCAATGCTGACCAATTGGATTAAGTTTACTAACAATGCCAAATAATTCTTTATTACCTGAATATTTTTATTACGTTTAAACTTTTTATTCAACCCGCAATGTAACTTGGGCATGTAAACTAGTTATTTCTAAATGATATTTTGGAATAAGGTTCCTATCTTTATAAAGATGTCGTATTATATGATGTTATCTTAATTAGAATAAAAACTTGATAGGTGACCCATACTATGCTGCAATCCTGCCCGATCTTTTTCGACTTAAAAAAAAGATGTTAAGGCAATATAAGCATTCTTAAAAAAAAAATATGAGACTTGGATCATTGACTTCACTAAGTTTAATAAGCTCATCTAATTTAAATAATATGAATAAAAAAAATACAATGACAATAAATAAATTGACATAAAATTGACAATGAAAATAATGTAAAAACATCCGACTCGAACTCATCCGGGTTAACGTGCCAAATATAAGACCTGGTCATGATACCAGGCTAACCCAATAAAAAATAAATTGAATAAAACTATGAAACTCAATTACCAAACAACTCAATGTTAAAAGATGAAACTGAAAAAGAAAACAATCTAATTTAAAAAAGAACTACGTCAAACCGGGTTATCCTGTTAACCCTATGAACATGGGCATAAGATTGGAATGACCCCATAGAAAGGAAATTAAAAAAAAAAGCACAAAGATCAATTCTCAATCAATTAAATCCTGAAGGATGGAATTAAAAAAAAAATTCTAAAAAAATCAAATATTGAAAGATCTTATTTGATAACAAACCAAAAATTAAATGAGAACGTGGTAACCCCATTGAAAGAAAAATAGAAAAAAAATTAATTTCTAGCAAATAAAATGTTCAAGGATAAAATAAAAAATAAATAAATTAAAAAGTTTGTAAAAACCCTGACCCAAGTGTACTCGATTTAGCATGTGAAATTTAAACTCGGTAGTGATATCACGATAATCTTGTTAACAAAAAATTGAATAAAACAATAAAAATCAATTATCAAACATCCTAATATTCAGGGGTGAAATTTTTTAAAAATAACTTTTAACTCTAAACGCATCCTAAATGATCATAAAAAAATTGAGAGTAAGTTAGAAAATTGAAAACAAAAAGGATGGAATTAAAATAAAAATAAATAACAAATAAATAAAAAAGAGAAAAAAAAGAAAGGCACTACTTCACTATTCATATAAACAATGAAGCTGGTGCATTGCACCCCAAATCTTTTAATAAATTGAAGTAATTTCTATTGAATTTTTTAAAACTTAAAGATCTTTCACTTAAATCATTAAATATTTCAATACTATTTGTAATGTCATGATACCTTAGGAAGGAAATCATTCTTCCCCTCCTCATAAAATATTGTTTATTGAAATAGAACTTTGTTATTTTTTTGTTTTCTAATTTTAATTTTTAATTTCATAATTTAATACTATATTTATTAGAAATTGAAATTCATAATATATTTTATTTTGCTTTTTATAAGATTATCCTAATTTCATGACTCGAGTCATAAGTTTTGCAAGTTAACCTAGTTGATGTAGGTTTTTTGGGTCATTTTTGTAATTGATTTTCTTTTTTCAGTTTTATCTTTTACCATTTGGGTTGATTGATAATTATGCTTCATAATTTATTTTAGTTTGCTTTTTATGAGGTTGTCATAGTCTTATGACTCGATTCAGGGATTTGATGAATTAAATCGGGTTGATTCAGGTCTTTTTATTTCAATTGATTTTCTTCAATTTCATTCAATGTTGGATTGATTGAGAATTGAGCTTCATAATTTATTTTGATTTACTTTTCTATTGGGTTATTCCAGTCTCATGATCAAAGTTTGACAAGTTAATCTAAATTGATTTAAGCTTTTTTAATTATTTTTTAATTTTTTTTTCAATTTCATTATTTAACATTAGATTGATTGAGAATTGAGATTTAATAAATTTTTTATTTGTTTTTTATGAGGTTATCATAGTCTCACGACTTAGAACATAAATTTTACATGTTAACATGGATTGATTTAGAACGATCCAATATATTGTAGTTCTATTTTTTTATATATAAAAAAGATGTCATCTTATATTTTTTTAGTTAAATTATGTTTTTGTTCCAGTTGTTCAGATGTCTTTGGACATACCAAGTTAACCAGGGTATATTACGTCAATCTCTACACAATTTATTTTTTTAAAAAAATATGTTAGTAATACTTGAATATATTTTTTAATTTTTTTTAAATAATCCAACTTTCTACATAATGTAAATAAAATTATCTAGTGATCTATACTATTATACATATGATGTTTTTATCAAATTTCATACGATAAAAAACAATAACCCAATGTAATATTGAAAAATTACAAAAAATACTACCTTAAAGATTTAAAAATCTCCTTTAATGTTCAAGAAAATATTATAAAAATCTCATTTTCTATGCAAATTCTTATATTATTTTCAAATAACTCTATTTAACAATTTCCCAAAAATTTTAAAGTTTTAGACATGTACTATATAAGTTCAAAAATTTCCCATTTTCCGAAAAAAGAAGAAGAAGAAGTGACAGCAAAAATTCTCAATACAAATGACCTTTCTATGTCGGTTTTTTTTTTCATTTTGTTTTTTTCCTTTTTTTTTTGGGAAAGTGAGTTTTTCCATAACTATGTCGTTTTGTTATCAATTTTTCGTTTTTTTTTTTTGGAAAGTGGGTTTTCAATAACTGTGTCTTTTTCCTATCATTTTTTCTTTTTCTTTTTCTTTTTCATTTTATTTTTTCCCTAAATTTATGTCCATCTTCAATATTTAAAAAAATATATTTTTGATTGGACGTTTAACTTTTAGGAAATGTTTAGAACAAAGAACACATATCAATACAAGGACACATATCAATACATTAATCAGCCGCACTGACAAAAAAAAAAAAAAGGATTTAATTGAAATAAAATTTTAACATATAAGGATGAAATTAATTAAAAAAAAAACTATAGATGGATGATGGCTTTCCAAGCGAGTGTATATATATATATATATATTTAATTTATAATTATATAATATGGTAAATTTATAATCCTAACAAAAACTAGCATATTTACGAATAAATATACAAATTTATGTAAAATATTAAAAAAATACTTGTTGAAGAATAAAGGGATTTTAATAAATTTTGTTTGTTTTTACGTTCTAAAATTATTTTTAAAAATTTTATTATTTTTATTTTAAATTAAAATTTTTGATATTTTTTTAATTATTTTGATGTGTTAATATAAAATATAATTTTTAAAAAATAAAAAATATTTTAAAATATAATCACGAGTCACAACTATACTACACTCCAGAACAAGTAATAACTCAGTGCCGAAGGAAAGTTGAAGTGATCATGTGACATTCAAATTTGCATCTGGAGGAA
>Ga0325400_1004092_pt1 | contig 13426 bp, 11 predicted proteins | sample PopdelMetagenome_2_FD_205662 | JGI IMG/M metagenome (GOLD analysis project Ga0325400, IMG submission 205662) | Populus deltoides microbial communities from Bellville, Georgia, United States - Xylem-PdKOR-R1 | ecosystem: Host-associated > Plants > Phyllosphere > Stem > Wood/Secondary xylem... | reverse complement strand
CTGCTCCGGCGAGGGCGCCGACGGCGAGCATGATGAGGATCAGGTCGAAGCCGAGCATCTCGGCGGCCCCCAGGACGGCGGCCGCGGCGAGCCACACGGCCCACGCGTTCTCCCCGAGCCAGTCCATGGCTCGACCCTACCGGGAGGGGCCGACGGCGGCCGGCGTCCGACCGTTGGCCGCGCAGGTCAGAGAGGGTGGGAGCGCGTCAGCGGGCCCGTCGCGCCGACCAGCGGCCGGCCTCGTGGCGCACCTCGAGCGGCAGCCCGAAGGCGGCCTCGAGGTGCGCGGGCGTCAGCACCTGCTCGAGCGTGCCCTGGGCCACCACCGCGCCGTCCTTGAGCAGCAGTCCGTGGGTGAAGCCGGGCGGGATCTCCTCCACGTGGTGGGAGACCAGGACGGTGGCCGGTGAGTCGGGGTCCTGCGCGATCCGGCCCAGGGTGTCGACCAGCTCCTCGCGGCCACCGAGGTCGAGCCCGGCGCCCGGCTCGTCGAGCAGCAGCAGCTCGGGGTCGGTCATCAGGGCGCGCGCGATCTGGACGCGCTTGCGCTCGCCCTCGCTGAGGGTGCCGAAGGTCCGGTCGGCCAGCCGGCCCACCCCGAGCTCGTCGAGCAGCTCCACGGCGCGGGCGTGGTCGAGGCCGTCGTACTCCTCGCGCCACCGGCCCAGCACGCCGTACGACGCGGACACGACGACGTCGCGGACCAGCTCGCCCCGCGGCAGCCGGTCGGCCAGGGCGGCGCTGGTGAGCCCGATGCGCGGCCGCAGCTCGAACACGTCGACCGCGCCAAGGACCTCTTCGAGCAGCCCCGCCACCCCCGTCGTCGGGTGGATCTGCGCCGACGCGACCTGGAGAAGCGTGGTCTTCCCGGCCCCGTTGGGCCCGAGGACGACCCACCGCTCGTCCTGCCCGACCGCCCAGTCCACCGCGTCGAGCAGGACGGCGTCGCCCCGGCGCACGGTGACCTCGGCGAACTCCAGGACCGCGACCATGGCCGACACCCTAGCCAGCCGCCTCCGGGCCACCGCGTAGCCTCCAGCGCCGTGCACACCCAGCTCCCGGTGACGGCCCGCCTGGCCTGGTGGGGCACGACGTGGCTGCGTGGATCGGTCTCCCCGGACGACCTCCTCGACGCCGTGATCGGCGACGACGTCACCCACACCGTGCTCGGTCGCCCCGGGGGCCTGCTGACGACGCTGGGCGAGCTGCGGGCCGGAGGGGCGACGGCCTTCGCGGCGTCGTTCCCGGTCGAGGGCGACGCCACCGGTCTCGGCGGACCGCCGGGGTTCACCACGTCCGCCATCGACCGGGGCGAGGCGGTGGTCGTCGAGGGCAGCGGCCTCGGCCTGGTGCCGCACCCGGTCGGCCCGACGGTGGAGTGGGAGCTGGCGCCCGCCCGGCGCGGCGCCGTCCCCGACGTGGGCGAGGCCGACAGGACGCTCCGGGCCACGCTGCTGCACAGCGCCGAGGCCCTGGCCGCGCTCGACGTCGCCCGTTGGCGGCCCGAGGTCGCCGACCGCCTGATGGACCTGCGGCGTGGTGAGCCGGTCGAGGCCCCGAACGGCGTGCCCCCACGCTGTGCCGCGCTCGCCACCCGCGGGCTGGCGGCCCTCGGCATCGCCGACCTGGCGCTGGAGGACCACGGCGGAGCGATCACCGCCAGCGAGATGCAGCGGCGCCGAGATGCCCTGCTCCCCCTGCACCGTGCGGGCCGTCACGCCCTGACCGCGGCCTGCTCCCCCGCGGGGTGGCCACCCGACTGAGCCCCGGTGGGTGCTCGGCCTCAGTCGCCCCAGACGGCGAGCTCGTTGCCGGCGGGGTCGGTGAAGTGGAACCGGCGCCCTCCCGGGAACGGGTAGCTGCCCACGACCACCGCGCCCCCGGCTGCGACGACCGCGGCGGCGGTCGCGTCGAGGTCGGCCGACCAGAGCAGCACCAGGGGTCCCCCCGTCCCGGCTGCGCGCTCAGCGTTCAGGCCGCCGACCTCGCCCTCGCCGTCGGACCACCGGATCCCGGCGTACGCCGGCCCGTGGTCGTTGAACGACCACCCGAACGCCGCGGCGTAGAAGGCGCGGGCGGCGCCCAGGTCGTCCACCCCGATTTCCACATAGTCGATGGCGTGGTGCACGTGCTCGCTCATGGGCCGAGCCTCGACGCCGGTCTTCCGACGGTCAAGGCCGCGAGCCTTGACCTCAGGTGCGCTGCAGGTCGCACGATCGGCGCATGACCCTGTGGATCTGCGAGACCTGCGCGGTGGAGCACGCCGACACCGCCGAGCCCCCCGAGCGGTGCGACATCTGCTCCGACGACCGGCAGTGGGTGCCGCCCACCGGCCAGCGGTGGACGACCCACGACGCGCTGCGCGGCACCCGACGGGCGACGCTGACACCGCTCGAGCCCGGCCTGCACCGGCTGGTCCTCTCCCCGGAGGTGGGGATCGGCCAGCAGACCCTGCTCGTGGCCACCGACGCGGGCCTGGTCGTGTGGGAGCCGCCGGGCTACGCCGACGCCGAGGTCCTGGCGATGGTCCGGGACCTCGCCGACCCGCTCGGCGGGGTCGCCGCGGTCACCGCCAGCCATCCGCACCTCGTGGGGGCCGCCGTGACCTGGAGCCGGGCGCTCGGCGCGCCGTACCTGGTCAATCGGGCCGACGTCCGCTGGGTGCGTCGACCCGACGAGGTCATCGGCACCTGGCACGACGTCGAGCAGGTCGCCCCGGGCGCGACGCTCGTCCAGACCGGTGGCCACTTCCCCGGCAGCGCGGTGCTGCACTGGACCGGTCACGACGGCGCCGGGGTGCTGCTGGTGGGCGACACGATCGCGGTGAAGCCGGACCGGCGGTGGGTCTCGTTCATGCGCAGCTACGTCCACGACGTCCCCCTGCGCGAGCGCCTGGTGCGCCAGGTCGTGGGCCGGGTCGGCGCCTACGACTACGACCGCCTCTACGGCGCCTTCGGGGTCGACGTGGACGCCGGGGCGAGGGCGGTCGTGGAGGCCTCCGCCGAGCGGTACGTCGGGTGGCTCACCGACGCCGTGCGCGACCCCGACGAGGTCGACCTGGCGTGGTGACGGGTGCGGGACGGAACCGGAGCCGGACGTGGGCCGGACGCGGGCGACCCCGGGAACGCCCCTGACCGCTAGCGTCCAGCCTCGATGGATGCCGCGACGCAGGACTCGACGCACGACTCGACCGACGGCTCGACGACGGTGCCGCCCCCGCGGCCGGAGACCCTGCTGATCACCCTGACCGGCCGCGACCGCCCCGGGGTGACGTCGTCGATGTTCGCGACCCTCGCCCACGCCGGTGTCGTCGTGCTCGACGTCGAGCAGATCATCCTGCGCGGCCGTCTCATCCTGGGCCTGCTGGTCACCCTCCCGGCCGACCCCGACCGGCTGCGGCGGTCGGTGACGACGACCGCCGAGGCCCTAGAGATGAGCGTCGAGCTCGAGCCCGGCTCCGGCGACACCGGCTCACGCGCCCAGGGTCGCTCCCACGTCACGGTCATCGGTGCGCCGCTCGAGGCGGTGGCGATGGCGGCGGTCGCGGGTCGGGTGGCCGACTGCGGGGGCAACATCGACCGGATCGAGCGGATGGCGCGCTACCCGGTCACCGCGATCGACCTGCACGTCTCCGGGGTGGCTCCCGAGCGGCTGCGGGCGCTGCTGTCGGTCGAGGCCGCCGAGCAGGGCATCGACGTCGCGGTCCAGCCCGCCGACCTGCTCCGCCACGGGATGCGCCTGATCGTGCTCGACGTGGACTCGACCCTGATCCAGGGCGAGGTCATCGAGATGCTCGCCGCCCGGGCGGGCCACGAGGAGGAGGTGGCCCGGGTCACCGAGGCCGCGATGCGCGGCGACCTCGACTTCGAGCAGTCGCTGCGTGCCCGGGTCCGGCTGCTGGCCGGCCTGGACGCGGCGGTCCTCGACGAGGTGTACGCCGACATCGTCGTCACGCCGGGGGCACGGACGATGGTGCGGACCCTGCGCCGACTCGGCTACCGGTTCGCGATCGTCTCCGGCGGGTTCAGCCAGGTCACCGACCGGCTCGCGGCCGACCTCGGCATCCACTTCTCGCGCGCCAACGAGCTGGAGGTGGTCGACGGCCGGCTGACCGGCGAGATAGTCGGGCCGGTCGTGGACCGGCCCGGCAAGGCCGCGGCGCTGCGGGAGTTCGCCGAGGCCGTCGGGGTGCCGATCGAGGCGACGGTGGCCATCGGCGACGGCGCCAACGACCTCGACATGCTCGGCGCCGCCGGCCTCGGCGTCGCCTACAACGCCCGGCCCGTGGTGCGCCAGGCGGCCGACACCTCGGTCAACGTGCCCTACCTCGACACGATCATGTACCTGCTGGGGATCTCCCGCGAGGAGATCGAGGCCGCCGACGCCGCCGACGGCATCACCACCCCCTCACCCCCGGTCTGAGGAGGACCCGGCCGGTGGCCGCCCCCGCAGCCGCTGCACGCCCCGCTGGAGGTGGGGCAGGGCGAGGCTGACCAGCACCGAGGCGACCACCACCACGACGACCGCGACCTGCGGGTCCGGCACCAGGGTGCCGCCGAGGGCACCGATCGCGGCGTACGCGCACGACCACAGCAGCGCCGCCGCCACGTCGGCCGAGGCGAAGCGCCGCAGCGGGTAGCCGCCCAGGGCCGCCGCCAGCAGGACGGGGATCCGGCCGCCCGGCACGAGCCGGGACAGCAGCAGGGACCGCACCTCGCGCGCCTCCAGGCGCGCCCGCAGCTGCTGCAGGGTGCCGTCGGGGTCGTCGGCGTGCAGCCACCCGACCCGCTGGGCCAGCGGCGTCCCCGCACGCCGCAGGACGGCGTACGTCGCCAGGTCGCCGGCGTACGCCCCCGCCGCCCCCGCCAGGACCACCAGGACGAGCTCCCACGGTCGCTCGGCCAGCGCCAGGGCCGCCCCGGCGCTCACCACGGCGCCGGTGGGGACGACCGGCACGGTCGCGCCGAGCGCCACGAGAGCCGCGATGACCAGCAGACCGACCGGCCCCAGGCCTATGCCGTCGCCCAGGTCCAGCGGCAGGTCGAGGGCCACCGCGAGGGGCGCGGTGGAGGGCGGCAGGGCGGTAAGCACGGCCTCACGTCGGGCAGACGCGCTCGGCGAAGCCCGGGGTCAGCACCCGGGGCACGGCGCGGCCCGCGTCGGCCAGGCGGGCGACGGCCGCGGCGAAGCGCTCGGGCGGGGTGAGGAAGAAGTGCCGGTGCGTCGCCGGGTGCAGCCGCCGCAGGCCCACGGGCCAGAAGGTGCCGTAGTGCACCGCGAGCGCCCACCGCGCCCCCACCCGGTCGAGCGCCGTCGCGGCCTCCTCCGGGTCGAGGTGCTCGTGGCCCAGGCTGGGGCCCCACCCACCGATCGGGACCAGGGCCAGGTCGACCGGGTCGACGTCGGCGAAGTCGTCGCGCAGACCGGTGTCGCCGGGGTACCACACGCTGGTGGTGCCGCTCGCGAGGCGGAAGCCGACGGCGGGCACCCCGACCGAGCGTCGCGACAGGGCGTCGCGGCGCCCGTCGTGGGTCGCCCCCAGGACCTGCAGGGTGATCCCGGCGACCTCGACCCGGTCGCCGGGCGCGACCTCCACGAGATTCCGTCCGAGCAGGGCAGGCACGGCACGAGGGGCGCCCCGGGGCACCACCACCGGGACGTCGGGGGCGAACCGGTCCAGCGAGGCCAGGTGCAGGTGGTCGTGGTGCAGGTGGGAGACGAGGACGAGGTCCGCCGTGGTCGCCTGCGTCGGCGGCGCCTCGCTGGCCCGGTGCAGGTGGAACAGGCGCCGGCTCAGCAGCGGGTCGGTGGCGACCACGACGCCGTCGAGCTCGACCGACGTCGAGGCGTGGCCCCACCAGGTGACGGCGCACCCGCCGCTGCTCACGCGGTCTCCTCCAGCGCGGGGGCCGGCGCCGGCGACCGGGTCGCTGCGGGCTCTGCGGGCTCTGCGGGCTCGTGGTTGGCGCGCAGCCCCCGGCTCTCGAGCCGCTCGACCAGGAGGCGGTGCACGTCCAGCCCGGTCAGCACCTGGCCGGGCAGGGCCGACGGCACCTCCCAGTCGGCCGGGTGCACCAGCAGCGCCTCGGTCTGGGGTCCGCCCAGGCCGCCGTGCGAGCCGACCAGCTCCTCGAAGGCCGCCACCTCGCCGAGCACCGGGTCGTAGCGGCCCAGCACCACGACGTCGCCGACGTGCCGCTTGGCGTCGAGGTCGAGCAGGTCCGCACAGGCCCTCGGGCCGTAGGGCACCAGCGGGTCGAAGCCCTCGCCCCCGGTCGTCCCCTCCGGGCCCAGCGTCCGCCACCCGTGGGCATCCTCCACGACCACCTCGCCCGCCGCCGTGCGGGTGACGACGGCACCGACGTGGGCCAGGTCCCGCAGCCCCGGGAGGAGGCGCGGGACGACCGTCTCGAGGGTCTCGCGGGTGACCCGGCCCGGGTGGTCGGGCAGGTAGAGGTGCGCGGTGCTGCCCGACGCGGCCACCTGGACCGCGGTGGACCGGTCCTCGGACCGGCCCCCGCCCGGGTCGTGCTCGCTCCCCCGGGCGTGACGCCGGGCGAGGCGGCCGACCAGGCGGCGTACGGGGGAGCTCGAGGCCTGCAGCGCGTTGCCGGCCCCCAGCGACTCGGTGGCCTCGGCGGCGTCGACCCCGTCGTCGACGAGGTCGGCCACCACGTCGGAGATCGAGCGGCCCGTCAGCTGCAGGAACGTGCTCCCCTGGGTCTGCCCGTGGTCGGAGAGCACGACCAGCTCGTAGTCGCGCCCGACCTCCCCGGCCAGCTCGCCGAGGAAGCGCAGCACCCGGTCCAGACCCTCCAGGGTGCGCAGCGACTCCGGCCGGGTCGGGCCGGCGTGGTGGGCGACCTCGTCGTAGTCGACGAAGTCGACGTAGACGACCGGGACGCCGCGCGCCATCTGGTCGGCCACGATGGCCACGGCCAGGTCGCGCAGCACCACCGAGGTGACCCCGCGCAGCAGGAGGAAGGCCCCGCCCCGGGGCACCCGCGGCACCACGTCGCGACGCCGCTGCCGGCGCGCCTGGTACCACTCGGTGACCACGGCGCCGACGAGCAGCACCAGCGAGCGGACCATGCCGCTGCGCTGGACGGCGTACGCCGCGGCACCCCGTTCGGTGCCGGGCAGCTTGGCGCGGGCCATCGTCAGCGCCGCCGAGGGCGCGTCCCCGGAGAACAGGTTGGCCACGCTCGCGCCGCCGTCGGCCAGCAGCCCGCGGCCCGTGGTGAAGCCGTCCTCGACCAGGGCGGCGTCGGTCGGGTGCCCGCACTGCACGACCCGGCCGAGCTCCTTGTCGTACCACCGGTACGCCGGCACCGCACGCGCCTCGCCGTGCAGGAGCACCGCCTGCCCGGCCGGGGTGGTCGAGGGCAGACCGGTGTGCCAGGAGCGGAGGCGGTGGCTGCCCGACCGGATGCAGCGGGTCAGGTAGGGCATCGCCCCCGACGCGGCGGCCTGGCGGACCAGCGGCTCGGCGACGCCGTCGAGCTGCACCACGAGCAGGCCCGGCCCCCGCACGTCGGTCCGGCAGGCGCTGCGCACCGACCGCCCCATCACCTGGCCGAGGAAGACCTCCTCGGTGCTCGCGTCGGCGATCCAGTTCAGCAGGGCGGCGACGACCGCGACCGCCCAGGCCAGCAGGACGACCTCGGGCAGGGGCAGCGGGTCGATGGCCGGCACGAGGGCGAGGGCGACGCCGAGCACGACGCTCTGCGCCAGCAGGCCCACCAGGAGGAGCCCCACCACCCCGGTCAGGACCGTGAGGCGGGCCAGCAGAGGCCTCAGCACCGCACCCACGGCGAAGACGGCGGCGACCAGGCCCGCCAGCGCGCCCGCCCCGTTGTCGGGGACCTGCTGACCGGGCAGCAGCTCGAGGGTCAGGGCGAAGGCGGCGAAGGACACCGCGAAGGACCGCACCACGCCACCGACCCAGGGCCAGGTGAACCGGCGGGCCAGGACGGCCCGCCGCGCGAGCACGAGACGCCTGCGCCAGGACGGGGTCGGGGTGCTGGACGCGCGCGTGCCCCCGGTCCCCACGCGGGTGAGTCTAGGAAGGACCGGCGCGGGCCTGCAGCCGGTCCGGTTCCTCGCTCAGGCGCGGCCGGTGTGGAACCCGCGCACGGTGGCCCCTCCCGGCGCCAGGTCGGCCCAGGCTCCAGAGACCTCGAGCACCGCCGCGGTCGCGGTGGGGAACCCGCCCAGCATCGCCGTCGTGACCTCGGGGTCGCCGTCGCCGTCGTCCAGGAGCTGGGCCAGGACGGCCATCGTGGGGTTGTGGCCCACCACGACCAGGCAGCCGGCGGCCAGGTCGGTCGCGCGGACGAGGTCCAGGGCCAGGTCCTCCCCGGCGGCGTACAGGCTCTCCTCGACCGTGGTCGTCGGCTCCGGGTCCCACCCCGCCCCGGCGGCCAGGGCCTCCCAGGTCTGTCGAGCCCGTACGGCGGCGGACACCAGCGCGTGCGTCGGCTCGACCCGGGCCGCCAGCCAGGACCCGAGTGCACCGGCGTCCTGCACGCCGGACGGGGTCAGCGCCCGCTCGGCGTCGCTCGCCGCCGCGGAGGCCGCCTGGGCGTGCCGCACGACCACCAGCGTGCGGCGGGCCGGCTGTCCGGACGGGGTCGACGGCGGCTGCGGACCGGGCATGTGCGACACCCTAGGGTGACGGCCATGCCGCGCGGACCCCTGATGATCATCGGCGGCGCCGAGGACAAGCTGCGTGCCCGCACCATCCTGGCCCGGTTCGTCGAGGCCAGCGGCGGGGCTGCGGCCCGGATCGCGGTGATCCCGACCGCCTCCTCGCTCGGCCCGGAGATCGTCGAGGTCTACGACGCGCTGTTCCGCAAGGAGGGCGCCGCCGAGGTCGTCACCGTGCGCCCGGAGTCGCGCGAGCAGGCCCACGACCCCGCCCTGGTCGAGGAGCTGGCGCGGTGCACCGGGATCTTCATGACCGGCGGCAACCAGCTCAAGCTGTCGTCGATGGTCGCCGGCACACCCGTCGGCGACGCGATCGTGGCGGCCCACCTGCGCGGTGCGGTCGTGGCCGGCACCTCCGCCGGCGCCAGCATCCAGTCCAGCCACATGGTCGCCTTCGGTCCCGGCGGCACCACGCCCAAGCAGCGGATGACCCAGGTCGCCGCCGGGCTCGGCCTGGTCGCCTCCTCGGTGATCGACCAGCACTTCGAGCAGCGCAGCCGCTACGGCCGGCTCCTGATGATCGTGGCCCAGTCGCCGCAGCTGCTCGGGATCGGCGTCGACGAGGACACCGCCGCCGTGGTCGAGCACGAGGTCGACGGGGCCGACGGGGCCACCGGCACCGAGCGCGACGTGCTGCGAGTGCTCGGCCGCGGCGCGGTCACGATCATGGACGGCACCCGGATCACCACGAACGCCTACGAGGCCAGGCGCTCGGCCCCGCTGTTGGCCAGCGGGATCGTGCTGCACGTCCTGCCGGCGGGGGCCGAGTTCGACCTCGGGACCCGGACCCTGGTGCCGCCCCGGGCCACGACCGACCCCGGGGAGGCGGCTGAGATCGCCGAGGCCGGCAAGGACCTGCGCCAGCTCGCGCGCGACATCGCCGCCGGCGACGCCTCCCCCGGCACCCTGCGCCGACGCCAGGAGCGACGACGCCGCAAGCACGCGACGCCCGCACCCTCGGCCGGGCACCCCGCCGAGGTGGTCGCCACCGTGCGCGGCGAGGAGACCGAGCTCGAGCCCGTGCCGCCCGGGCCCGACCGCGTGGACCGCGACGACCCGTCGTACGACGACACCCACGAGCAGGAGGGAACCCCGTGACCGAGCGCCCCACCCCCGACCTGACCATCGAGGAGACCCGGGTCTACCGCGGGGCCAACGTGTGGTCCTACGACCGCGCGATCCACCTGGTGGTCGACCTCGGCGTGCTCGAGGAGTTCCCCACCACCGCGATCCCCGGCTTCACCGACCACCTGCTCACGATGCTGCCCGGGCTGCGCGAGCACAGCTGCTCGCGCGGGAAGCGCGGCGGGTTCGTCGAGCGCCTCCACGAGGGCACCTGGCTGGGCCACGTGGCCGAGCACTGTGCGCTGGCGCTGCAGCAGGTCGTCGGTCACGACATCCGGCGCGGCAAGACCCGTGGCGTGCGGGGCCGGACCGGCGTCTACAACGTCATCTACGGCTACGCCGACGAGCAGGTCGGGCTCGCCGCGGGCCGGCTCGCGGTGCGCCTGGTCAACCACCTCGTCGAGGCCGACCCGGAGTTCGACTGGGACGCCGCGCTCGAGGACTTCATCCGCCGCGCCCAGCGCACGGCTTTCGGTCCCTCGACCCAGGCGATCCTCGACGAGGCCGTCTCCCGCGACATCCCGTGGATCCGGCTCAACCAGCACTCCCTGGTCCAGCTCGGGCAGGGCGTCCACGCCCAGCGGATCCGGGCCACGATGACCTCGGAGACCTCGGCCATCGCGGTCGACATCGCCTCCGACAAGGACCTCACGACCTCGCTCCTGGGCTCCGCCGGCCTGCCGGTGCCCCGGCAGGAGACGATGCGGACCGCCGACGCGGCGGTCCGGGCGGCCGAGCGGATCGGGTACCCGGTCGTGGTCAAGCCGCTGGACGGCAACCACGGCCGCGGGGTGATCCTCGACAACGAGGACGAGGCCGACGTGCGGGCCGCCTTCGAGGTCGCGAAGGGCGAGTCCCGCCGGGGGGTGGTGCTGGTTGAGTCGCAGATCGTGGGCAAGGACTACCGCTGCCTGATCATCGACGGCCGGGTCGCCGCCATCGCCGAGCGCGAGCCGGCGTCGGTGACCGGCAACGGCGTCTCCACCGTCGAGCAGCTGGTCGACACCGCCAACGCCGACCCGCGCCGCGGAGTCGGCCACGAGAAGGTGCTCACCCGGATCAAGGTCGACGACGCTGCCGTCTCCCTCGTGGGCGACCAGGGCCTGGAGATGACCGACGTACCGCCGGAGGGGCAGGTCGTGAAGCTGGCGCTGACCGGCAACATGTCCACCGGGGGCATCTCCATCGACCGCACCTTCGAGGCGCACCCGGAGAACGTCGAGATCGCCGAGGAGGCCGCCCGGGTGATCGGGCTGGACATCGCCGGCATCGACTTCATCTGCCCCGACATCACCGAGCCGGTCCGCGAGACCGGCGGCGCGATCTGCGAGGTCAACGCCGCCCCGGGCTTCCGGATGCACACCCACCCGACGATCGGCGAACCGCAGTTCATCGCCAAGCCGGTGGTCGACATGCTGTTCCCGCCGGGCGCGACGTCGCGGATCCCGATCGTGGCCGTCACCGGCACCAACGGCAAGACGACCACGGCGCGGATGATCAGCCACGTCTTCAAGGGGATGGGCCGCAAGGTCGGGATGACCTCGACCGACGGCGTGGTCATCGACGAGCGGCTGCTGATCCGGGCCGACGCCTCGGGCCCCCGGTCGGCGCGGATGGTGCTGCAGAACCCGCGGGTCGACTTCGCGGTCTTCGAGGTCGCCCGCGGCGGCATCCTGCGCGAGGGCCTGGGCTACGAGCGCAACGACGTCGCGGTCGTGCTCAACGTCCAGCCCGACCACCTCGGCCTGCGCGGGGTCGACACCGTCGAGCAGCTGGCCGACGTCAAGGCGGTCCTGGTGGAGGCGGTCCCCCGCGACGGCCACGCCGTGCTCAACGCCGACGACCCGCTGGTGCGCGACATGCGCCGGCGCTGCTCGGGCCAGGTGGTGTGGTTCTCGATGGAGGAGCCCGGCACCGAGGTCCGCGACATGATCGACGCCCACTGTCGCCGAGGCGGCAAGGCCCTGGTGCTCCAGCAGTCCGACCGCGGCGAGATGATCGTGGTCAAGCACGGGCCCCGCGAGATGCAGCTGGCCTTCACCCACCTGCTGCCGGCCACCTTCGGGGGCCGGGCCCGGATGAACGTGCAGAACACCCTGGCCGCCGCCGCGGCCGCCTTCGCCTCCGGTGCCCCGCTGCACGACATCCGGCAGGGCCTGCGCACCTTCTCGACCAGCTACTACCTCTCCCCCGGCCGGCTCAACGAGGTCGAGGTCAACGGGGTGAACGTGATCGTCGACTACTGCCACAACGCCCCGGGCATGAAGATGCTCGGCGACTTCGTCGACCGGGTCGGCGACTCCGGCGTCCACGACTTCGGCCGGCCGTCGAAGATCGGGGTCATCGCGACCGCCGGCGACCGCCGGGACGAGGACATGCGCGAGCTCGGCGAGATCGCGGCCCAGCACTTCGACGTGGTCGTCGTCCGCGAGGACGCCGCTCTGCGCGGCCGCGCCCGTGGCGAGGTCGCCGGCCTGGTCACCGAGGGGGTGCGCCGCGCGATGGACGCCGGCGCCCGGTGCAAGCAGGTCGAGGAGGTCCTCGACGAGATCGAGGCCGTCCGGCACGCCATGTCGCGGGCCAACGTGGCCGACCTGGTCGTCTTCTGCGTCGACAAGCACGCCGCGGTGATGAGCGAGCTCGAGACCTGGTCGTCCCAGGCGCAGGCCGGAGCGGGGGTCTCGGACGAGGCCCCCGCCGCCGACCCCGACTGGGCCGCCGCCGACGCCTGACCCTCCACCGAGTCGGCGCCAGATCCCGCCGAGTCGGCGCGTCATACGCGCCGACTCGACCGTCGTACGCCGCTCAGGACTCGGTGATGAGCTCGCCCTCGGCGTAACGGCGGCGCAGCACCTTCTTGTCGAACTTGCCGACCGAGGTCCGCGGCACCTGGTCGATGAAGGCCCAGGCGTCGGGGAGCTGCCACTTGGCGAAGTCGTGAGCCAGGTGGTCGCGCAGCTCCTCGGGGGTCACCGTCGCTCCCTCACGGACCACGACGGTGGCCAGCGGTCGCTCCTGCCACTTCTCGTCGGGGATCCCCACGACCGCGGCCTCGACCACGGCGTCGTGGGACATCAGGGCGTTCTCGAGGTCGACCGAGGAGATCCATTCCCCGCCGGACTTGATCACGTCCTTCGCCCGGTCCGAGAGCGCGATGTAGCCGAGCGGGTCGATGGTGCCGACGTCACCGGTGCGCAGCCAGCCGTCGTGGAACTTCTCGGCCGCGTCGGCGGCCTCGTCGGCCTCCGGCCGGTAGTAGGCGCCGGTGACCCAGGGGCCCCGCACCTCCAGCTCACCGACCGACTCCCCGTCGTGCGGCTTGACGGCCCCGTCGTCACCCACGATCCGGCCCTCCACCCCGCAGAACAGCCGTCCCTGGGTGCCGCGGTAGCGCCAGCTCGTCTCCTCGTCGACGCCGACCGGCGGGATCCCGGCCGAGGCGACCGGTGAGGTCTCGGTCATGCCCCAGGCCTGGCGCACGACCAGGCCGTGCCGCTCCTGCAGCGCCCGCTGCAGCGAGACCGGCACCGCCGAGCCGCCGCACAGGATCAGCCGCAGCGAGTCCAGCGAGACGTCCTCGTGGGCGTCGAGG
>Ga0325400_1004088_pt1 | contig 13434 bp, 10 predicted proteins | sample PopdelMetagenome_2_FD_205662 | JGI IMG/M metagenome (GOLD analysis project Ga0325400, IMG submission 205662) | Populus deltoides microbial communities from Bellville, Georgia, United States - Xylem-PdKOR-R1 | ecosystem: Host-associated > Plants > Phyllosphere > Stem > Wood/Secondary xylem... | reverse complement strand
ACAGAACTGAATCAATTTCTAGTACCGAATCAAATTTCCAGGACCTCTTGCTAAATAATCTACAACATGCCATGTTTCCATGATTTGTTTAATTGTATGATGTTATGTTATAGAACCTTTTCTTCCATGTACAATTAGATCCACCATTACACACTCGTGCAGATATCCCTTTCCTCACTCATCAATTGTACTATCAGCCGAACTCCGTTGCATCTCATCATGAGTTTTCCCTTCCAGCTAATTTGTATGGGAGAGAAACGAAGAGAGTGGGGAAAAGATGAATTCTCCCGGTTTAATCATGTGACTGAGCCTTACATTTTTAATTCTTCAGAGAGACCCTCATTTTCTGATGCATCCAAAGCCTGCTGTCGTAAAACCTGATTCTCTGATTCCAGGTTGGACAGATTTAATTCCAATCTTAAAATCATAAAGAGTTAGTACACCCTGGATAATGATCATAGAGGTGCTTGTGTAACAAAGCCATGGAGGAATACCTTTCAATGGTATCTTGAAGTGTCATCGTTTTCAGGTGTGATTCTTCAGCTTCTTTAGTTCTTGCCTTGCTTTCTTTCTCTAGTTCAGAACACTTATTCTCGAATTCCTCCATCTTCTTCTTCAGCTCACTTAGCTCATTCTACGCGTTCAGAATAAAAATTATATCATCCATTTAAAGAACATTAGAATTATGTGTGCACTCGTCTGTGTATATTATCATATGTGTAACGAGCTTCCTCTCTGTAAATTTTTAAGTAGGGAGATTCATGCCTCTCCTTCTGTAAAATTCTGTCATGCGGTTATCAAATCATTTACACCTTAATCCATATTTATCATTCACGGTGCAATAATAAGATTGCATCTGCGTTGTTAATGCATGCTAGATTCTGACCTGGAACTTCTATCACCTGTATCAAAACAAAGAGAAAACTTGCTTGGCATATTTCCAGCACAGTGACTTGTTGGCTCACAGTGAAAATAGATTGTTAAGAATTCTTGGTCTCAACCCTAGTTAATTATTTATGATGACGTATAAAGCTACAACTTATGTCAAATTTGTCAATCGAAGCAACATAATGTAATGCATTGATACTGCTATGTGATGTTAGGTAGTTGAACTGTGTCAGAAGTTACCTCTAGTTCATCATTCTGATTCTTGAGTAACTCCAGCTTGGTGTTGTCCACAACCGGCACCTCTTTAATGACCGGTGGAGCTTGTTCTATAGCTAACTTTGCCTCTTCTTTCTCCCGGATTATTGCGGCATGGGCTTCATCTAGCTGGCCTTGCATTTCATGTAATGAACTTTGCAGTTTTACAATTTCTTGCCCTTTAGCTTCTTCCAGATCAAGCTACACGCACAAAAAACAAAAAAAAACAAAAAAAACAAAAATGTCATGAACATTTTTAGCAAATTTCTTGACAACCTTACATTCTTAACTAGAGTTTAAAGTTTTTGGCTCAGGGCATTTTGGGGGAGTAACTGACTGTTTAGACAAATGATTGTGGAATCAACATATGCAAGGATGCATGTAGGATGCGTTCAATTTGTAGGTGATAATTTTCCTGCACTGTAAGTGAAATGCCATTTAAATTTGTTGATGAGTAGTGTTCATTTCTAAATTTAATGGTGCTTTTGTTAAACAAAAAAATCGCATTTCATTTTTGTTGCACGATAAAACTATTACTCTCCTAATATTCACACTTTTTTGGCACCTTAACGTAAAATATACCCTCAAGTGCTTTTCAAATTCTAGTCGCCATGTTAGCTCTTCAACACGCTTCTCTAGCTTGTCCTTGGCTTCTTTAAGTGCCCCTGTTTCTCTTGCAGCCTGCATCAGTATATTTTTATTTCTATTGTGAAAACACCGACTGTAATTATAGTGCAATAGAATAGTTGAATGTCGAAAAATGGTAGAGAATTGCAGTTAAACTGCTACAGATAGTTAGCTCACCATCCTGAGCTTTCTAAGCTCCTTCCTGGCTGTTCTTGCTCTCCAAAGACATTGCAATGCTAGAGTTGCCATCTTATGCTGTTTATACAAGGAAAGAGAACGATATCTTCTCCAGCGAGTCTATAAAAATAAAGATATGATAAGATAGGAAAATTATCAGTCAGAAATTGTTCATCTAAATGTTTTGGCATTGCTTATTCTTGTGCATGTAGTAAGAAAGAAAAAAAATCCGAACAAATTCCATTTTCCCCCATGTTTATCTGATCTCATGTTTACTCTTCTGTTGGCATTATATTTTCTTAATTTTCAGCTCTTCATTTTATTCTATTTCTAGTCACATACTTCTTGATCCCCTGTGATTTACAACTTCTGTTAGCAGCTCATCCTGAGAGTGCGTCACCTGAATTATAATTGCAGCCTTGGTTCTTCTTCTGTATCTGTATTCATTACGTGCTGCCATTGCTCGCATTCCAGTTTGGATAACTATTGCTGATGCTTGCAAGTTAGTGTAAAATGTTCTTGCTCCATGAGCACGGACATTCTTTTGTATACGGATAGAAGCTGCTTCCTTCCTCATCTGTTCATATAGCTTACGTGCAAGTTGTGCTGCACAAGAGGCAAGACAAATAGAGAATTTTTATCTTCCGACTTCTATTCTTTATAGGCAAGGACTTCAAATGGTGGTCTGGCTCATTTTCAGTTGGGATCAAGTCATGGACACAAAATCTGACTTTTCTATAGAAAATCATAAAGAATTCGACCAACTGAAGCACAACTATTTTAGAATGGCATGATTCTGTTGCCCAAAGATAACATGCAAAACTAATTAACCATTCCTCATCAGTGCAAGTTACTTCAGTCGGATGTTCTGTTTGCCTTCTTGTTTTATAGGGAAAGATATAATTACTTGGGGAAAGAGAGCTTACCTCTCCAGAGTTTCTGCAAATGAATTGTAGCCCTCCTTAGGGTGATGAACTCTTTTCTGGTCAGATATGTCCGGATTTGTCTCTGGATACGCCTGACAGCATTAGCCAAAACTTCAGCTCTTCGTGCATCCAACTCAGCCATCTGCCCAGCTCTGAGGAACACCTTTGTCTTCCCAATCTAAACGAAGAATTCAGGGGTTGAATGTTACAATAGCACATCATATTTTGTTTTTTACTTGTTACATAGTTTATGAACATTGCTCTTTTTTTTTTAATATATATATATCGTGATCAAACATACCTGATAGCCCGTTAAACCCATCCTGTCCAAGATGGCAACACATGCTGATTTTTCATCAGATCTGCCCAGAAGAAACAGAGAATGTTATGGTTGGACTATTATGAAGTTCAAGTTACTTTAGGTGTTGGAGAATAGTTAGTGAGGAACAGCTGAGTAGATATTCTAACTCAGCTGTCACCAACTGCTGTCAGCTTCTGTTAGATAAGATACAATCTCTGCTCAAAATGATTTTTGTAGCTAAACAGTTCATTACTCTCATTCCAGCCCTGACTTTGAGACTCCTGTTCCACAAATGCTTTATGCCAAATGACAAGTAACTGCACCAGAATTCATACCCATCTAGAACATCAGGAGCCAACATTCCAAAACGATCAAGGAACTCATCAAATGTTCTTTTGGTTGGATAACCAGCACAACTTATCCTAATTGCCTCTAGTACTCCCTGTTGTAAAATCCATTAGAATAATCATTATCAATCGGAGAAACTTGATAAATAGTTAGGAAACAAGTGTTTTTCCCCATCAGAAAAGTGAGAATCAAAGCTGCATGTTTTCAATAAGGAACCAAGTGAATTTATCTTACCCCACATCTTAGTTGGTTTAAGACATTGATGTTCTCAAAGATTCCAGGCTTTAGTACTGTATTTGGCTTTACACATCTTATGTAATGCGGTTCTGTTGTATTCAATGTCTCCATTAAAGCTTGTAATTGTTGCTGGATGCTCATTTTAAGCTAAGTGTCAGTCACGGTCTGAATTATTTTCTGTATCATACAGGATGCTGCTATTTCATGCGGACAAGCTTACCTTGAAGCGGGTACCAATTGAAGAGAACTTGGATTGCTTAGATGTCTCCTCAGGTAGTGGAGGGAAAAGGTTAGCAACAAAAGGACACCTGGAAGCATCTAATAGAGCTTGATGTTCTGCTACAACATAATCTTTATTTTTATCAAGAAACTGATCTGCTTGGTAAGTAACCTGCTCACAGAATGGCTCAATGATTAGAAACCTACAAATATACCTCATTTAGCCGGGTGTTCAAGAATAAGATCTGAACACATTGCTTACATCTCCCGCATAATGATTGATTGTGAAGTCTGTTCGAGCAAGTTTCGGCTTGCTGAAGCGTTTGTGAGCTTTATATGTCTGGTACATCTTCTGTGCAAATGTCTCATGAGTTGACTTGGGAAACATGCTGCATTACAGAGACGTTCACGCTTACATCTAATGATTTCAGCTTTTATTTGTTGCTCCTTTCCCTTTCGATCTCTTTAATATAGGAGATGGGTCTAAAATTAAAGGATTTACACTTCCTTTTTCTTTAGATCAAGTATTCAGACGTTTAAAAAGAAATGTTCTACTTGCTTTCATAACATTCACCTACATTTCTGTAGCTTTTTACTTCAAGCTTTTTATGACATCGCTTACAATCACATAGTTTCCTCGCTCTGTTTTCCATTAATATTAGGGGTGAATAAAAAAAATTAAAAAACTGATTAAACCAGAAAAATTAAAAATAAATAATTAAAAAAACCAAACTATGAAAAAAAATCGATTAGAATATTTAAAAAATTAACTGGTCGGTTCGGTATCGGTTTAATAAGTCTAAAACCAAAAAACTCAACCGAACAGAGCCAAACCGAACAAAACCGAACCGAATCAAAAAAACCGAGCCAAACCAGAAAAAACCGAGCTAAACCGAAATCAAACCCATTGAAAATTACAAAAAAGACCCAAAAAACAATATAATTTTTGGTTTTTAATATAAAATAACCAAACCGAACTGAAAATGAATCGGTTAAGTCTTGGTTTTTGTCCTAAAATAACCGAACCAAACCGAAACCGGTCGGTTTGAATCAGTTTTGATTTTTTTTAATTCAATTTAATTATTTTTTTAGATAAAAACTAAAAAAAAAAAAATCACCCCTAATTAATATTACATAACGTCCGCAATTTTAACTGCCTTGGGTCACAGGAGCTTCACTGGCATATAATTCCTTGAACTTTAAGTAGTTCCATATAAAATATATTATTTTTTGATTTGTGATAGTGTTATAGAAAATAAATTAAAAAATATTTTTTAGTGTTTGGTCATAGAAATGAGCTAGAAAATAACTTAATTTTTTAAAAAATTTTATTAAAAGAACAAAGACCAAATCTGACAAATAAAAAAAATTAAAAGAGGATGAAGTTAAAAAAAAATCTAATTTCATAAATCATTTCAAATAAAATAAATTACAATAAAAAAATAGATACCAAATGAATCAGATAAAAAATTTGAAAAATAATGAAATTTTTTAAAAATTCAATTTCAAAAATTATTTCAAATAAAATAAATAGAAATCAAAAGAATAAAGATCAAATCTGATATATAAAAGATTTCAATTAAGAAAATGATAAGAGAAAAACAAATAATAATAATAAAAAGAATCAAAGTTTATATAAAAATTAAATTCTAAGAGAAAAATTAAAGAAAAAAGATATATTGCAATCAATAGATTAAGAACCAAATTTAATATAATTAATAAATAATAAGATTTTTTTGAGTTTTTCACAGCTTTTTAAAAAAATAATTTTTACTCAAGATAAAAGAAAAATACTTTCCTCAAACTAATTCAAAATTTTTTTGATTGAAAAATAATTTTTATTGACAAATTTTTTTAATAATAAATAAGCATAAAAAAATTTTAAAAATTATTTTTCATGAAAAAAATAGTGGTAAATAATTTCACAACCAGATTAGGGCATATCCTTTTCAATACAGAAGGCTATCACATACCAGGCTTCATCAAGAAGGGCTATTATACCTCCTGGTTTCTGTAGGCAAGGACATAAAAACAGTGTTAATTTTCATGAATAGAATATCTTACTTTGAAATGCAACACTCTTACCTTCTCAATAAGATCCAAAACATCCTGGTTGTCTACGAACTCTACATAGCTCCAGTTTATTTCCTCCCTCGCATACTCTTCTTGCTCCATCTTGAATACATGCTGTGGATAGAGATCCATGTGTGCATAAGAAGAAGAAGAAGAAGAAGAAGCTTATAAAGATGGTCGAACCATGCAAAGGAATCTTATCCCTACCTGGTTAAAATGTTGTTGTAACTTCTCATTCGTTAGGTTGATACATAGCTGCTCAAAACTACAATATTTATTACATGATTAGATGTTCCTGTTAAAATAATTATTTGAAAATAACTCCATATATAGTTTCCTACGTGCCTGTTGATCTTGAAGCTTTCAAAGCCATAAATATCAAGGACTCCGATTATACTTGTTGCAGTAGGATCTTGACCAATTGAACTGTTGATCTTATCCACAATCCTGAAACATTCAATTGACTCTTTTTTTGTTAATTTCTTATTTTGATGGGATAAAAATTGATTCCAAATGCATAATTGAGAAACTGGAATAATGTTAGAGAACTATCATTTGAACAGTTTTTTCGCAGAAACCATATTCCTGAGGAAACATTAACCATGTCCAGGATTTGGATGAAGTACATATATAGTTGCAAAACATCCTGAACAAATTATAAAATGCACTTCTGCTACTGCTTGCATTGTAGTGTCGAGAATAAAGTTACTGGTCAGATGAATGAGTTTGATTTTCTTACCAATCAAACAGCCTTGAGTACACAGTCTTGGCCATGGCATCACGACTTAAGACGGCTGAAGCTGGGTCCAGAGGTTTTGTAATGTTACCATCTGGAGTCACTATGACGCGCTTGCAAAGTGAGTCTTCCAGTGCCTTCTCATCACACCTAAATTAAAGCATTTAATTTGTTAGATAACAAAGTGGCATCACTAGATATTACAGCAGTATTTTTATTTTTATTTTGGCTGTACAGTAAGTCATAGTTCTAACATCAGTAGCTCCGCTGCTGTTCGAAGATGGTAGTGTGATTTATCATCCTTAAGTTTAGAAGAATCAACTTCCTTCCCTTTGACAAAGTTGATGTTTCCGAGATGGAGGATTGCAGCTACTATGCGGAATATTGCATCCTGCAAAAGAGGAACCTCCCTTTGTCAATCTGGAATGTGTATCTCTACACTAAATTACCAGATATAAATAACCCGTTAAACCATCCGTATGAATGGGAAGAGTACATACCTGTTCATCCTGGCTGATCCCGACAATATCCATTGCATTTCTGGTTTCCAAATACTCCCTTGCATCATCTACGTTTGCTACTTCGTAACAGTTTGTTTGGTTCAAATAATGGAAAGTTCTTGGGTCCCCTAACTTGAATCTCTCGACATCCTGAAAGGGAACATCAGTCAGATAGCTTTTCCTGAAGGGCCAGGCCAACAATTCTTGCATGGTTGTCAGGAAATCACCTCTGGTGGTGCTGCGCAGAGCATGTAAAAACAATGGTAGTTTCTCTCCGGGTCAGAGACTTGGCAAACACGTGATCTTTCAAGAAGGTAAGTACGAACTGCAGCTCCAGATATCTTCCCATTCTTATCAAATTGTATCTCAACAAACTTTCCAAATCGACTGATTGACCACCCAATTTTTTATGAGTTAAACACAAAATTTTAGAAGAAAGTAGAACGTAGATAAAGCATCTAAATTTCACCTCGAATTGTTGTTTTTGACAGTTTTTGCATTCCCAAATGCTTCCAATACTGGATTGGACTGAAGTGGAAATCAGTATGACTCTTCATTCAATCAGTTCAGTAGTTGAATCATCCAAAAGGCAAGATACTGTCATAGTTTTCAACTTACCTCCAAAACTTGTTGTTCCACTGTTCTTCCTTCATTACCCGCGGATCTCCCCCCCATGAAGGCAAGGTATCTCATGAGCATCTTTGTTGTCTCTGTTTTACCAGCTCCACTCTCCCCACTTACTAAAATGGACTGGCTTCCCTGATCGTTTATCATTGCTCTGATGTTTCAAGTGATGACATTAGGTGTTTATATATATATATATATATATATATTAGTTACAAAATATGTTATATTCAGCCCATGCATGTTAATCAATTGACATGAATTGGTGCTACCAGATTAAACTTGTTTTTTGTTTTGCTCTATCAGTATACCTGTAACAAGTGTCTGCCACAGCAAAAAGGTGTGGACTTAGCTCTCCAAAAGCAGCTCCTTTGTACTGCTCCATCATGTGAATGTTGTATAAATGCGGTAGTCTCCGGAAAGGATTCACCGCTATTAGAATGTTCCCAGTGTAAGTCTGTTTATTTCAGCACTGCTCATCAGTATGCTGCTTTTTACTTGAATCTATATTCTGTAGTTTCAAGACTAATTCATAAAAATAATAATTATGGTGGCATCAGTTATATCAATTAATGTTGGCTCACATATATCTCATTGAGTGCAAACCGGCAAGCAAGGTTATACAAGACTCCTGGTTCATGGAGATATGCTAATTTCGTCATATCATCGACTCCTGCTCGTGGAGCCTCTGTGTCTTTTGGATATATACTTGAAATATCAGCAACTACCTGGAGTTGAGGTAAGAATCAACAATCAATTCATGTTAATACCAATCAACACTTCGAACTTCATCTAGTTAATTAGTTCATATCCTGTAGGCTGGTCTCTTAGAAAAAAGCTCAAAACATAACAATGTAGCATAAATACTTGACCAATTCCAGACTCAGGAAAGTTTAACTAATGAAAGAGTGATATTGTATGAGTGATATATAAGCTTGTCTCCTTTCCTTATTGCAACAGCTAGCATATGTTATAACAGTTGTCTCATTGTCATAAGAAAACTTCAATCTAAAGTTAAACATCAGTCGATGGCCTATGTATACAAGTATTCATTTCGAATCATGTAGACATTAAAAGTATATATCATGCATTAAAGTTTCGTGATGTGCTGGATTGCTAGCAGAGTCAGATGTGTCCAAGATATTCAATAGGAGTAGTTAGCACACATGTACGGTCACTAATGGATCTCTTGTCATTCTTTGGATCCTGAATCTCAAAGATATTTAGTTTTGCAACTATATCAGTAGAAAATCCTTGTATTAGAATATAGATGGTTTCAAACTCAGAGTCCATATTTACATGATCTGAACTAGTATGGAAGAGATTGGATGATACAAGTTAACAGAAAGAAGTCTTACAGTTTTCCCATTTGTGATGATTATGGTGGCGTCTCTGCCCTTGATTCCTGTAACTTCACCATCCATCCATGCTTCCTCAGGATCCTCTATCCACACGTGGGATCCAACTATGATGTTCACTGGAGTTCCCTGGATCATCATCCAAGACGAAGAGCATAAATTAAATTATTTCAACATTGTGCTTGCAAATCAAAGAATGGAGAATGAATTAAACAAAAAACCATGATCAGGGAGCTTACCATATTGAAAAGTTTATCATATGATCATCAAATAAACTTCAGAATGAGAATGAATATAGGAAGCAAGTGAAAATGTGATGGTTTTGAGAAAGAGAGGATAGAAGAAGAAATGTACGAGCTAGCCAGAATGGAGAATGGAAGTGTCGTTTTAATCTAAAGAAGGATGGACATATATCTTAGTGTTGGATTAAAGAAGTTGGAGAGTAGAAAAGAATGTTGAAAAGGAATTCAAAAGGTAGAGGGAGTGCAGGGTGGTCGCAACTCGATCAAAAGCAAAAGGTGGCAGGCATGAGGCAGCCAGTACCCTCGCCTCCCGCTCCCACTCCATTGCCACCTTTTTTGCTCATTACACATAGGATGCTGACTTGGCGCCACAAGAAGCCCTCGCATGAATTAAAATCTCTTCATTTCTTAAGGCACACGTAGTAGCTACAACTAGAATTTAATCCTCATCAACTTGCTGGTATATACATTTACGCTATGGTGATGGCTAAAGTCATGGTACTGTTCCATTGAATGATCGCAGTCTATGTTACTGGACAGGGCTCGTTTTTCATAATTTTGTAGTACTAGTTTAGCAGCATTGTTAAATTGGTAGGTAAGTTTCGGTGATTTTGCATTTCTAATTTATGATGGTTTATGTGTGTTCGTGCAATTTAAAAAGTTAATAAACTTGGTCTTATGTCGTATTCATTTAAAATAATATTATTTTAATTTTTTTAAAAATAAATTAATTTTAACCAGGTTGATTGAGTTTTGAATTATTCTATCTAGTTAATTTTTATTGTATTTAATTTAAAATTTAATTTATAAAATTTACCCGCGAGCTGATTAGATTTAATAATATTATCAGGATTCGAGTGATGTGTGTTGGATAATTCTAATCAATTTAAAATAATATTATTTTAATTTAAAAAAAAACTAATCTTAACGAGGAATTATTCTATTTTAACTTTCATTGTATTTAATTTGAAATATGATCTACAAAGTTTACCCGCAAGCTGTTTGGGTTTAATAATACCATTATATCAACAAAGTTTTGAGTTAATCGTGTATTTTTTTAAGAAATTGATTTTTTTAAAAAAAAAATATTATTTTATATATTTTTTTTATTTTGATGTGTTTATATTAAAAATAAGAATTATTTTAATATATATTTTTTAAAAATATTTTAAAAGTTATCCTTTAACATTCTCAAATAGGTCTAAACTCAACGAGACTTGGAAGAAAGAACCGAAGAAGGGGACAGATTGGTGATTCTCATTCATTTGTAAAGATGAAAGCAACAGGAAAGCTGATTTCAAGAATCCAGTCACAGAAAGACACCAGCATATTTCTCGAAAGGAAGAAATCATGAACCAGTGGACCATAACCATACATGCACCCCTCTTTACCTTTACCATACCTGACGGAGGGGGCCCTTTGGGCTGTGGGACTTTTCTTTCCGGTGAGAGGCTGGTGGAGAGGATATGCATGCCGGTGCCGGCTTTTGGCCATTTCACATCGGGAAAAAGGTCCTTTGCCGTGGGACCTCAAGTACAATAAAAAAGCTTACTCTTCATGACTCCAGCCAAGCCCCTTTTGCTTTTGGTGTTTTATTTATTTAATGGTCATTTTTAATGTAGGATTTACTATATAATAATATAAATTATATTTTAAACTTCATAAAAAAATTTAAAATTTAAAATTGATTTGATTCTTCAACATAATATTAAAAATCTTATAACCAAATAATTACGAGTTTAAATTTTATTATTTTTATTTATTTGATAAAAATTAAACATAAAGTAGTGTGAGTCATTATAAATTTCAAGATTAAAAAACTTTCACTTGAAAAAATATATTAAAAAATAATATAAATTATATTTTGAAATCTCACTTAAAAATTTAAATTTTTAAGTTGTATTTATTTTTTGACAGAATTTTAAATCATTACTCATGCTTGTTAAGGTTGTGCTATTAAAAATTGGGGATAAAATAAAACAATATTTGTTTTTACTATATAATTAAATTGTGTATGAAAAATCTTAATTTTTTTGTTTTATATTAATACTTTAATAGTATGGATTGTTTTAATATATTAATATTAAAAATAATTTTTTTTAAATATTATTTTAATATATTTTTCAATAATAAATATTTTAAAAATAAATCCATCTCAAACCAAATCTACTGTCAAACATGCTTACAGGAGATGTCCTGTATTTGATGTCCTATATCAATTAATCCACTTAGGCCCGCTGCTCTCATCATGCTTGGTTGCTTTTTGTTGTCAGAGTGTGAGCTCTTTTTTTTACTGTAAAAATAGTTATGTTTTAAAATATGTTTTTATTTAAAAATATATTAAAATATTTTTTTTATTTTTTTAAATTTATTTTTAATATTAACATGTTAAAATAATATAAAAACATAAAAAAATCAATTATTTTAAAAATACTTTTAAAACATAAAAATAAACTCCCCTATTTAATTTTCATCCAGGATGTGGGGATTGAGTCTTAAAAAAAATGGGGCTCTGTACTTTGCTTCTGTCCGGAGGCTGGGCGCTCTTGCTGTCCTGACTCCTGACTCCTGAGACAGAGTTAGTGATGATGCACATGTACATGTCGGCTTGCTTTTAACTCCTAATCTTCCGATGCCAGAACATGCTCGATTGGACAACAGAACTCCAGTCCAGTTGGATGGAAGAAAACTGCTCTTTATTATGTCTTCTATTAACATGGGCAGATCAAGAAATTGTCAGGAGAGCCGGGTTTAAATTTAAATTTTATCAATTTTTATTTTAAAATTTTAAATTATTAAAAAAAAATTAATATTTTTTTAAAAAAACAAAAACTCGGGCCCCTCCAGCCTCCCCTACACATCAAATATTATTATAAATAAATTTGTCATGTTCTATCTAGTCTAATTTTATGTATTGAATGTTATCATATTTTCATAATATAAGGGGTAAATTTTTTATTACCGGAACCTCTCTTGGCCAAATTTTTCTATATTCTCTTCTAAAAAGGCTTCCAAAGAGCTTCTGTTGATCCATCATTAAATGCATGTGTTTTTTATTAGAGATTAATATAAATTATATTTTGAGATTTTACTCGATAACTTAAACTATTGGATTGAGATAGTTTTTTGACAAGGTATTAGAACCTTAACGACCAAGCGGTCATGAGTTCGAATCTCACCATCCCTATTTATTTGATAAAAATTAATAACAATATAATCTAAACCTATACAAGTTTCAAGTTCAAAGAACTTTTACTTCAGAGGATATATTAGAGAATAATACAAATAATCATAGTTTTAAAACCCGGCTCGGCCCGGCGGGTCGACCTGGGCATGGAACCGGTCCGGGTCTTGGTAAAAACCTGCTTGGGAGTTGGCCCGACGAAACCCGGCCGACCCGGCGGGTCAGCCCGGAACCCGAGCGACCCGGGTAAACCCAGCTGGCACCTGACCTCTTTTTTATATACATGGATGCGAAACGGCGTAGTTTTTTACTCTCATTTTCTATTGCTACATTTTCTCAGAAACCAAACTAAGGATATCAAACAGAGTAGAGGATTTCAAAGTAAATCAGGAAACATTTAAGTACCAATCATTTAATAAAAAGATATCTTCGTATCAAGAGAAAAAAATTGTAAAGCCCTTAAATTTCAATTCAAATAAAATGAAAAGAAAAAAAAATCATAATTTTAAACAGGCATGAAAAACATATAAAATCTCTTTTTGAGCATCAAAAACTCTGTTTCTTATGACAAAATCATTTTCTTGGAATATCTAAGAAGATATTGCCCCTCCAGATTTGCTCACAACGTTCCTATCATCCGTGTATCAACTCAACCAAAGAGCTCACCTCAGCTGCTATATTCACAAAAAAAGAGCTTCTTCTTCTTCTTCTTCTTCTTCTTCTTCTTCTTCTTCTTCTT
>Ga0325400_1004087_pt1 | contig 13434 bp, 4 predicted proteins | sample PopdelMetagenome_2_FD_205662 | JGI IMG/M metagenome (GOLD analysis project Ga0325400, IMG submission 205662) | Populus deltoides microbial communities from Bellville, Georgia, United States - Xylem-PdKOR-R1 | ecosystem: Host-associated > Plants > Phyllosphere > Stem > Wood/Secondary xylem... | reverse complement strand
ACAGCAGCTTTGACAGCGATCTCCAGAACCATTTTTTGAGGGAGAGATTGCAGCGAAAGGTTTATGAGGCAGAGAGGGGGGTATGCAGGAGGCGGTGAGTGACCGGTGGTGTGGCGGTGTATTTATTTTGTGGTTTTGATGGATGTTAGACATGGGCATACGTCATGCTTTGTGGGGTTGAGGATAATGTTATCATATTCTGGTTCGGGAAGACGTGTTAAATGTGAGTTATTTACAAAAAGGTTGTCTTTTGATCCAGAATGTTCTTGCCTTTTTGCCAATCATTTATCCTCCTTAATTTCTTTTCTATACCTTCAGATTTCTGATGTGAGTTTTTCCTTCTTCAATCCCGTTTTTAATTTTGAATTCAAAATGATAGAAAATTATGCACATGTTTGTTTTTTATAAAATTATTTTTAAAAAAATTATTTTTTAAATTTTATTGTATTTATTTGCTATTAAAAAAATTATTAATAAAAAAAAATTTAGTTAAATTGGTTTTCAATAAAATATTTTCCTAGAAAATTAGGATGAAAAATATTTTTTGAAAATTGTAAAAAAATTAAAAATATCATATTATTTACGGATTATATCAAATTTGATCCTCAAACTTTTGATTGCTATATATATTTTGTTTTGAATATTTATTTTTCAATTTTATCTCTTAAAATTTAATTTTTATAATTGTCATTTGCTTTTTCCTTATCATTTTTTTATTGAAAATTTTTATCTATCAAATTTGGTTCTCGTTCTTTTAATTGTTACTTATTTTATTTGAAATAATTTATAAAATGTTAATTATTATTATTTTAACTTCTTCATCTTTCATTTTTATTTTATTTTTTAGATTTAATTTCTATTATTTTGATTATTATTTATTTTATTTTAAATAATTTATGAAATTATATATTTTTTTCAAATTTATTCTTATTTAACTTTTTAATTTGTAAGATTTGTTTACCATTATTTTACTAAAATTTAAAAAATAAAATAAAATTATTTTTCAATAAACAAACAGAATCTTAATATAATTAACGTGGTTTAACTGACTGAGTCAAGAACTAAGTTGACGTGAGAACCCATTGACCCAAGAAGAACCCAGTAAAAAAACCAGTAATTTTAAGCAAACTCGTGTTGATCCGTATTTAAAATAGTCTTTTGATTCTTACTCTCCTGATCCCTGAGTCTAATCACGGGTATATCTTGTTTTTTGGGAGCAAAAACTTATAAGGGAAAATAAAAATTGTCAAACAGTTTGATTTTGTTTCCTTTTCAAGCCGTGAGAATGGATCCGACGAGTGATGATTAATTAGGTTTTGCACATTTTTCTTCGCCTGTATTTTAAAATATTTTTTATTTAAAAATATATATTAAAATAATATTTTTTTATTATTTTTTAAAACATAAAAAAATTAACTTTTTTAAAAAAATAACTTTAAAAATAAAAAACAAACAGTGCTGGCTGGTAATTGGGAAGCAGCAGTAAAGACAGCTCACCAAAATGAATATGGTCGCCTTCCCAGACCTGTTCTTGGTGCTGTCAAGATTCTTTTATTGATCACAGGATAAAACACGTGTCGTCAACCTTGTCGGGTGAATTAATTGGTAAAGTACTTGTATTTGTATCAATTTTTTACTTTTTATAAAAAAAAATAACTTTTTATTTAGTTTTTAATTAGCATACATAATTTTTATTTATCTGTCAGATAATATATATTTTTTAGCTCACTGTATTAAACACGAAGCATTATATTTCCATTCATTTGTCTAGCAAATTTCACGATATAAAAAAAGCATCAATAATATTAGTTTATCTTTTAAAAAAAAAATCTTTTTTTGCTTTAGATTATATTTTTTAAATAATTTTAATATACCTGTTTAAAAAAAATATTATTTAAATATATTTTTAAATAAAAATATATTTTTAAAAATATCATTTATATAATATCATGAATACAGCGATCCACAGGGAAAATTAGGAACATTGCTGGAGAATCTGCCCATCTGTCCATTTTCGGCCACGTGTTCCTTCCTCCCCGAGGACGTCAAAAAGCAAACCATGAGAGTGACGGGGCTTTCACGACGTCCACTCTTTATTACAGTGGGGATGTCTAGTTCCCCTCAAAGGATCGACCACTGCGTCTACTTTTTTTTATTTTTATTTTTTGCTTGTTGTGGTGCCTGTCTCTTTCGTTCATCTTCTTCTCTGTCTTTTTTTCTTCTTTTGTTAGTAAGCATTCTGCTAGATTGCTCGAACAATCTTTTCTCCGAGAGTCACAAATCCATTCATTTAATGATAATGATCGGCAAGGATTTTAACTACGGATTGCTATTTTTATAATTTTTTTTGCCAGCTCAGTTTCCCTTCACGAGAAGAAGGAAGCTACCATGATAAGAGAGCCACTTTTCACCTTTCAAGGGCCCCCGGAAATTTCTTACGGCGGAGATATCAATTAGCCACCCACAAGGGCTGTGCTTTGCTTTTGTGAGGGAAAAAAAAAGAAAATACCTTTCACTCACCCATTGTTATTAAATCAAGATTAATTTGACGGGTTTACTTGGGATTCAATTTAAGTTTAAGTTTCAAAGAAATTAGGTATGAATTGACCGTTTCAATCAGAATACAATTTAATTTAAAAAAAAACTATAAAAAACTTCTTTTTGATTATATGGCTTAATAAATTTAAATCATGTTTATTTTTGCGTTTTAAAAATAATTTTTAAAAAATTTAATTTTTTTATTTTTTTCTTTGCTTTAAAATTTATTTTTTAGTATTTTTAAATCATTTTAATGCACTGATGTCAAAAATAATTTTTAAAAACTAAAAAAATTATTTTAATACATTTTCAATAAAAAATATTTTGAAAAGTAACCGTAATCACACTTTCAAACAAGCTGGGTATGTTTGTTTTTTAATTTTAAAAATATTTTTGAAAAAATTTAAATTTTTTTTATTTTTTCTATGCTTCAAATTAATACTTTTAGTATTTTTATATTATTTTGATGGGTTGATGTCACAAATAATTTTTTAAAAATAAAAAATATTATTTTAATAAATTTTTAAATAAAAAATACTTTAAAATATAATCACTACTACACTATTGAACATCCCAAGACCCATAAAATGACCTTGAATAGGGTGACATTGCAAGCTAAGCGTGTTTGAGATTGTGGTTGTGATTGCTTTTCAAAGTGTTTTTCATTCCAAAACACATTAAAATAAATATTTTTTATTTTTTAAAAATTATTTTTGATATTAGCACATCAAAATAATTTAGAAATATAAAAAATATATTAATTTAAAATAAAAAATTAATTTCTTTTAAAAACACTTTTGAAACGCAATGCCAAACATGATTAGACAGCGGGTTAAGTTTCAGAAACCACCCAAAATCAAGGGCTCGGCCCTGGTTTGAACGATGGACTCGGAACTTGAAAGCCCACTTGCCACCAGGTCCAACTACCAGCCACGTAATCGATCACAACTTGGCGCCCTCATGGCTCATGCAACGGAAACAATAATAAGAAAATACCCTGATCTTGTCCCAGTTCACATGAAAATCACTTGCGGATGTTTTGCCGCGTTTGCCGATGGCCACAAAAAATACTCCTATTTGTCGATGTTTCTCACTATTTCCACATCCAATCCTTCTAAATCCAATACTAACTAGAATATCATTCTGCATGTGTTTTTTCTGGCACGGTAATGTAAAAAACAACACTGATAAAATTAATGCTGTTTTAAAGATTTATTTTTTCTGAAAAGAATGGACTATGATTTAAAGTAGAAGTATATTAACAATATTTTTTTTTGTTAATATTATCTAAACGCATCTATACCTTCCATTTTTGTCGGATTTAGCTTAAAATGTTATCAAAATCAATCTTTAATTAAAAAATTTATTTTTTAATCCCTTATTGATTTTTTATATGAAAAAAATAACCTTTATAAAAACTTTCCTCACTCTTTTCACCAAAAATTTAATTTTTTTTCCATATTACATTATAACAATTTTTATTTTTTAAAGCAGATAAAAACAGGAATTATCTACTTTATATTTTTATACTATATTTTCAAGCTTCACCTATTTCCCCCCCACATTACCTCTCCCTAAATTAAAAAAATCTGGGTCCTCCCAAGTGCAGTATATCTGTAAGAAGCAAAAACAAGAGTGAGAGTAGCCATCTGCTTTATCATTCTGGCGCGAGGTTCGCGAATACGTTGTTAGAAAAGCGCGCGTAAATCCACACAGTGACAAAAAACCGAACCCACTTATTTCTTTCGATGATGCTTCTTTAAAATAATTAAATATTAAATAGAAAAATCAACAAAATAATAATTAGATCCTGTCTCAATCATTTCTAATTTTCTATTAATTAACTTCAACATCTCTCTCCTTTTTTGATTTCTTAACGTCTCTCCACCCACATTTATATAATTTAATTACTATAATCTTATCATTTGCATCTCTGATGATCTAATTTATATATAAAAAATAATTGCTGCTTTTATTTTAGCCGACCATTTGTGATTCTTCTGCATGAGTTCCATTGCTGTTGACCTAAACTTCTCTCTTTCTCTCTCTGTATTAAATCTGTTTGGCTCCAAACTTTTATCCAGCATGGCGGCGTGTCTTTTCTTGCTTCATATCTAATCAGGATTATCATTGAGCGTGACTTAAAGATTTTGTTTTTCTTTTAAAAGAAGAGATTTTGATTGAATTAATCGCATGTTAAGGAGAAATGAAGTAATGGGTATCGAATGGTATCCAAGATTGGTATCAAGATTCAAAGATCTCTTCAAAAAGGTCATTCCCCCCCTCTTTTTTGTTTAATCAAATTCTGGGTTTTTGTTCTTGTGTTGTTTATGGGGTGTTTGTAATGATTTTGATTTTTTGCGTGTACTTTTGTTAAACTTATTGATTTTGTTTCTAGTGGAATTTAATAGTGATGTTCTGTGGTAGTGGCATCAAGATCATTTGGTTTTTGTTTTGCTGTTATTGATGCTTGGAGATCAATGGTTTTTGCTTATCAAATCTTCTTCTTATGGAAGTTTGTTAATTCATAGGTTTATTTGTTTGTTTTACTTTTGAAAGCTGTGACCAGGTCGTAATGATGATGGTATGTTGCATTTACTCAACCACTTTACACTTGTTTCTATGCTGTTCTAATAATTGCTTGCCAAAGAAAACTGTTTTTAATGATTCTGTTTCTGCATGCTGATTGCCTGTGCTGCCACTTACCAGTATATTGTATTGATTGAGATTTAGTACTTGGGTTTCCAGAGACTCCTTTTCGGCTTCATGGACTGATCACAAAAGGCTGTTATTTGGATTCACTGACTGTTTTTTAGAAGGAAAAAAATCCTTTCTTTATTTGTTAATGTTTTTTATTTCTTTCTTTATTCCTTACGGGGATGGTAGATATGGTCTAAAGGTTATGATGTTTCCAGTATAGGGCTTTTTCAAAAGTTAAATCCAATTTTTTGTTTACTGGTCTCCCGCAACTGTGTTTAGGGTTAGCTTTCTTTTTTACGTGCTGTTTCCCTATCTTTTTGGTTGTTCGTGATTCTTCTTTCCTTGTTTGTTTTCTCTTCTTTCGTTTTGCATTTCATTTTCCAAATATATTCTCTTTGCATATTTCTTGTATTTTTATAAAATCATTTCCAGGAAGCAATAAGGGTTTGAATTCCTGGAAATGGTCTGAATTTGGCATCTTATATTATTTTTTGCTCTAGGAGTTACTCTAGAGTAAGTAGCTATTGTTGTTTTGATTTTGTGCAGAATTGTTCTTTAACTTTGCACACCTAGGGAGTTTCTCTAGAGTAAGTAGCTATTGCTGTTTTGATTTTGTGCAGAATTGTTCTTTAACTTTGCACACCCAGAATACAACAACATGAAAATTAGATGAAAGAAAATAAATCATTAAATAGTTGTCCTGGTGTTTGAATAATTTTATTTCACCTGATTTGGTATTTCTCTTTGATTTGATTTGGTGCAGGGGCGTTGTTTTAAATTCTAAAGAGGGCTTGAATTTGCAGTTATAACTTTTAAGTGCCCAAAGTGAGGTCAATGGAAATGAAACCTAAACAAATCACAGAAAGTGTGATTGCAAAATTAATGGGTCTTGATGAACTGCCACCCCAGCAGCCTGTTCAAAAGAAACCAAGAGTGCTCTCTGAGAATTATCTACGAAGAGTTTCTTCTATAGGTGTTAGAGAGAAAAATTCAGAACCTAACTCATGTAGGTTGAGTAGTGAAGAGCAGAAAGATCATATCGAAGTCTTCCAAATATTAGAAACATTAAAGAGACACAAGCACCGTAGCATGTCAGTTGAAAAGAGAAAAATACGTTCAAGTTCCCCAGGGGCAAAGGTGATGTTTAGAAGGGAGGAATTCAAGCAATCGACAGATGTTTCAGAGGATATGAAGCTTCAAAGTTCAAAGGAATGTCATGATGCACAGGAAGTTATTGATTCAAAGACTGATAATTTTCCAAAATATTTCCAGGAACCAGAGTTCACCAAGAAAGCAAATAATCTGCAAGGCATCCCTCATTACTTGCAGCCAGGGCTCATTACATTGGTAAGGCCATTGTGTCCTTCTGACTGCAGAGATATTGGGAGGAGCAGGAAATTTTGGAGGCTCAGTGAACAGGGATATGCAAGGAAAATTGAAGATGGCCTTGGGACATATTCCTGCAGAAAACTTGGCCTTGACGTTGCTAATGAGTTTCTTGGATCACAATTGGATTTGAATGATGGGTCATGCATCCCCACTACCAGGATTGTTGTTCTGAAACCAAAGGCAGGAAAGGCACATAATGCTGGAAGATATTTTTCATCTACCGGTGCTATCGAGGCTTTTCATTCAGTTGATAGGAATCGTGAAGAGATTCTCAACGTTCAAAATGAAAACTTGTATGCTGAAGTGAAAGAAAGGAAGAAGATGGACTGTGACTCAGGACCTGCAAGGTCGAGGTCTAGGTTTTCAAAGCAAATAAGCAGAAGAATGGGGCATGGTATAAACAGCATTTCTACTAAGGCACAGGCGTCTGAAATCAGGGGTAGAGGCACCTTGCCTAAAGAGTCTGAGTTGATGATACCTTCTTTGCCTGTTTTTTCTGATAGGAAGAATCAATTTCATTGTTCAGATGAGCCATATCTGGCCAGGGAAGCCAAGAAACAAATCTCTGAAAGATGGAAGACGACCAAAAAGTTTCAGCAGGTTGAACTAGTTAGTAGGTGTAAAACCTTGGGTGAAATGCTTGCCATTCCTGATTGTGAAGCGAGGCCAAAAAATTTTGCCTGCAATCCTGATAACTATGATCAAGTCGCTCCCGACAGTGGAGGTGTGAGCTCTAATACTCCTTTAGGCACAAGAAGCCTGGAATTTCGGGATGGTGGGCATGTCAGAGACTTACCAAAATCTAGATCTCTTCTTGTGAATTTTAATACAGTTGCAAGTCCTAAAACCATGACCAGAAATAAATCTCTTCGAAAGTCCAGCTGTATGATTTCTCCATCAATTCCTCATCTGGTGTCAGAAAACAATCATTCTGCAGATGCTGTTTGTGCTCTTCAAAATCAACTGGAAAACAAAATTGAGGTGAGCAATTCACATGGCCAAAGTTCCTCATTTCTCGGTTCATCTGGACAAAACTATCAGACCTTGCAAGATCCTTGGGTGACACAGGGGGGGCACAAGAATGAAGGCAGTGATGGGGATCTATCTGAAAAGAATTATGAAGTTTGCAAATCTTCAATGAGCAATATTTCTTCAACTGACGTGGTAGTTAGTTCACCGGCTGATGCAGAAATTGTAGTTCCAAAGAGGTCCCTGTCATATCACGAGTTGCTTGAATTGGAACCTAACAATTTTGTCTCGCTAGTAAAAGATGAATATTCTTCTCCAGACCCACCTACTTCAACTCGACAGGTATGATTCATTGTTTTCCTTGACACCTTGAAATTTCACTAGCCAAATTTTGCAGATTCTTAAATGTAATTTAGCTGCTGCATTTATCTGGAAACATAATTATCTGCATCTTTCCTTATGCTGTGCAAATTGCAATGGAAAATTTATAGTAACAAGTTCTACATCTTCAGAAATAATATCCACTACCCAAAACCTCAGCTGTATGTTATGATGCATGTAACTGATATTAGCAATCATTGTTGGTATTTAAGAAAAGATTTCTAGAAAAGTGTTTGTTTGTTCCTTCCCGAACTTAGAAAAGTGTCATTCTCATTCTGCTAGTGAAACTCTCTTGCAAGTTGGAGTATAGACTCCGAAAGCCACATTGATTCATCATATGTTCTGTTACATTAACATGTTGGGGGAAGTGGTTGCATATTCCTGACAACTGGGGTATAAGTTTCCTGGCCTCTTATGATTGTTATCCCGTTGAAAGAAAATGGGGACGTTTCTTGTTTTTAATGAATTATTTACTTTGTTGAAATTCTGAAACTTTTGTATTTGTTATGGTTTTATTTTCCATGTGTTTTATCTCTTTTCTCCTATGTTGCTTACAATGCAGTGCAGGAAGAAATGAGGATATGCAATCGATAACCAAAATGATTTTAACTAGGATGCAATAAAGACATCATTTCCAGATTTTATTAGTCATACACTGTAAATGAAGCACACCTATGATTTTAACAGATGCATATATGAATATTTTAGTCATCCTTAATAGTTTATTTTATTCACTTGATTTATTACCTTTTTCTTTCTTTTTGATAATTGTTACTATAAATTTTTGAAGGCTCTTTCTTATTAGGAATTATATAATAATGCTGCAGGATATATCCAATGGAATCTCTGAGATAGAGTCTGTTTCTTCACACTGCTCTGGCACCGACCTAGACCCGGAGTATTTGATGAGCATTGAGGATGCTTATCAACCTAGCCCAGATTCTGTACTGAAACCATTATTCAAGAAAGAGATTTCATCTACCTCTGACTGTTTTGAGAGCGTCCATGCTTCTTTACATGGTTGGTGCACTGGATCTGCTTCTTAAGAGTTGCACAGATTCTCTTTCTTTTAAATTTTTGTCCTTATCTCTTTCCTTGTCTTTTGATCTACCCGTGGTTCCTAGGTTTACAGTTGCATCTTGAACTTATGAAGTCGGAGGCATCAGAAACTTACTCAGAAGGATCTGGCATGATGGTTTCTAGCGATGAAGATGCCGGGGAAGGAGGATCAGTGGATGACTCTGATGAAAATGACAAGACAAGATTTTTCAGAGCTGAAGAGAGTAGGGATTTCTCCTACCTGGTTAATGTATTGTCCGAGGCAGGTTTTGACAGTAGGAACCTGAAAATGGGCTTTGATTCGTGGCACTCTCAAGAATACCCGATTAGTCCTCTTGTCTTTGAGACCCTTGAGAAAAAGTTTGGTGAGCAGACATCTTGGAAGAGGTTTGAAAGGAGGCTCCTATTCGATCGTATAAATTCAGGGCTGATTGAGATTCTACAGCCATCCATGGGTGTACTGACATGGACAAAACCTGTAGCAAGAAGGTTTAGTTTTAGTCTGGGCCAGGAGATGATTGAGGAGGAGTTATGGATGTTGCTGGTTGCTGAGGAAAAGGAAGCCAGCAAGGAGTCTGGAAAGGTGCTGGGGAAGGATGACAAGTGGTTAGAGTTGAGTGATGATGTTCAGATCATCGGTATAGAAATAGAAAATTGTTTGATGGACGAGCTGGTTGCAGATGTTGTTAGTATGGAGAGTTTCTGAAAGGCCGGGAGCATTACTATATTGTTATCAGAATTCCTTGAGAATATTTGGATAGTCTATCAGAATTCCTCGAGAATATGTGGATAGTCTGTCTGTATTGTTAAAAATCCAAAGAAAAAAAAGAAAAAACAGTGAAGAGGTATAGGGACTAGAGAGGTAGTAGTGTCTTTCGCTTGTGCATGTTTGAACAGTAGGGGGGAGGCATATGTAGGTACAATTTTGATCTAGGCGTGAGGCTTGAAATTGGTTTTGGAGATTGCAGTGAGTATTCAAGTTTTTTTTTTTATTTGCTTGAGTAAATTTTTTCTGTATCAAATTCACGAGCCAATTTTCATGATGTATTGAATTCATTCTTCTGTGGAAGTTTTTGTTTTTGAAGTATCAGGTTCTTTCATTCCTGTGAAATGAAAAATGTGATACTGTTTTTTTTTTTATCTTCAGTGGTGCGTGATATACCCTTGTGAGTTAGTGCAGTAGCCTACTCTTAAAGAACATGTGTTGCCCTACTGTTTCTCATGATTAATTAGTCCGTTTACAGAATAGTGTTTTTAATCTGATATCGGTGGTCTTCGCGTTTAGGATAATTGAAAGAGATTTTATTTTTCATTTCGATAAATCAAGTAGCCCAATTAGAATTATGGTTATCTGACTAATACCAGATTAAGAGATCTTCGTTGTATTAATTCAGTATACTGTATTCTATAGATGATTTATCTCTCAACCGAAACCAGGGGATATATGTTTACTGGGATACTCTAAATATTAGTCTCTTTATCGTTTACCAGCTTGCATCCCCGTTTTGATTTGAAAGGAAGAGAATGATATATTTTTTGCTTACATCTGCACTGAGAGGTTTTGAGTTTTAAAATCGGATTTTCTGAAGGCAGAAACGAGAAGAGCTCCCTCTTGCATAGTTCTGATGGACTAGAAAACGAGGGGAAAATTTTATGGTGAAATAATGTATCGATTGTTGATGATTAGGTATGCAACAACTCCACTGCCAGGTCCAATAATGCATATAGAGGTTTAAGTTTCCTTCACAATCCCAATCATTCCTCTTGTTCCACTTTCTACACTTGAACACACAAAGGCTTAGGTTCCTAACCTGAACACACAAAAACAGTTAAAAAAGTTCTCAGCAACTCCATCTCATCAACTCCGATTTCAGAGAGCACAAACTATATATACATACATTCACATGCCCTCTAAAGCATAAGCAAAAACCCGGAAGAGAACTCAGTCTTCTTGAACTCTTAATTCTTGTTTCTGCCCTCGAGTCACTGTAATGGAAATTCACAAAATTCTCTCTGCCACAAACAAGGCCATAGCCTGTATTCTGTTCCTCACTCTCACCATTGCATTTACCACCTCAGCTAGAATCCTCGATGAGCAACCGGAGGTACCTGTTGCCCCCCCGGAGTCATACAACGCAGTTGATAATCCTGTCACCAATGTTTCACCACTACCTACACCATTAGCACCCACACAACCTAATCCAACTGGGGCTGCAAGTACTAGTGCGGGAGCCACAATTACCAATCCTGGTCATACCTTAAGCTTCTTCATGCATGACATTCTTGGTGGGACAAACCCCTCAACTAGAGCCGTGACCGGCATAGTCAGCAATCCAGCAGTCACTGGCCAAGTCCCATTTGCCAAACCTAATGGTGCAAACCTCCCAATAAACAATGGGGTGCCCCAAAATAACAACAATAACGGCCTTATAAATAACAACAACCTGCCTTTCCTAACTGGACTTGGTGGCAACACACAACCTGTGTTACAGAACAATGGCAACAACTTCAACAATGCATTTAACTTGCCACAGAGCACTGGGGGCAGCCTTCCATCTGGTTCTGCTTTTCAACAGCTCATGTTTGGAACCATTACTGTGATCGACGATGAAATAACTGAAGGGCATGATTTAGGGTCAGGTTTTATAGGTAAGGCACAGGGGTTCTATGTGGCTAGTTCTGTGGATGGTACCAGCCAAACTATGGCATTCACAGCTATGTTCCAGAGTGGTCTTTATGCTGATAGCCTTAGCTTTTTCGGGGTTCACCGAACAGGAGTTTCCGAGTCTCAGCTTGCTATCATGGGTGGCACCGGAAAGTATGTTAATGCTCAGGGTTTTGCTATTGTTAAGACAATCCCTTCTAACAATCAGCACGCGACTGATGGTGTTGAGACCTTGCTTGAATTCACTGTTTATGTTAGTTACTAATCCAAATTGTTCGATAAAATCAATGCTGTATTTGTAAGCAAGTTGTGTGTGTGCTTGGAGATTGTGAGCTTGTAGTGCGTGGGGTTCTTTGAACAGAATGTTTGCTTTGTTTATGAATCATATCTAGAGAAAATGGAAACTCTGTTCTTTCATCAAGTTCAAACCAATTTAAGGAAACATGTGATTCATCGATATTGTGAAATGAAAGCTTAATTCTCGCACATCATATGCAGAAAAACCCTTCAGCTGGAGAAAGCAATAACTCATCAAAACTGAAAGCATGCAGTAATTAATTCTCACACATTTCTATGTCCAGATATTAACTATGGATTAAACTACTGTAGATGGGAATTGAGAATTTTCAGTCATCTATGTCACTATTTGCCTGCTTCTTCTCTTTCTTTTTTTGGCTGTCAAAGGTAACTGTGGTTTGGCATGAAAAGTTATTGGTCTCATGGGCAACCCCATACCTGCAACTTTGCGAGATACACAGGCAATTTCCTTGATGACCATAGGGACCAAAGCAAACTCCCTTTGAAATTTCCGTACTGTTTTGCATGTTTGCTGATAATTTTAGTCATGCTTTGGAATAAAACTTACATTTAACACATGACATTAACCAAAATATGTAAGAGCATTCTAGTTAATCTCAGTCGAGTGTTTTGTCCTCAAGCATCAAACCCAAGAAAGTGAAGTAATCAAGTAAATCCATTCATTAAGGCAGCCAAACAAGAAAGTTTTCTTTTCCAAAGGATCATGTTACTGATTAATTTTATTATGCTGGTTGCTTGGAATCAAATTTAATTATTACACAAGAATCCAAAAGAGAACCAAGAAAGGTGAAATCTCATTGGATCGAATGGTACCTTTACTGTTGAATCAAATGTGCTTCGGGGGTTAAATGGACTAAAATCTGTTCTCTTGTGAAGAGAGTTATATAATAAGAACTGCAGGCAGCCTCACAAAAGGGCATTTGGTCTAGTGGTATGATTCTCGCTTAGGGTGCGAGAGGTCCCGAGTTCAATTCTCGGAATGCCCCACTTTTATGTTGTTTATTTTTACTTTCTGAGATTCATTTGGGCCCACGAGAGCCGGCAAACTTTAGACGGTACTGAAAATAAAGCCCAGACAGACAGCTTCTGCACGATACAATATTTAGCTATTTGTTTTCTTTTTCAAAATAATGGAATCATCATGATTCAAAAAGGTGGACCGTATATGGATTCTAAGAGAAATTCTAATAATCTTTTGGTTTCTAATTCAATGGAAGAGATTGATATCAGCTAGCAGTTTTTGATTTTTTTATATTAACGGATCGAGTTTAACGATCTATTCCATTTTCATGTTAATTTACAGTTATTCAAATTCATCTGTGCATGTCAAATGTAATCAATTTTGCGTTGGTTTTTGTCTTTTGAGAAGCATTTGGCACAGCGGGAATGTTCGTGGCCTGATGCCTTTATTGAAT
>Ga0325400_1004084_pt1 | contig 13437 bp, 7 predicted proteins | sample PopdelMetagenome_2_FD_205662 | JGI IMG/M metagenome (GOLD analysis project Ga0325400, IMG submission 205662) | Populus deltoides microbial communities from Bellville, Georgia, United States - Xylem-PdKOR-R1 | ecosystem: Host-associated > Plants > Phyllosphere > Stem > Wood/Secondary xylem... | reverse complement strand
AAGAATAATTAAGAAAAAAAATAATGACAAAATTGGAACAGAAAACATTACCCAACTGTAAGCTATGTACGCTGAAGGAAGTGGGAATGAAAAGTTTTCGGAATAAAAAACCATTAATGGTGCTCTTAAAATGTAATTAATGGAGATCTTAATTATATCTACTTTGTGTTCTTATTCTCAAAATCACTTTTATTGGTGGGCAATGACAGTGATGAGCCTCGTAGGGTGCGCTGGAGGTCTACATATTCCTCAAAGGGCTGATGAAAATGCTGGAAGAAGGTTTTGGTCATGTCTCCCTTCTCAGTTTCAAGACGAGGAGGATCAATTTCAAGACGAGGAGGATAAACTCAAAGGATGATATATGCTACTTTAAGTGGGATGATGATGATGATGATAATATTCGTGGAAGGGCAAGAGACGTGATTAATGGTCTAAAAAATAATAAAAAGAGCAGACTAAAACAAGAGAACTGAATATTATATGAATTTGATGGGCAGTTAAAAGTGTTGAAGATTCTATAAGTTTCCGTTGTTCTTTCGGGCAATTTCAGTATGAAGAAAGTAATGGTAGTGTTGTAGATCCAACATTTTCTGGGTTATCCCTCTTGAAATTGATTATTTATTATATTTATTGTTGTTGTTGTCGGAATTGCTTTGATAAATCACCTCTTGAAATTGGTTATATATGATTATTGTGTGTTTTAAAATAACTTTTCACTTGAAAATACATTAAAATAATTTTTTTATATTTTTTTATTTTCGACATCAACACATTAAAACCATTATAAAACACTAAAAAAATCAATTTAATATTCAAAAATACTTTTAAAAAGCACCTAAAAGGAGAAGCTATGTCTAACACCCTTTAAATCGAATAGAAGAGCACAATTGAAGAAATTATAGTAAATGATATAAACAACCACCATTAGTAGACGGACGAGATTGAGGTCCTTCTGGCGAACACATTGATGCGCCAAAACCAACCAAAATCATCATCAAACTATCGAAAGCGACGACAAATGAGGCATATGCGCCGAGTGAACAATGCAGTTGTACTATCAAGGGAAAACTATAGTTTCACAGTCTTGACTAAGGCAAAACCATATTTCACTTAGACTAGAGGCATTTAGGTAATTTCCAAAGTCAAAATTTTATTTTTGTTTTAATTTATTTTACTTGTATTTGTAAAAAAATAATAATTATGCTTGTATGTGTCTTAGTGGATGTTTGATTAAATGCAATGTCTATAGCGCCTCGTAGCATGTCATACCCGAAAGGCCTAAGACCCCCAGTTGTTTTGAGGAAAAATAAAGATTATATCAATTTTCCAAGATGGAACTAAGAGGATGAGATTGTAACTTGATTTTGGAGGATTATTTGAGATGAGTGTTGGTCCTAATGTTTACCAAATTAATTAATACTTGAATGATTGATCGACCATTGATTTGTTAGATTGATTATTTAATTAATAGTTACCATGTATGATTACCTGTTGATTTATTGATTGACTGCATATAACATACTTCATGAATTGTTTTGTCAAATCAAATCTCGAACTATTGTTCCCACTCCTACCTTTAATGCCTATTGCATGGTTTTATCAACATAATCATTTTTATAGCTTTTAAGATCTCCCTAGAAAAACCTAAAAGAAAAAAAATAGAAGAAGAAAACTCCATGTTATTTTATCCTTAATAGTTATGGGGATATTAATTAAAGATGAATGTAAGCACGTAAATTGGTGAAACCTAACCCATAATGGTTCAGTGAAGAATATTGTAGTTAGGTGTTGTAGTTGGTAACAAGTACCTCACTATAAATGCTAATAGATACTCGATGAATATTAGTTGTTAGATTATTTTTATGTCATAACCATCAACTCGAGATGAATTTTGAGGATTGTTGAATTAATTTCAAAGCTTGTGTTTTCTTATTGGTTCACCTATGAGTGGTTCGTTTTTTAATTGATCTTTTTTTTATATCAAAATCTTGTGTTTAATTGGTCAACCTATTAGCAGTTTATTTTGACTAGTTGATTTCAAAACCTGTATTTTCTGATCGGTTCACTAGTTCTTTTTAACCAATTGGTTTCAAAACCTCATTTTTTTTATTGGTTCACTTGTAAGCAATGTTTTTTAATCAATCCTTTAAAAACTTGTGTTTTTTGATCAGTATGCTTATGAGAGGTTTGTTCTTAATTGATACTTCAAAAACTTATATATACCAATCTGTTCACTTATAAGCAATTCATTTGACTGATTGTCCTTTTTAACTTGTGTTGATTCACCCTTAATGGTTCATTATTGATTGAGCACTTGAAAACATATTTTTTCTTAATGTATTTTTATATACATAATTTCTTTTATGTGATAATGCATTGCATTTTATATATATGTATATACATAAATAAAAATCTTGGATGGATGGTTGGCTAATGATGATGATACTTGGTGTATTGTTTGTGTCCAATTCAATTAGGGATGTTTCACCTTGCGTTAAAAAGTTGATATAAATCAAGAATTTCATCTTTTAGATTTGATAATTAGAATCTTATTTGCTTATATGCTTATGTGTTTATTTTATTGTGTGAATTATTGAGTCGCAAGACCATCATTCTCATAAGAAAGGGATTCTTATGTATTCACTTTTGTTTTACTTTACTCTTTTTTTTTTTTTGTATCCCGTGAGCATTATATCTAGAGGTTTTTCTTATGATTAATATGTGCACTGCAAATGGCCTTAGGCCAAATGCTGGAAGGTCATTGTTGGTTAAGTTCATCTTTTCTCCACGTAACCAACCACTTACATAGACTCTGTTAGATAAGCTATTATGTTCTTGAGACCATTGGTGGTGACTCCTTTACCTATGTGTGTGATATATGTTCATTATTTTTCTCATCCCATAAAAGGACCCTTATCCAACACCATCCATGAGGATCAGAGTCAAGTCGCGACCAATGATAAGATGGCGACTTTACTATAGAATGGTAGTTTTTTGGTTAAGTTTTGTATGCATTTTTTTTGTTCAAGGGTGAATCCCCATCTATAATAAATTTAGCTATGCATAACTTTTATATAAATAGAAAGATGAAGGTTTCTAGAGGGATTTTCAAGATTGCCACCCAAAATAGAAGTTGAGGTCTTTATGCATATAATACCTAGAACTGTTTTTATAGCTCAATCGCTTTATCGAATAGTGACTACAGAGTTAGAAGAATTAAAAATTCAGCTAGAAGAATTGTTAGACAAAAAGCTTATCCAATCAAGTAACTCACCATGGGGTGCCTCTGTGTTATTTGTAAAAAAGAAAGATGAGACTTTTGACTTTGTATTGGATACAAAAAATTGAATAAAGTGACAATGAAAAATAAATACCTGTTTCTATGAATAAATGATTTATTCAACCAGCTAAAAAGGGCGTAAGTGTTTTTTGAAGATAGATTTAAGAACATGATATTATCAGTTGAAAATTGAAGAGTCTGATGTCCCAAAGACTGCTTTTAGGACTCGTAATGAGCATTATAAGTTCCTAGTGATTGCATTTGGGTCGGTAAATACTCCGACAATGTTTATGGATTTGATGAATAGAGTCATTCGGCTGTATTTGAACAAATTTATGGTAGTATTTATAAACAATATTTTGGTCTATTCAAACTTACATTTGGAGTATGAACAACATTTGAGATGTGTGTTGTAGACATTGAGAGACCATCAATTATATGTCAAGCTGAGTAAATGTGAGTTATGGCTAAAATAAGTGGTCTTCATAGGGCATATCATATCAGGAGATGGAATATATATATATAGATCTAAAGAAGTGGAAGGAGTATTGAAGTGGGAGAAATCCATAAATATGATGGAGATTCATAGTTTTCTTGGACTTGCTGGGTACTATAGGAGGTTTATTAAAGGGTTCTCCATAATAGCAACCCCTTTCACTCAATTAACTCGGAAGGCAGTAAAGTAGGAATAGTCGAGAGAATGTGAAGAAAACTTACAGGAGTTGAAAAAGAGGCTTACAACTAGCCCTGTATTGATGCTTCCCTCAGGATTGGAAGGCATTGTTGTATATAAAGATGCATCAAAGAAGGGATTGAGTTGTGTGTTAATGCAACATGGAAAGGTGATTGCGTATGATTCAAGACAATTCAAACCCAATAAGACCAACTATCCTATTCATGATTTAGAGTTGGTAGTCGTGTTGTTTGCTTTGAAAGTGTGAAGACATTATTTGTATGGTCCACAAGTCTAAATCTTCACGGATTATAATAGTTTGAAGTATTTGATGTCATAGAAGTAGCTAAATATAAAACAAAGATGATGGATAAAGATGATTAAAGATTATGATTGCATGATAGATTATCACATAGGGAATGCTAATGTTGTTATTAATGCTTTCAGCTATAAGGAAAAAGCAGTGGTTGGTGAATTGGTTGCCTAAGATAAAAGAGAAGTAATAGAATTGAAGAAGTTCGATGCACAATTAAAAATTGTATCTGAGGGGTCCTTGTTAGCACAACTCAAAGTGTGTTCAATTTTTGGAGATAAAGTGTTAGAAGCTCAGCAAAACAATGAAGGACTGGAGAAAATGAGGAATAAAATGAAATTAAAAGTTGAAACTCTTTTGAGATTCTAGAAGATAAAATGATAACAATGGAAATAAGGATTTATCTACTTAATAAAAAGGCCCTTGAGGAGGAAGTTTTAAAAGAGACACATAAATCCAGGTTTGTTGTGCATCCAAGCATCACAAAAATGTATAAAGATTTGAAAGAATTTTATTTGTGATCCAACATAAAAAAAAAGAGATAGCAAAATATGTAGCTTAATGTGGAATATGTCAACTAGTAAAAGTGAAGTGAGAAGATATTATTATAGAATTTGTATCTGGATTACCTAGAGAAAAGAGAGGAATTGATGTCATATGGGTAGTGGTGTACTGACTAACTAAGTTAGCGTCGCCCCGCATCTGAATAAATTAGTTACTGTCTGATTCTGTCGATCAAACTGGTTGACTATTTGTTTGATCGTTAGGGACACCAATGAAATTAGTAATAATTGGTTGACTGATTGGTTGTGCCAATGTGAACTAGCCGACGATTCTATCTAATAGTGAACTATTACTATTTAAAAAAAAATATTCAATTAGAAATCCATAGTTCCATAATGCGGTGTTCAGCCAAACAAAAAAGAAGGAATAAAGAGGTAAAGTAAGTTCAAGTAATGAGAAGAAGTGAAATACAACAAATGAAACAGTGTGCCATTGAATGAAACTAAAAACAATTTCATGAAAAGATCAAAAAATATTATATTAGGACTAAGTAAACCTTGGATTGGTCTCGGCATAGAATGATGATATAATTTATAGTTATAATGAATGAATGAGAGTAAATGAAATTTTAAAGTTTCCTGAAAATAATTGCGATGCAACTTGAAAGGTGACAAGATTAAATTATTTGACAAGAATATAAAAATTTATCAAATATGATGCTCCAAGTAAAACACCTATTTTATTTAATAATCTATGGGTGCTGAATTTTTCCACAAAGAAAATAATATATAATCTTCTATCTAATAACCCTATAAACCTTTTTGGACTATAAACCAAAAGGCCTAAACTAAAATTCAGCTAACACAAATCTAAGGCCCAAAGAAATCCTAAATATTAATTTTAAGTTGTTATAAATCCAAACTAAAACAAAGCCTTAAACTAAAATTAAAAACCCAAAATAATTAAAATAAAATAATAATAAATCCCCAAATAAATATTTAGATTAATATAAATAATTAAAATCATCTCTAACATAATCTTCCTTTCTTGAATTTCTCCTTGTGGTTGAAATTATATCCTAGTACAGATAGGAAAGTGTTGCCACCATTGATATTTTCTCCAAGCATTAAAACTTTTGAATTATTTGTTGATTTGTTTCCTTTAAGTAGCTACCCTTAATAAGCCCTGTATGTTAGGAAATCCTTGCAAAACATAGACAAATAATAATGAGGTAGATTTTCTTTTATTGTCATCTATAATCTTTCCTTTGTAGCTAGGATTTTATTAAATATTATTTATCACACAAGGAAACCTTTATTGCTTCCCTTAATGGTATTTTTAGAATTAAAAAAAACTCCTAAAATTAGCTTCTAAATATCCTTGCATTATTAGAAGAAGAATCCCCTTCAAATAAAAAGTCCACAAGTCAGAAAGCTATAAATAACAAAATTTATATTACATGTATTAACCTGTATTGTAAGACCTTTTTAAATTCCGATAGACCTGAAATTTAACCCACATAAAATAATATATCTGGAAACTCCTAGTTAAATTTCCTCCCGATCTAACGAGCGGATTTAGAGTTATATTTGATAACATAAAACTGGACAGTAAATACAATTATGCAAGAACTCAAATTTTCTTATTCAACCTTTTCATGGATCATATCTTTTAATAAGTTAGAGAGTCATTCAATTCACCAAATCCTATTTCTTTAAAGACTAAATATGAGAGAAGATTCACACTAGCAGTTGAATCAAGTAGGGCCTTGCCCGCTTTACATTTCCCTCTAATAATAGAGATTATTGGACTCATTGGGTCATTGTATTTGGGTGGGGTGTTGGATTTCAAAATGGAACTTACCTTCTTTTTTAGGAGAGCTCTCTTTTACACACTTAATTTTCTCTTTATGGTGTATAAGTCCTTTAAAAACTTTGCATAAACAAGAACTTGTTTGATAGAATCCAACAAAGGTATGTTGATATACACATTTTTGAACAAATTAAGAAATTCATGTTTGTTATAACCTAAATTTTGACTATTTTATTTTATTAAAAAAAACAACAAAAAAATATGAATTGAAAAAAATAAGGAATAAATTGAAATTTGGGCCAAGACAACATAAATTGGAAGTTTAGGGATTTAATTGAACTGGAATTCTTTAGTTAATGAAATCAGGGACCCAATTGTTAAATGTCAGAAGTTCAGGGGCCAAGTTGAAGATAGCCATTTCCAGATATAAACGGCGCCGTTTTTGAACCACTATTCATCATCTTCGCCACTGTCTCTAGACCAGAGACCGATTCAACAGGAAATGGACCAAAACACGTCTCCTGCCCACTATGCCCACGTTGCTATTTCCAGGGCCACGAAGCTTATTACAAGATTGATGCTCCTCTATTTCTTCTCAAAGAAACAGAGATGAACGTGCCTCATGATCATGAGGCACGAATGCACGAACAGAAGCCATTCTCTGGCTTTTCCATGAAAAAAAGGACAGAACCAAGAGAGGGGAACAGAGAAAGATGAAGAGACATATAGATGAAGAAAGGAAAGAATAAACAAAGGAAAATGGGGAGGAAGAAAGGCAAACAGGGAAAGAGGCCAGGAGAGGAGGCAAAGGAGAACAAAGAACAAACACAAGGGCAAATACAGAGTGAACCGAGGGTTTTCCAGTGGATATAAACGAAAAGGAAAAAGACTGAGGAGAAGGAACAAAAAAAAAAAAAACCACTGGAGCATACAACAGATACAGAAACATAGAAGGAGAGAAGTTAGCTTTGTCCAATCAACACATCTTCGCCATATTCTTCGTCATCAAGCTCCAGCACCAGGCAGACACTGAGAGAGACAAAGAGAACAAAAGAAGCACAAAAGAAAGGAGAAGGAAGAATAGAGAAGGAACAGAAAAGAGGAATAGCACCGACCGCCCTCAACTTCGTCCTCATCTTCAGGAGCAGCAGACCACAGGTAAGTTTCTCTTCATCTCCTCTCGCTTTTCAGTTTTAATTTCGCTTTTTAGTTTTAATTCAGGCTATACTGTTCATGTGAATTAACACTTAGACACTCGTGAACCAGCATACGCTTGTTGTTTAGCACACCCTACCCCACCCCATAGGCTGAGCAAGAAACAATCCAAAAACAACATAAAAATAAATGAAAAATAAAAAGATATATGCATGCATAAAAAATAAATTTACTTTATTGGTTTATTTATTAACGTCAAAGTTAGAAATAAAAATACTAATTTAAAATTTATTTTATTTTATAGCTACGTAATATTTACTAATGCCAAATTTAGAAGTACCCGTAGTTGAATATTCATTTGTATCAGAGTCAGGAATATTATAAGCAAATCATCATAACATAAACTAATAAATGTTTAGCAATTTAAGATAGAACCAACAATCCAGTCTGCCTCAAGCAGAACGTTTAAGGAGTGAGAATATCTTCTCTTTTACGTAATCAGTCCCGTACTATAGAATCTCTGCTGACCAGTCAGGGTTTCTAGTGACCATAATACTATATGGCGACTTCCTAAACAAGAACCTTCTCCATAAAAAAAAAAAAAGATGCCAAAAAATTTGTTCTTTTTACCGAAATATTTTTAAGGCCGCCGCGATGTCGGGTACAACAATGTTGTTTAGATGAGACTTTGGACTTTTTTAATATTTGTGGTAATAGAATAGGAACATGACTTTTCTCATTAGTTACATTTCTAATCTCACTCAAAGAGTTTTTTATAACTTGTATGGGCACTTCAATTGATTCATAAGTTGAATCATTTGAGATGTCAATGGATTCATCTTGCGGGATAGCATAGTTGCGAAGCATAAACTTTCCAGCTTCCCTAGGTGTCCTTATGGTTACACTTGATTCCCAATGTTATGATTCTAAGTTTAGTTTAATTTAATGTCCAATCCCGAGCGTAGCTTGGAGTCCTTAATTTTTCATTGTCAAGCATAATAAACTTGGGAGTACCAAGGTCATTCCACATACATTATCTTAGAAGAATCAATTTCATTTATTAAAAATAATGTTTTACTTGGATTTTATGTTGATTATATATCAAATATTCAAGACTAATGCAAGTATTGAAGTTCGTATGAAAGCAAACAAGGTTAGATTCTCGACACTCTTCATACTAAATCTCAACCATTGATCTCTCTCCCCAGTTAGCTGTGAGATACACAACCATTATCAGTGGATGGATGAGATCGCGATCCTTCTAGTGAACAAATTAATGTATCAAACTTCACCTAACCATTGATAACAGTGGTGCGAAAGGCACACATACCGAGTTTTGATCGAGTTTTTGTTAAGTCTTAGTCAAGTTATCTTCAAGTTTAGTTTAAGCCTTTTAAATGGTTAGGCTAATGAGTCTTCTAAGTTTAGGAACCAAAGTGGACCAAACATGATATTTTTTACCTTAAAATGAGTTTAAAAAAATGTATCAGCTAGTTTTCATCAAATTAGTGATGTTTTTGTTAAACTTGGTTTTGATGACTAGGTCAATGAGTCTCATTATTCAAGGGACCAATGTAGGCCTAGCACATAATTTATCATACAAAAAACTAAAAACAATAAATAATAAAAAAGTCGTTGAGTTACAAGACTCCTAATTTAGGGTCCGACACTAAGTCAGATGAACATCAATCAATAATAAATGAATTGCGAGTAAGCTTATAAATAATTTAGACAATTAATGGCATGTATAAAATAAATATAGGAGAAAACACATACTTAAGGTAACATTTCCTCTTAAGAGATGCAATAAAGGTAATGTCTATATTCCGTTAAGCATAACAAACTTCTTATTTAGATCTTTAGAACTAGTAAATATTAATTTTAGGATTATTAGTTTTTTTAAAAACTAGGTGGCAACTCTATTTCTATAATTTATATTTTTATTGTCGGTGCAACACATGACATTCCCTATATAATAACTTGGTGAAATAAAATATAAGAATCACTTACATAACTGTCACATAAGTTTCTCTATAGACACAATTTTTTATATGAAATCCTTATACATGTCATTACATCGTACTTCTCATATAACAATCATCTACATATCAATTCCAAGTATCTCTCATATCCCAAACCAAGAGAGCAACCACTTTCTTTTATCAAAGAAAGAATATAATATGTGTTAGTCTTAACAACTTTAATTAATGTTCGGTTTTAATAGAGTATTGACCGAGAACATTTAGGAACAATACTTAGATGCAATAAAAATTCTCATAATTATAACCATTTATAATTTATTTTGTAAAGTATTTTTATCTCAATAATTTTATATTTACTCTACACTTATTAATAAAATTTAAATAGAACCAATTACATGGGAGTATATAATCTCAAGTTTAATCTATTAAAATATACTTTTGGTGTACAGACAGATAACTTCTTGAGATTCCTGGTGCATCAATTTGGAACAGAGGCTGACAATCATGTCAGCACAACCTCTATAAAATCAATTTTCTTCAAAGGTTCATGATAAATACTATAGAAATATCAGATCATTTACTGTATTTTTGAGAAGAAGTGACATAAGTTTCTATAAGATAAAGACAAAGAGCACCAGTTGCTTCTGAAAAAATAAATATTTAGCAATATTAGAATTTGGAAAAGCCTATTTTTAATTCAATTTTGAAGAAGGAAACAACTTATATAATAATTTTTATCAATATATTTGCTCCAAAATAAATAATTTGCTTAAAACCTCTTTCAGAAAGTAAATACTCTGATGACACAAAACTACTAATAGTAATTTTTTTTTAATATTAAAAGTTGAGATTATTACCAAGAGAAAGAAAGAAAAAATAGCTAATAATTCATCATTTCTATCTAAACTCTCCTTAGCTGGCAAATCAGCCACCCTATTTCCTTGCTAGGAACATGATTAAAGGTCATTCTTTTGGAAGATTGTTTAGGAATTAAATAAAATGTAATTATCAGAAGAAGTCCCCCACCCCTATAAATTAATAGCTAGGGGCCCTAGCTATTAATTTATAAAGGATGTTAGGGGTAAAACAACTGCTAGAATTAATTTGACTAAATATTTATTATTCAGGTGTGTGAATATATATGTGGATGGTATGTCATAAACATGAAAAAAAAAAGAATAAGGGTTCGCTTAAAAAAATAAAATAAAATAAAGGTCTCTATCTAAATTTAAATGACCAATAATTTATATGAATTTGCCTAAATTTTTTAATCTAAAGTGTCAAAATAAATCCCAACAAGTGTTAAGAGAATATTTTATTGTACAATTACAGTAATTCTTTCCTTTCACCCTCCAGCCTTGTAGCTTGTGAAAATGGGAAATTTACAATCAGTTGGCATTAGAGTTTTAAAGTCCATATGAAAATTAGATTGAATCTATTGAGTGTCATAGATAGATATATAGAGGGATGAAATTGTCTAATTTCGATTACATTTAGAGAATCAACAGACAAGAGGGTCATATAATTGAGTCTCTCTCAGAACAGAAACAACATTTTATTTGTAAGTGGTGGTCTAGGAAAGGGGAGAGGCTTTTGGGGGTTGTTCAATCGTGGATATATACTCCATTTCCCCAGGAATTGGGGGGAAAATGAGTTTTTTTTTCCTTCAAAATTTTCTGATTGAAAAACCATTTTTTTTCGGTTTTTCACTCTTAATTTTTAACAAAAAAATATATAAAAAATGTTCTCCAACATTTTTCATGACACTAAATTAGATTTCTAGCTAGGCAGCTAACCAGTTATATAGCTGATACCTTTCCGCGTTTACTTGAATAATTTGATGGGTCCCCTGAACTGGCAGCAGTCCACACTAAATCATCTTTGAATGACCATGCTTGCACGGAGAAGGAGGACCATTGAAATTCTAAGGAGAAGGAGGACCATTGAAATTCTATCATGCCTACTCTCTTTATCATCCATTGCATATTTCCTACAACTGTTGTGCAACAAATAGTAAAATGTACCATCCGGCACGTTTTTTCCCTTTTTAATGCATTTGTCGCATTACACAGGAGTTTTCCATCTCTATGCCTTCTAGGTTTTCCCATACATATAAACAAAGAGAAAACAATAAAATTAAAATTACTTTAATATCTATATATATAGAATCCTTGTACAAGTTAGCTAAGTATACATATGATTAGATAAATACTTACATTTTAATTGTAAATCCCTAGTCTAAAATCGATTTGATAAATTAGGGTTAAATAAGTAATTATTAATTGAAAAATGATAAATTAGAAAGAAAATTTGATACGATTCATGAAAGATCAAATTCGAATTTTAATGTAAAATTTTATATTGTCCAGTTTTACACTATCAAGCATAACTTTCAACCGACCGTTGAATCAAACTAAAATTTTCCCTAGAGTTTCTAGATATACTTTTTAAATGGTGGATTACAACCAGATCTGACTAGAAAAGAAGCCAAACATTTAGAAAAAAGCATGAGAGAAAAAACAAATTTTGGAAAAATAATTTTTGCATATAAAATTAATTTGAAATTAACACTAATAACAATTAAAACATGCAAATAACAACATTAATTGTCTAATTATGGCTTTAATACAACTGTTAGGTTTCTCAAAACACATACATACAATGAAAACTATAAATTTAAAATTTTTTCAGAAGTCTCCAGGATCCCGTTAAATAGATCTAAGGTTTTTTTTATGGTTTATACGAAGATTATCTAATGATTAGATGTTCTTTTTGGCTTTAAATTATTGCTTCAAGGATTAGTAGTCACAAATTACAAGCGGTCTAAGTATCTGGTCTTTAACAGTAATCCACACAAACCACCAATGAGAAATCTCTTTAATTGTTTTAGGAGAGAGAGATTGTTATACATTTGAGTGCTAGCTCTTTTTTTTTTTTTGTGTTTAGGTAGTTCTGTCCTATACTCTACTCATATTAAGAAATAAGAAGCATAACTTTCAATTTATAGGAAACCTAAAAACCCTATAAATGACAAAATATCAATTTCCCTTTAAATAATATCACATATATTATTTTAGTATAATTTTAGAAATTTATTCAATCAAGTTCTCAGTTGATTGTTTATAGGTCTAGAATTATAATTCCCTGTATTAATTACATTCTAGTGCTCAATTTCTAAAATTTATTTACAACCAAGTCACACTTGATTAATCATCTCATTTTAATTTATGATAAATTGTTCTTCCATGTTTGACTCATTAGGTTCCCTAAAAAGTTGGCTCAAATATAAATCACAATCTTAAATAAAATAGAACTAAATAAATTAATCAAATTAATTTATTATCAATTCAATAATTAATTGATTTATATTTGAAGATCAAATACAATGTCTATCAACTTGTCATGATCCCTCAAATATTAGGAAAGTCATATATGGTTTGAGTTAACCTTTCAGTGATCAGTTTCTCGGTGTAACTATTATCCCTTCATCAACAATGTTCTAATTCAGATATTATAGCATGGAGTGTGTCTACTCTGTCAAATCATATTTGTTCTCAACACCATAGTCATTAATTCTATGAATAAGATTTGAAAAGATTAAATAAGATTTGAAACTTTTATGATCATATCTCATTCCACTTTGCGCAAGGATTTATAATCACTACTATTTGATAACAAATATATCATTTTTTCTAATTGACTTAGGGTGATGAATCAT
>Ga0325400_1004082_pt1 | contig 13439 bp, 11 predicted proteins | sample PopdelMetagenome_2_FD_205662 | JGI IMG/M metagenome (GOLD analysis project Ga0325400, IMG submission 205662) | Populus deltoides microbial communities from Bellville, Georgia, United States - Xylem-PdKOR-R1 | ecosystem: Host-associated > Plants > Phyllosphere > Stem > Wood/Secondary xylem... | reverse complement strand
TTCATGTCCCTGATAACAAAAGAGTGAAACTTGACAACAAGAGCCGAAAATGTATATTCTTTGGGGTAAGTGACGAGTCAAAAGCTTACAGATTATTTGATCCTATTTCTCATAAAATAATTATAAGCAGAGATGTTGTTTTTGAAGAAGATCAACGTTGGGATTGGGAGGTTTGTTATAACAAAGAAATTGTATCTGATCTTGTGTGGGAACAAGATGAAGGAGAGGGCACAGGTGTTGGTGCCAATGAAGAGGAATCTGAAGCTAACAACACTGAAGAAAGTGAGGGCAGTGAAATAACTGATCATGGTATTGCAGCTTAAAATGAAGAAATGGATCATGTTGATCATGGTGCTGCTGCTGCTCAGGATGACTCATCTCATGAGGAAACTAATGAGAACTCACCTCATGATTTCAGACAACAAAGACCACCAGCATGGATGCAAGACTATGAAAGTGGATAAGGTCTCTCTGAGGAAGAAGTCTCCAACTTTGCTTATTTGGCATTGTCTGTTGACAGTGATCCAATTTTTTTTGAAGATGCAGTGAAGAATGTGAAATGGAGGCAGACCATGAACTCAGAAATTGAAGCCATAGAAAGAAATAATACTTGGGAACTGACAGAGTTACCAATTGGCAGCAGAGTTATCGGTGTCAAGTGGGTTTACAAGACAAAACTCAATGAGAAAGGAGAAGTAGATAAGTACAAGGTAAGACTCGTTGCAAAAGGTTACAACCAACAGTATGGAGTAGATTATGCTGAGGTATTTGCACCAGTTGCTAGGCTAGACACCATTCGAGTTGTGATTTCGCTTGCTGCTCAGAAAGGTTGGATAATCTATCAACTAGACGTCAAGTCTGCTTTTCTAAACGGAGAACTGAATGAAGAAGTGTTTGTCACCCAACCTCCTGGCTATGAGAAAACAGGCCATGAATACAAGGTGTACAAATTTAAGAAAGCCTTGTATGGTCTTAAACAAGCTCCTAGAGCTTGGTACAGCCGTATAGAGACTTATTTCTTAAGTGCAGGTTTCAAAAAATGCCCCTATGAACATACTTTGTTCATTAAAACAACGGATGGAGGTACAACATTATTTGTTTGTCTTTACGTTGATGACCTTATATTTACTGAAAATGATGTAGCTATGTTCAAAGATTTCAAACAATCCATGATGAATGAATTTGAGATAACTGATCTTGGAAAGATGAAGTATTTCCTTGGCATTGAGGTGTTGCAACGACCAGATGGTGTTTTCATTGGACAACGAAAATACGCACAGGAGGTGTTTGACAGGTTCAAAATGGATCAATGCAATCCAGTGAAAAATCCAGTTGTTCCTGGGCATAAACTCAGCAAGGATGAAGATGGAGTAAGGATTGACAGCACACTCTACAAACAAATAGTTGGCAGTCTTATGTATCTGATAGCCACACGTCCTGATATAACATTTGTTGTGAGTCTGATCAGTAGATACATGGAACATCCCACTGAAATGCATCTACAGGCAGCAAAGAGAGTCTTGCGATATGTAAAGGGAACCAGTAGCCTCGGGGTGTTCTACAAGAAAGAAGGAAATCAGGAGCTCTTGGGATACACTGATAGTGATTACGCAGGGGATCAAAATGACAGAAAGAGCACTTCGGGGTATGTATTTCTGATGAGCTCCGGTGCTGTGTCGTGGTCTTCGAAAAAACAGCTAGTGGTTACCCTTTCCACCACTGAGGCTGAGTTTATTTCTGCAGCATATAGTGCTTGTCAAGTTGTCTGGTTAAGGAGAATTCTAAAAGAACTATGTCATGATCAAAGCAAATCTACAGTGGTATATTGTGACAACATATCAGCCATTAAGCTCTCAAAAAATCCAGTTCTGCATGGTCGTAGCAAGCACATTGATATTCACTTTCACTTTCTCCGTGATCTTACAAGGGAAGGAATTGTGGAGTTGGTTCAGTGTTCAACTCATGAGCAAATTGCAGACATTCTTACAAAACCTTTGAAACTTGACGTTTTCTTAAAGCTGCGAGATATGTTGGGTGTTTGTTCTTATCCAGCAGTAGACTAAATGATAATGGTATTTAGTCTAAGGGAGGATGTTAAAGTTGACGTTTTCTTTAAGTTGTTAGGATTTTCTTCAGTCTTCCTTGTTTATTGCTTCACTTGCATAACGGTTCCTGTTATGAAGGAAGTAACGTTGCACGTTCAAAATAATTAACTCCCACGATTGCAGGTGCTGTAAAATCGTGGTTATTTATTTCATTTCAGTTATCTTGTAAAGCCTTTAAAAAGGGTCATCATGTTCTTTGAATATTAGTGGATTGACTGCAAAAACTAGTGTGAACCAAACTCTCTTATACTCTGTTTCTCATTGTAGTCTTTTTTGTTTTTAACATGCAGGAGTCCAACCATATAACAAATAAACGTCAAAACTGATGCACTCTCTCAAGTGGACTTCATGTTACTCTAAGATTTAGCAGAAAACATCGACATCCAGAAACGTGCATTTGCTCGAGCTATGGACATCATCTCCTTCTCTTTAAAATAAGTATTCAGCGTCAGAAGAGAAGGCCTGAGTTGGGAAGTGAAAAAGCCTTTGGGGTCGAAGAAATTCTGCCGGCAGGACTCAGATTTTGTCTTCTCGTAATTGTTCTTCTTAATCTTCCAATCCAAGCCAAATCTGTTTTTCCAATTTCCAAAGCTTTGGGATTCGGAGGCGTATCCAAACTCATCCACATACTTCTGCTTCCATATATCATTGTTTGAACACAAACTCTGCTGCTTTGAATTAATGCATGAAGTGTCGCGACATCCGTGGCAGGAAGAAACCCCAAATCTTGAGCTTTAAATCTGATGATAGGCTCATAAAGCAAGGTGGAAGTCTCACCAGTCCTCACGGAAAGTTATATGGACAACGACATAACATGCTGATCCTTCGAGGCTTTTCAAAACTCGTTAACTTCGCTCATCCTGTCGTTCTCAAGACAATTTGTCTACAACAAATCCAAAACTGGGGCAAATCTATTCTGATCGAAAGTCAGATACAACTTTGTCCTGCTCTCGGCTGAAGACCCTGAAACTACAGCACCATTATTGATCAACCTCCTTATATTCAAAACAATTGATTCAGAAACATCCTCCTTCTCCAAAAGTTCAGGAAGAGTGTAGGAAAACGACAGTGAGGTAGCTGATGAAGGCCACTCTTCTGGGAATTGAAGTCCATCAACAGGTGTTCTAGATACAGGATCGAATCCAACAAGACCAGACTCCAAGAAAGCTTCATGAACAGAAACAACCCAGAGGTTGAAAACTCACTCTTATCACCTAATACACTCCTCAATATACGAGCAGAGAACCTCTCACAGGCCATATCGATAATTTAAACTCTATTGAAAAACAATTTCTATTATAATTCCTCCTTCTCTTATTAACATGTTTTCTTGTTGTCTTGATTTTTTTTAAGTAAATCCATATTTTTACCCGATTATCAAGTTATTTTTAAATATGTTAAGTTATTTGAATTACATAAAAATAACTTCAACACAATTTAATTTAAACTATGAGTTAGATAAGGAGTCAAATCAGTGAATTTTAAGGCTAATTTGTTGAGCGATTGTAATAACAATACCAAAAAGTTTCTAATAATCTGAATAATCATTTTTATGTTCAAGAAATTTTTTACTATCAAATGTAATGTCAAGATTTAACCTTTTGCTTCCTAGAGATCACCTGCTCGAGTCCCACAAACCTCAAGACTACTGGAAGCTTATATGGTCGTTAACTTCAGGGCCCATAAAATTAGTCGAGATGCGTGCAAGCTAACTGAACACCAACATTAATCTTAAAAAAAAAAAAAAACAACCAAGTAACTAAAACCAATTTGACCACCTCATTAAAGAAAATGTCATTGTGCTCTTTAAAGCCCCGTGACTAATCTAATTTTTCCAATTTGACCACCTCGTTAAAGAAAATGCTTCAATTTAGTCCCTGAAATCACATTATGTTAGATTCAACAACCAACTAACTAAAACCAGAAAGCCCGCCCTTTTAAAATTTCAGTCCTTCCCTTCAAATGATTCACATCAGCTCTTCTTCAAGAAACTCTCCATTTTTAATAATCTTTCAAGAATGGCCTCCACTACTTCATCGCCACTACCTCAGGATTCAGCTACACCACCATCGTTTACTGCACAAGGCCCCTGCAGAGGAAAAGCAGTGTAGCCTCTTAGGCAGTAGTCGTCCCTGCCTTCGCTCTTGAGGGCCAAACTCCGTCCGACCCGAGGAAACCCAAATTCAGCCATAAACTGGTCACCACCACCAACATCAAGACTAAGGCCACCATCATTGGGCTCACAGAGGTCACCATTACTTTCACCGCCGACGCAGTCATCCCTGAATTCAACCAGGGACTATCTCAGAAGTAAAGCCATGGAAATCCTGGAACCACCAGATACCTTACCTCTTACTTGTCTTATTGAAGAGCTTAACTTCCCTGAAACCTCCACTGATTTAATGTATGCCCAAAACCTCTTGAATTACCTTAAAAACAATTACCTTACGTCCTTCTGTTTTTGCCTTGTTTCTTTCTATAAGACTTGCGGCTCTGAATTTGGAAACTGCAAGGAGTATGCCTTTGATATTCTATGCCAGATTCTTACAGAAGATAAGGAAGGACCTTGTCAAGAAACCTCTTTCTTGGATAAAGAAATCAAATCTGCAATTCTTGATTTTTTGAATACAGAGAGTTCAATAAAGACTTTGAATAAGATTCGCGATTTTGTCGCCAAGATTGCCACTAAAGAAGTAAGACTTGGAAATGATTGGCCTGAGCTTCTTGAGTTTGTTTATGAATCTTTGGATTCTGATTCTGAAGAAAAAGTGAAGCATGCTGTTTCTTTGCTTTATAAGTTGATTCCGCATTGTGCTGTCGAAGATCTGGTTGTTAGTCCTGATTCCTTTTATGATAGTTTAGTGGATATATTTGATTCTGATTATATGAGTTTAGAGGTACAGGTTGAGGCAGTTCTGACCTCAAATCGTTTTCTCTTGTACTGGACGAATCGATCGAATCATGATAGGTATAGTGTCCTTATGATTCAAATAGTGGAGACCATTTCCACTTTGGTTGAGCATAAATCAGACAAAGATGTACAGGCGGTAGTTAAGGAATTGACTGTGTTGACAAAGGAGAAGCCATGGACTTTGAGTAGCCAATTTGATTATGTAGTTCTATCTGTGCTTAGGATCCTAGGTGAAGTCGAACTCCAAGACAAAACAAGAATTCTTGCACTAGAATTTGTGATTGCTTTAGCTGAAGAAAGAGTTCAGGGTCGACAGATGTTGCTAGGATCGCAACTCGCAATCCCAAAGTTTCTTGAAAAGATTTTGCTTCTGCTAGCAAATTTGAAAGATGACTCAGAATGGGGAACTGCAGAGAGTGATACACAGAATCTGCATTCGGTAAGGTGCTTGGATAGAATTGTAGCCGCCTTAGGTGGGGAAGTTCTTATGAGGTATTTCCCCCGATTATTTGCAATTAATTTTTGTGCTGAAGATTGGCAGAGCCGCCACGCTGCGGTTCTTTCCCTTGGCATTGTTGCAGAGAGATGCTCAAGTCTAAAGGTCTCAGATTATTTCTCCTTTTCCATTCTAATGTTTTGTCATTGGTTCTAATTCTTGTGGCTTTATTGGACTTCAAAATCATCCCTAAGGTTCTATATTTTGCAGGAGTCGAAACACAGTTGGGATCAAATGGCAGGAAGAATTATAAGAAGTGTCAAAGAAGACATACACCCTTGTGTGCGTTTGACAGCTTTATATACAATTAAACAATTTTCCAAGAATTTGAAACCTGAATTTCAAGACCAGTATCGTGACCAAGTTCTTCCTGCGTTCAGGTACTTCGATTCCTGAAGTAGTTAATCCTGGCTTAATCTTGTATTATCAGTATCCTTTTGCCATCTTGCCTATAGATTTTATATCCTTGATTCTCCATATTTTAGTTATTATATCCTCTCAGGTGCAAGCTTATTCAGCATTGTTTGAATTCACCTCGAACTGCACTCCAAGTATTCTAAATCCTTACCTAAAAGAAATTGTCACCAAATTGCTCAAAGAATTAAGGGTATATTATCTTAAATACAATTCATTCTACTGTATGCACCCTTGTTTATAATTCATTTTGGCACTAATGCAGGAAGAAAAGCACATGATCAAGGGTGAAACTTTGAAAGTATTGTCAGCAGTTGCTTATTCATCACAGGTACTTCTTGATAGTCTCTTAATCTAAGTTTTATTTTTCTTACATTTCATTTATCCTTTTATTTTGACACTGTAGGATCAGTTTGCAGAGTATTACAGTACTGTCATGCCTTACCTTAAGGTTATAATGATGACTGCGAAAAAAGAACTTGATCACAACCTTCTTGCCAATTCCGTGGATTGCATCACTATGGTTTGGATGGCTGTAGGAAAGGAGAAGATCAGAGATGATACTGATATGGTAATTGTCAATAAAGTTTTTAAGAATAGACCACCTGAAGTCAGCCTGTAACCCAAACAGATGGGGTCAGCAAGGCCAAATGATCTGTAATTGTGAGATCATTGCCTCACTAACTGTTTGTTATCTCATACAAGGTTGTGAAAATGCTTATCTCTTTACAAAGATCTGAATTAGAGGTAAATGATCCAATGAGATGTCAACTGTTGCAAGTATGTTAATGTTACTTCTTCGATTTCATTTGAAACATAAACGCAGTACTTTCATTTATACCTGCTTTTTATCTAACACAAATCAATAACCATGTTTCAGGCATGGGCCAGACTGGGGAAATGCTTGGGAAAAGAATTCAAACCTTATATGAGTGTCTCCATTCCTCGTTTGCTCAGGTCTGCTAAAATTGGATCATATGTCCTTATCCCTGAGAATCCTGACAATGTTGATGAATCAGACGGAAGGTTGGCTTTTAAGATGAAAATTTTTCTTCATTCCTCTAATGCATATGTTATAAGTAAATTTCTTTTCTTATTCCTGATTTTTTATACTTGTAGAAACAATGCTACAATGACATAAGCTATACTCTGAAATCGAGAAATCTTTTCTTTTAGCTTTATGCTTTCAGAAGAAATTATTTTAACAATAAGATAGCAACATTTGGTGTTTCGAATTATGATCTGATATTATGATTTTTAGCCCTTTCCTTTTGCTGAGGGATATATGATTTTTACAGTATCAGGGCCCTGATTCTTGGAGAACGAAAGATATGGATCAAGACTAAGGTCCTGGAGGAGAAAGTTGCAGCTTGTAAAGGGCTGTATTTACTTGCTGATGAGTTGAAGGAAGGACTTTCTGTATGGATCGAAGAGGTTAGTTATGTAGCACTTCATATGATTTTCCTTTCTTGAATCTCTTCAAACAAAACGTAAAAGGCTGTATATGTGTAGGTTGCTCAGACTTTAGTTCCATTTCTCAACTTTCAACTCAACGAAGAGATTCGAAGAGTTGCTGCTTCAGGTATTTACACATCAATGTTCCTTGACAAAGAAGGCATAATTCTGCAAGTTAAAACTAATGCTCAGAATAGATTGCAGATTTCCTGACAGCCTGCACACCTTGGAGTAAAACTGTCACAACTTCCTCTAGGAAACTCCGATACCGCACACACCATTTGAAGCATCAGAACCTAGATACGTGTAGCTTTCTAGTCATATATGGATTGCATAGTGTTTTGCTTAGAATTAATACAATTTTTCCTTTGAAGTTAAATTCAAAATCTGAGCTTGTTATGAGAGTTTTCGGCTGTCCTAAACCTTGTTAAGCACCATTTATCTCATCTTAATTTCTCAATGTAAATTTTTTATTTATCAGGAATGCTCCTGCATCACTGACAGTAACAATTTAATTTTTTTGTGCAATTAAAATCATCTAAAGAAGCAAAACAAAAAGGGAATCTTGAATTGTCTAATGAATCTCCTTTCGAGAAGTTATGTTCTGATGTGTTACCAGCTTTGGTAAAAGCACTAAGTAAGGTAATTTCTATCTGGAAATGACATTTTTTTTTAATCAAAGAAATGACTTTTTGTTAAGCTTCGCTGCCATTTAAGAAATTTGTAATTTGTAATTGCTATTGCTGAGTAGGAATCCTTGCCCGAAATTGCTGCAATAATTTTGGACTCATTGGAGGAATGCATGAAGGTCTGTATTGCTTTTAATAAATCTGTACTGCGTATAGCTGTCCATGATCTTACATCAGAAGAATTCAAATTGCTTGTTTCTACTTTAATCATATTTTTTTCCCTCTATATATCTTTCCAAGGATAATGATTCTGCTAATCGAATTCATATGTTATAGCAAAATGCTGTTCGCGTACTAATGTGCTCTTTATCTTTCAGATGTCTGGACCTGTTCTAGATGAAGACCAGACTGACTTGTTCTTGAAGAAGATAATGAATGTTTTGAATTCAAGAAGCAAAGTAGGGGACATTGATGTAATAAAGCAGACGTTACAAGAAGAACAAAAAGTTTATGACAAAGTCTGTAGTTTTTGTCATCTTTAATTAGATATGCCTTGCCGCTTATTTCAAATTTAATTATCTGTGCAGGTTCCTTGAAATGAGTTCTGTTTCTTGCCTTATGTTCATTTCTTGATGCAGGCCGTTGATTGTTTGGCCACTTTCATCAGAATACAAAAGTCTTCTTTCTCACCATTCCTCAGCAAGCTTTTGCCTTGCATACAACTTATGTGGGTGAGTTTAACCATTCATTTCTGCTCAGATTCTGTGATGCTAACTGATCTCAGTTTCATCCATAAAACTGTAGCATGAATGCTGCTTCTAGGCTACCCTGATGACTTTCCAATTCCGATCTAATTGTTTTCATTTTCCCTTGTTTCTTTGCCTTCAGGAAAAGGATAAAATAGCTAAAGAGCGAAGAACTGGCTTGCGCATATTTTGTGATGTTGCGAAGCAATTCCCAGAAGAAGCATTCAGGTAGAACACTTCGTTTTTATTGATTCAGCTTGTTATTTAAATGTGCTTAATACAATCTGATAAAACAGGCAGTACAATATTTGTCTTCTGTTTCTGTTTGAGGCATGCAAGGATGAGAACCCCGAAGTTCTAGAGGTTTATCTCCCACTCATGCCTGTAATGTTGGCACGCATTCATGTGGTGCATTTCTGATTCAAAATACTGTCGTTTCAGGTGGCTGTGCAGGCAATTGGGATATTTGCTGAGTTTGGTGGGTCTGCATTCAAGTCTCTTCTTAAAGGTTGCTTGTTATACTGCTTTCTGCTACATGAGTTAGTCCAGTGCAGTCTGTTACTGTAATAAATCACATCACTTTTTTCTTCGGCAGGGGCTTTTTATGCTTTGAAAGCGGTTATAGACCATCCTAAGGCGTTGCAGAAGGAATACCCTTTTCATAATATATTTGATTCTAAAATGAGTTTGGAGGCATATGCTCAGGCAGTTCATAACTCAACTAATTTTATCTTGTACTGGAAAAATCGATCGAATTACTATAGGTACATTTCCCATTTGGATCAAATTGTGAATACCCTTTTCATTTCGGTCTATCATTATTCAGACCAATATGCACAAGTGGTGGTCAAGGAATCAAATTGATTTGGTTGGCAAAGAATAATTCATTGTCTCTAAGTACCCATTTTGATAATGTAGTTGAACTGTAGCGGAAAACCAGGCTCTTGCACTGGAATTTGTAGTCATTTTAGCTGAAGAAAGATATCAGGATCGAGAATTCTACTCGAATTGCCACATTTTATCACGAAGTTCAATGAAAAGATGTTGTTTACGCTCGAAGTCATAAAAGATGAACCAGAATGTGAAACTGCATAGAGAGATGACAAGAATCAGGACTTGTCAAGATTTTCGGCTCATGGGAAGAAGACCTTGGCTAGAATTGCAGCTGCCCTTGGTGAGGAACAGGGTAAATTCTTAGAAAGAGCTTCCTTCAATCATCCCTGGGCTAATGCTGCTTATATGTGTTGCAGGCATGGAAACACGATTTGAATGATATGACAGCATTACTTACAGAAGCTGTCAATGAACATATCCACCCTCGCATTTGTTGGCAGCTCTAAATACAATTAAAGAATTTTCCAAGCATTTGAGCCTGGAATTTCAAGAACAGTATCGCCAACAAGTGGTGCTCGCATTAACAAAGGCTGCTTTCTTAACCATGATCTCTTCTCTTTCAGTTGTCAGGACCAACTCTAGGCGAAGACCAAATCAACTTCTTCTAGGTAGATATAATGAAGGTTCTCATAAACAGACCATCTCGTTCATGAAGCAAAATGGTGGACATTGACGCAAGAAAGCAAGAATTAGTAGAAGAGGAAAATCAGAAAGAAGAAATGTTTCTGACAAAGTCTGTAGTTTCTGTCATCTTTAACTGGACATGCTGCTTTTATACTCATTTCAGATTTAATTGTTTGAATATGTTCCTTGGAATGAGGTTTGCTTGTTGCCTTGTGTTTATTTCTTGATGCAGACTGCTGGTTGTTTGGCCATAGGAGATGAAACTGAGGATGCTACAGTGATGACTCTCTTATTTCCATCAAATTGGTTTGGTTTCTACTAGGTGGATTGCCCGCGCGACGCTGCGGGCTTTCTTGGCAATTACAAATTGATGAACTCTGAGTCGCATAGCAAGGAAAAAAAGAAGGAAGAACTTTCCTAACATGCAAGCAAGATCTAGTTGCACTGAAAGGCAATGAATGCAGCAGTTAAGCAATAATATCTTTAGGTGAAAAGGAGTTTGTTTAACACCTGTGATGCTTGCATAATAAGTGAATAAGCAGATACAAAGAGAACATAGTTGTTGTCCAAAGATTCTAGAAAAAAAGAGGTGCTTGATAAATCCAAAAAAAGAACTGAATATAGCCAGAGAGTCAAGGTGAATGCTGGCGCTGGGAAGAAGGTCTATGCTTCTTACCAGCTTCAGAATGGTGGTGCCATAATAGCTTATTTTCCCTTTCATCACCAGCAATACATCCTCACGTAATAATAAGCTATTATGGCTGCACCACCATTCATCACCAGCATATTGTGCCTACATAAAAAATAAAAAAAAAACACCAAAAACAATTATCTTTTTCTTCACCTAAATAAACAATAATGAAAATGGTTAAATAACATGTTTTTTAACCAAAAAAAAAAGTTAAGTTTATTTTTGCCATTTCTAAGGGTCCAAAGCCTTTTTTTTTATATATATATCATTTATACAAATCCAACACCCATTTTTAACAATTTCAATATAATCTTAATTTTTTAAGGATGCGTGTTAATTGTTTTTCATGAGTATCCTATTTTTAGAGACTACTGTCATTTTTTAATATGTCTAAAGACCGATGTCAACCTTGAAAATAAATTGCGAACAAGCTCAGGATATCATAGCATACGAACAAATCTAGGAGAAATACACATAGTAAAAACAACTTTTCGTAAGAAATGATGTTGTAAGGGTAACATTATTCTTTCCTTAACCATAACTAACTCTTTACTTGAATCTTTAGAATCAATGTTTATTTTCAAGATCTTTAGTTTACTCTAATTACTAGGTGGCGGCTTTCAATTTCCCACAATATATTTGAGTCTTGGTCGATGTGCACCGAGATGCGGCACAAATCAAATATTATATCAAGAAGTTAAGAGATAAATATAGATCATGATATCTAATCTTGTGTCATTAAAAGCTATTCACATTTTTTTATTTCATTATATGTTAATAATAAAATATGAAATTTTCTAATAATAATAATCATATTAACAATAGATTGAATGACAATTCAGCTTTACGTTTTTAATTTTAATTAATAATAGAAGAAATATGTATTTTTATAGTGAATTTTCAAACTTTATGTAAAACTATTTAAATGTACAATGTCAAATTTTCAATAAAATTTGATAATTAATATTTGTTAATTATAGTTAATACTATTGATTAAATATTAACAGAAATATTCAATATATAGTTGGAATATACACTATTAAAAAGAAAACTAGTTTTAATAATAGCAATTTAATTACAGAATGTCTTATTCTCAAATAACTAAATACGATTGGAATATTACTCTCTAATTATTAAAATTTAAAAGAAATTAAAATAATAATAGTAGTAATAGTAATAAATATATTGGAAATTTTAACTATTCTTATATTTATAAAATGAAAATCTTATTAGCTAATAACATTTGGAATCATAAAATAAAATTCTTGACAAGAAAAAAAGATCTAGGATGACCAAAAAATTTGTCAAAGAAATTATATTTGAAAAAGATAATTATCAAATGATAATAATAAAATTATAAAGTGAGAATAACACCATTATTCGTGAATAGATATGGTAATGGTTAAGTATAAGCTACAATGTTAATTAGGTATTATCACATATAAAGTTAATCAATAACCATTTATTTTTATTATTAAAGAGACTTAAGTGAACAAAAATTTGAATAATCACATATAAATTTTTTTTAATAATAATAATAACCAAATAAATTTTACACTTCAGAATATTTTTAAATCATATAAAATATATATTTATAATAATGACAATTATATAGATTATTTCAAGAAAAAAATATCAATATTATGTTTCCATATTTATGTTGTTTTGGAAGAATAAAAATTCATTATAAAACTATTTAAATGAAAATTTTATTTTATGTATTTATTTCTGTTTTTTAATCAAATATATTTTTATATTTAAATCTAAGTCCAACCATTCTAAGTTTGTTAATCCGTCAAAAAACTGATGTTGAGAATCTCACGAGAGTTGGACTCCACAAAACTAACAAACACCTACTGAATAGAAATAGCTTTCTGCCACGTCAGAACATATTCCAAGTAGGGTCCACCATAAAAAATAAAAGTGAAAAATACCCACCTTCTCTAATTCTCCCATTCCAATTCGAAATTCTATTGAAGTATATTTGGCATGAAAAATGATTAAATTAATATTATTTTTTGTTTTTTTAATTATTTTAATGTGATAATATAAAAAATTTTATTTTTAAATAAAAAATATCTTACAAAAACACTTAAACCACTGTACTAAACATGCACTGAATTTACTTACTTTTACCACACGCGCTCCCAGTTATCACACGTGTGAAGCATCCACCAGGGGTTTCAGAAAGATTCCATTTCTAGTGGCTCAGCCTTTTCCTGGCAAATGGAGATTTTCTACAGAACTGACACGTGTGGAGAGGCCAAAAGCTCGTTGCGCTCTTTTTCTTTGTTCGCGTTAAGGCGTGATTTAAGATAATTACCTTATTAATTATGGATCAACACGTCAACAAGTGAAAAAAATTTTATTTTAATGTTAATGGGACGGCCGGCGATGAGGCTTTCTATGCCACCAACACGCTTAAAAGCATGATGGGTTGGGACGAAAGAGGCAAAAAGATTGCGAGATAGATA
>Ga0325400_1004081_pt1 | contig 13443 bp, 8 predicted proteins | sample PopdelMetagenome_2_FD_205662 | JGI IMG/M metagenome (GOLD analysis project Ga0325400, IMG submission 205662) | Populus deltoides microbial communities from Bellville, Georgia, United States - Xylem-PdKOR-R1 | ecosystem: Host-associated > Plants > Phyllosphere > Stem > Wood/Secondary xylem... | reverse complement strand
TTTTTTTTTTTTGCCACTGCAAAACGTGCCCCTAATGTAGAGTGTGAGTAATGAATAAGAAGCAGGAAATCGAATAAACAGGTCGTATCTTTAAGGCCCTACAAAGAAAGATCAGCCCTAAATTATTGGAGTGTGTTAGGGATCTCCCTGGTCGTTGGGTGAGAGAAACAAGGCCACTCATTATCTCTCATTAAATGCCATCGCCATGAGTGATGAGAGGAGCTTGATGTAAGCAATAAGTGCTGCAAACATGGCCGCCCGTGAGTGGTCAGAGGGTCACTCTCAGTAGACGTGACGGGATAAAATCAATATTGATAATTAATGGGTCTCTGGCTTATCCTGGTCAGTGCATAGCTCCCCTGTTTATAAGACCAAAGAGAGAGGATCGGATGATAATCTCTGATATAATGAGGGTTGAAAGGCCGCATCATCCCAGCTTCATGGTGATAGTATAATTTTCTTGGGTGAAAAAATATCAATCATTGAAAATTATTAATGAGATCCACCTATTTAATGATTTTTATTTAATAAATCCTATGAAACAATCATGCAAGAATAACATTACTCATAATTTAAATACGTTGTTTGTAAATAAAAAGGGATAGATATAAGGAATAATGAAAATTGTAAAGCCAAAAGATGACTTTTAACTTATTTACTTAGTTATTTAACTAATATAGGAAGAAAGAGATTACAAGTTACAAGAAGGATATCCTTCCTTTCTCTTCTTGAATTTCTATTCATAATGCTAAATAAAGAAATTATTTCATTTAATTTCTATCGCACATAAGCAACATTGATGATGCAAAAATAATAATAAAAAAAACAACCAAGTAACAATCACAAATCAAGACCATTCAAGTCACTTTCACAGTCATGGTTTTTAATAGCACGAGTTTGATCTATTCGACCCATGAATCCACCAACTAGCACACACTTCATTGTCAAGTGATGAATTTAAAGACAATCAATATAACATCATATTTTTTTCAACTTGCTCAGAAATTATCACTATATTGTTAACTATTTCTTACCAATAACAATATCTTGCTTACACATCACATTAAAAGGGAATCTATCAAACCACCAATGACACATAAAACATCATAAAAAATATGCTCATCAACCTCTTCACCAATGGTACATTGACTATTATCTTATTTTTCTCATTCATCACGAGGTATCTCTAAGTATTCTTCATCTTTACACCACTCTCCACGAGATAAGTCAACATAACTAAGGTCTATAAATATTTTGGGTCATCAGGTATGTCTAGGGAGGTGAATATAAGAAAAATAGCAACATACAGAAATAAAGCAAACAACACAAGACCACAGATTCACTTCCCATACTCCTGCTATGCTCACATCTCCACACATTTTTCTCTTGCTCAACTTACTACTTCCTTGCTTAACATACTTTTATTTTTCTAATTTTACTAGCTCAAGCATTAAAAGGACTATATTCCAAAAAGAGACTCACTCTACCTATCCAAGATCGTAGCCGTGGAAATCATAACTTTATCAGTTACGTCGTTTACAAGAAATGGACAAAAACAAACCTGTTCCCATTTCACACCACATCACCAAAAAAATTTCATGACTGACAACCTGAAGACTTTAAGACATGGAAGAGTAACTAACCTTCCACTATAGGTACTTCAACTCTTTTAAATCTTCATCAAGTAAAAGTTCTCAATGATGTTGCTTTAACTATATAACAATATCTTTGTATTTTCCCACTCCCTTAACGGGAATAAAAAACTTAACACCATTGCATGCACCACTAAATGCATAGAGACAACTCTAGATCCATGAAAGAACATGGAAGAACAACGTGCAAGTAAGCAGGCACACGAACGCTTGTATGTTAATCTTCTAAAAAAGCTAGTTTTACTATAAAGAGCGCTCCCTCGTAAGCCCTAGCATAAAAGTGGCTAGCACCATCAATCTTCTTTCAGATCTCGCTTGCATGCTTCTTGTAAAAAAAGCCCAAACGCGATACGAGATTAGTAACTGCACAAACTTTTGAGAATGAACACCACACCCTTAAAGTGGAAGCTTTTTTACTTTGTCATTGAGTATTGCACATTAGTCTCTCCAAAATTTGTATCTTTACAAAAGTCAACTTAGATAACTACAATGATCTTACAAACCCAAGAAAAGCATACACTACAAGATTTAACAGTTTTACCGACGGAATTTTTTCGTCGGTGTAAGACACATATTCCGTCGGTAATTAATTTATCGACGGAATCACCGACGAAAATGCTCCGTCGGTGAATCTTTCGTCGGTAATTTTTTTCCGTCAGTAAATTTGTTAGTAATAAAAAAATAAATTTATCCGCTTCATTTCGTCGGTATATCCCTCCGTAATAATATTTTTTATTACCAACGAATTTACCGACGGAATTATCGATGGAATTTCCGTCGGTAATTATTTAAAAACATTTTAAAAAAATTCATTTTATAAAATTATAAAATAATTAAATTAGCATAAATTAACACTGTATAATATATACTCAAAATGCTTGGAAAAAAAAAAGAAGAAAATCAACTCAAACAAATTTGCAACAAATAAATAAAATGAAAAAATAAATTCAACTAAAAAAATTCATATGAAAAATATAAAGTTGCAATTGATAAAAATTTAAAAATCCTATAAATAAATCAACTAAAAATTGATCTCATATGAAAAACAAATCTCATAACAACATTTATACAATTATTAAGAACAAAAACAATTAAAAATAAAATAAAAAACAAATATAGTGAAAAAAATCATGAAAAAAGAAGAAAAAAGAAAAATCTTACCTTAATGTAGTTGCAAGTGAAGCTAAGGAGAGAAAAAAAATTCATTAAGCATATTAATTAAAAAAAAAAACTAAGAGGATAAAAGAAGAAAGAAGAAGAAGACATACCCAAGCAAGGAGGAAAAGAGAAGGAGATGAGGAGAGAAAAGAAAATAAAGAAATATATATTGATGTTTTTTACATATAGTGAAGAAGAGGAAGAATAAGTAGAAAAACAAGAAGAAGAAGAATAATAAGGAGAAGAAATAAGCCTGTCTCTTGTGAAATAAGGGGATTCAGGCTTTTTATTATGGCGCGTTACCGACGGAAAATTGAATATTAATATTTTTTAATTATTCTGTCGGTAATTCCATTGGTAATATTTAATTTAAATTTTCAATTTTGTAAAATTTTTTCGGAAACCGCCAACAATTACTGACGGTTTTTCAATCCGTCGGTGATTCCGTCTGTAATATTTAAATGAAAATTTTAAATTAATTGAATTTTTTCAGAAAATCGCCAAATAACACTCATTGGAAAATACCGACCGTCGGTGATTCCCTTTGTAATTGACATGATGAACAGTGTTCACAATTTACCGACGGAATTACCGAGGGAATTTACCGACGGTATTTTCCATCGGTAAAAATGACACGTCATCTTTTTTTTTTTGCTTTGTTTGAAATTTGTTTCCCACAGTAATTCCGTCGGTAAAATCCCTCGAAAATTTACCGACGAAAATATTCCCTCGATATTTCCGTTTGTATTTATCAATTTTCTGGTAGTGACATAGAAAACACGCAAAGCATTCTAGAGCTTGTGACACAAAACAACAATGATGTATGTAAAGCCCTTTCAACAACATTCTGTGAATCTACTCGGGCATGATACGATAGCCTAGAGTTTAGTTCCATATTTAACTTTTTATGATCTTAATGCTTAACTCATCTCGTGCATAAGTACAAGCATACCAACTAAAAAGAGCACAAATAAGCTCTTTCCCATCACATAATAAAAAGATGAAAGCACCAAGACATATCTCCAAAGGTTTAATGAGGAAATCCCCAACATGGAGAATCTACTTAAACTAATTGCTAATGAAGCCTTGATCAGTGAGGTCTATAAATATTATTTATAGGAATGGTTATATACTTCTCTAACCAAACTCTCTTGATACGAAACAGATGATGGAAATCGCATTCGATTAGAAAAAAAAAGGCTGCTAAGGAAGCTTAATCAGAGTATAATAACCTTATTTTTAGCCATAAGGAGAAGAATCTTTTAAACACTATATATATATCCATAGTTATTAAACCTAGCCTGGGGGTTGACTCAGTTAAAAGGTTGAGTTTTGGGCCACATTTGTTGACCTAGGTCAACCTAAGAAATAGAAAAAAATTATGTTTGAGGTTTTAATATCCCAAGTGGAAAGTTCTTGAAACAATTCATATGAACGTAGATTATAAAAAAAATCTTAGGCATAAAGTGTAATATAATTATTCCCAATAAAAAAGTTAAGAAACAATTCATGTGAATGCAGGCTATAAAAAAAAATATATAAAGTGTAGTATACTTATCCCACATAAAACACTTAAGAAAAAAATCATGTGGATATAAGTTATATATAGTTATCCCACATCGAATAATTAAAAAATAATTTATGTAAATATAGGCTATATATAGTTATCTCATATAAAAAAAAACAATGCATGTGGATATAGACTATAAAAAAAAATATAAGATATAAAGTATCGTACAATTATCCCACATCGAAATGGTAAGAAATAATCTACGTGAATGTAAGCTATAAAAAAAATAAAGTGTAATATAATTATCTCATATTAAAAAGTTAAGAAATAATTCAGATGGATATAAGCTATAAAAAATATATGTAGGGCTAAATATTCAGAAATTAATTTCATATTTTTAGGGTTTATTAAAAAATATAAAATAATAGGGTCTCACCTGAGTTATATCTGGTCACCAAGGTTTCAGGTTGATTTGATGAGTCACCCGGGTTTTGACCGGGTCAATTACAAGCCTATGTTTTTATCATTTGAAACCCACATTTTATGAAGAGTGACATGAACATAAAGAACCCCAATAAATTTTATTTCTTTCACCAATATATATGCATAAACAAGGAAAGTGAGTTTTAACTAAAGAATTTTATTAAAAAAATCATAAAAAAATTGTTTGCCCAATACAATGGTGCCTCAACAGTTTTTTTAAAAAATAAAAAAGAAATTTTACATATCAAGGAAATGATATTACCTCCGTTATTATGAAAATAATTGGATCTTTAATTATGTGTCGTGATAAACTCCATAAAATAAAACGGATTGTGCATAAACACCAAATCTTGAGTTGTGGTATTCATAGCATTAATGGCAGCTTCACACATGTTGGCTAGGTATTAAATTCCATCGTTGTCGCGGTAATAAAGGAGTGTTCTTGCTATTAAAAAGTCGCATGTCTATTGCGAGTCTCATTAATTATTTTTATAGGCAGCGAGCTCTTAATTCCTACAACCACATTCACTTCTCTCGCTAACACATAAGCGAGTTAGCTTATGGCATTCAAGAACAACCTCTTAGTGTGTACACCATTAGAATGTGAGACAGCAGGAGAAATGCTGTCTTCCATGAAGAGAGCAGAGACTGAAGGTGCAGACCTTACTGAGATCCGCCTTGACTCCTTGTCATTCTCTCACAATTCCGAGGTCGAGAAGCTCATTAAACAGAGAACTTTGCCTTCTATAGTTTCTTTCAGGTACCTTACCTAGCATTGCTGTGCTCAGTATATGTTTTTTTCATGTCTAGTTTTGCCTCGTTTACTTCTTAATTTCTTATAGCATTAAGAGAACCCTATTCTTTGTCATACTTAACCAAGTAATTTATTTGTCTAGAAGGAAATTAACAGGCACAATATTCCATAATGGTTTTTTCAAGCCATTTCTACCTTTTCCTTATTCTTTTTTTAGAGAAGAGAGTTTTTGTTCTCATGTCAAATTATCTCCAATACTATGAACATTGTACGTATTCTAAATGTTAAAAGGAGTCTCAGGCCATTCCATAATACTACCCATTAAGCCTGTATAGATCATTCCAGATTTCTGTACATGGTTGCTAGAGAGTTGGAAGTGTTCCTTGTTTTTTCTACATCCTGCTAGAATTTATGTTGACAACTCGAGCTTAATTTCACGTTTTCCAGCTTGCCCAGCACCACCTGGACTTTCGTTTATTTGCTCGCGTTCTATTCCAAGTTTCACGGCCACAGCCACAGTCATAGATCGACAGTCTACAGCCTAACCTTTAAACCAAACTGAACCTTAAGCTTATAGATCCCTTTATATATTTAATAATCCTATACATATCTAAATTGAAGGACAAAGCAATCATGCCGGTAAGCACTGTTGGAGAAATAGTTTAAGATGAGAGAAACAAGGAGTTGCAATGAAGACTCGGAGATACTGTCTTTAAGTCTTTATTAATTATCCCATATAAAGATAATATTTTAGAATCCAGTTAAGTGCTCTGAACTTTAAAAAAAATGAGAAGATTAGATAAAAAAACGTGTTTTTTTTATATGATTTTCTGTATAGTATTTAGTTTTATCCCATCAATTCAATTATCAAATATTATATATAAATATCTATATAATAGCATTAAAACACTCATTAAAAAATCATTCCATCATAATTTACTATACAATAAAAACTTTTAATTATAAATATTTAAAAAATAAAAGTTTTTTCCAAATATTTGTTTATTTATTTACAAACTATCCCAATCCCAATAGTAATATCTGGCCTTTGATTGTGTGCCATGATTATTATACATCTTGCACAGAGATCATAATTATTAACTGACCGATGACTTAGCTGGTCCCATGCACACACGCACGCACACACACACACTGGGATGCACGAGAGACAAATAATTTTGATCATCTTCCTTAAACAAATAAAAGAATCATGTCGATTATCATTACAAGATAGGACCTACCACAAGTATTGATTAAGGAAAAATTGTTGTTCGCGTGCTTCAATTACAACCTAAGAATAGTTCATTTATGGAATTAAAAAAAAATTATCGAGTGGTGATGATTGGTTGTCATGAATCACCATGTGGAGGTTTGAGGATCATTCAACCCTGTAGGAATGGTAGGAAAAAAAGGAGCTCAAGGAGTCCAAGTCTTTTTATCGGTCATCGTCTCCAGTGTCCAGATGAGAACGGAAATTACTACATCCATTGCTTTCCTATGGTTGTTCAATGTCAATATTTGCACGATTTCTTAATTCATTTCTGAAAATGATATTCCACTGTTGAACTTTATAATTTCCTTTTGTCGTCCTTCAACTCACAAAATTCAACATAAGCACAAGGTTTTTCAGTCTTGAGCAGACCAAACTTGTATCTACTTTGAATCTTCATTTAAATATTACTAGCTGATGACGATGGTATCAAATTCTTACATGCATGGATGAGGAGTCCAGGATCTATCCACTTAGCTTATAAGCTCTAAATACTTTTCTGGACAAAACCCATAGAATCTTAAGAGTACTTCATGATGGAATAATACGTTAAAACTTTTTAATTACCATTTGAAACATGTAACCTTTGTCGAGGTAAAATTTTTATCTTTCCCCACAGGCTCGAGCCATCAAGGATCTCAAGCAACAAAGACAGGAAGAATACATGTTTACAAGTACTGAGACTGGCTTTCGACTTGAACGTCGAGTTTGTTGAAATGGACTACGAGGTACTCAGCCAATATTTAATCACAATTTTTAGTTAGTCTCAATTAATTAAAAAAAAGTGCTATGAAGCTATATGGAGGAATGATATGGTCAGCTGTGATTGATCATACACCAATTTGCTTTTAAATGTTTAATGGGATCGACCGCACGTAATACTGACTGATCCGGTGAAAATCTATCTTTCAGGTAGCTTCTGAAGATGTCATGGCTGAATACGTGTACAATCGTTCCAATACCAAATTAATTGTATCCAGCTACGTTAATGGTAGGAAACCTTCAGCTGAGGAACTTGGTTATTTAATCGCTTGTATGCAATCTACTGGAGCTGATGTTCTTAAACTAGTACTCGACGTTGAAAAAATCACAGATTTGGCACCTGTTTTCACGATGCTTACACATTGCCAGGTACCCCCTTTTCAGACAAAGTTCATAAACATTGTAATTGTGGCAGTCTACTGCATTCTTGTAGGGTTGCTTGCTTTGAACGAGAACTATATTGTGGCTTATATATTCTGGGGCATGTTTTGTTTATGTCTACAGATCCCCTTAATTGCTCTCGCGGTTGGCAGTAGAGGCCTTATAAGCCAGCTGCTGGGGCCGAAATTTGGTGGGTTTTTGGTCTATGGATCTCTGAGTGACAAAGCAGTACCAGGCATGCCAACTCTGTTAAGTCTTAGACAAATTTATAAGCTTGAATATATAAATGCAGACACAAAAGTTTTTGGTCTCATTTCAAATCCAGTTGGCCATAGTAAAGGTCCTGTTCTGCACAACCCTGCATTTAGACATACTGGATATAATGGAATTTACGTTCCAATGCAAGTGGATGACGTGAAAGAATTCTTTAGGACCTATACGAGCAGTGACTTCGCGGGTTTCAGGTATCGGAATCATTTCTTTTGTTCAATCAATTCTAGTTAGCACGATTGGTTTTCCATGCATCCCTCACTTATATATCAAGTTCTTCGTATCTATTGCATGGTGTTTACCTTCTGTGTTGATTGGCGTAGTGTTGGAATCCCACATAAGGAAGCAGCAGTGGGGTGCTGCGATGAAGTCCATCCACTTGCCAAGGTCAGAAAAGTTTCACTACAGCTGCTGCTGCTGCTTTTCTTTCTTTTCTTTTCTTTCAACATTATTTCGCTGCAAGTTCATTTTTGACAAGTAAAACTCTTCATATCAGAGTAACTGGTGAGGTTTACGATATAATTTTTTTCTAGTTACTACCAGCAAAGTCGAACATCAGAGTCATGAGATTAGGCTTGTTTCATGCTTCATTTCTTATGTGATGCTTTGCATTTAAGCTTCTTATCAGAGGAAGTCTTTGTTGCTCAGTCCATAGGAGCTGTAAATACTATTGTAAGGAGGCCTACTGATGGGAAGCTGGTTGGTTATAATACAGATTGCGATGCTTCTATCTCTGCGATAGAGGATGCTCTCACAGGTACCATGCTGATAATTTTGGTTCGTTATATGCACTAAGATGATGCATTTGTTTTTCCCTTCCTTATTCACAAGTGCTCTGGCAAAGCAGAAAGACGGATTACCCACAAGGGAGTATTGGAAGCTTCACCTCTATCTGGGAAAACTTTTGTGTTGATTGGAGCAGGAGGAGCAGGAAGAGCGCTTGCTTTTGGGGCCAAAAGCAGAGGGGCTCGGGTGATTATTTTCAATCGCAATTATGGTAAGCAAAACTACTAGCTGCATTTTCTCTCTGCAGCAACTAAGATGATGCATGTTTCTAACCATGGCATTCTTTCGAGAAGAGAGAGCAAGGGCTCTTGCAAAAGCAGTTTCAGGGGAAGCTCTACCATATGAAATTCTAGACAGATTTCGTCCAGTTGATGGGATGATCCTTGCAAATGCTTCTGCCATTGGAATGGAACCAAATTCAGATCAAAGTCCTGTCTCGAAGGTACCCTCTATCTGTCCGTCTCCCTAATCGTTTATCAATAGAATTTGTCCTCAATGACATATCCTTTTGGAATTTGGTCTACTTCTTTAGGAGATCTTAAAGGCGTGTGAATTGGTATTTGATGCTGTTTACACGCCCCGGAATACAAGGCTCTTGCGGGAGGCTAAAGAGGTTGGGGCTGTCGTGGTGAGCGGGGTGGAGATGTTTATTAGACAGGCTCTTGGGCAGTTCAGACTGTTCACCGGCGGCTTAGGTATCAGTCTTCCTGTTGTTTCTACTCATCAACTTCGTTTAAATGATCAATTAACGGACATGTTCCCACAAAATTATTAGAAATTGTCACCTAAATTCTTGCTTCCACTGCTTTGCAGCTCCGGAGGCATTCATGCGCAAGCTTGTCTTGGAGCAATTTTGATTGTACATCCAACCATGTTCGGTAAAATTTCTGTAAATGTGAGTTTCTTCAAGGATACAAGTAATAAAACAGTGAGGATTCTTGTGAGCTTTCCATCTAGGGTTGAGGTCGAAGCACCTGAAGGGCTTCAGCTAGAATCGCTGACCATGCTTCTCCCCAGAATCACCTAAAGCAGAAGGCATTCAGAAGCTATGTTTCTCTCTGATTCTAGAAATAAAAGGATGAAACTCACACACAATTTCAAAGCTTTTATCAAGCGGTGTAGTATCAGATTTGTAACAAATCATTCAACACTTGCTATGAAGAAAATGAAGAATGTATGTATCTTGAAATATCTCCTACAGTCACCGTTGTGTAAAATAGCTGCAATCTGTACCTTCGGATGGGCGACCATTACATATGTGTCTACATAATAATGATGCAGCATCGCCTTCTGTTTTATACCGAAGTACAGAATAGTATGAGTGCAATACTGTTGTTGAAACATTGTAGGTAATGTAGATAATTATAACAGCCGAAGTACAGGTAAGTATCAACAACTGCTAGTTTGTTCCCTTCAGAAATGACAATTACTGGGAATCTTTACTGGTTAGTTTAGTTTCAACTTTCAGGCAGTATTTCTTTAGAGGGTACGAGGTTGATTCGGCAATGTGAGAATTTGTTTCCTTCCCTGTAGCAGAAATATTTCTGGTCCAAATGTCTCTGGTCTGCATAGCAGAACTAAAGATAAAAAAATTTTGAAGACTGACTTTGTGATTGCCTCTAGAGATGTCTAGTAGGAAACTAAAATGCTTTCTTGTAACAGAGAACACATGGAGATGCAGGATAGGAAAAAACCTTAAAAGTTGCATGACCAAAAAAGGGGGGGGGAAGCGAGGAGTGCATCATGAACTCCATGCTTTCAATGATCGTGCTTTTATTTCCTGTTCTTTTTTCAAACTAGTTTAGTACAGCAGCTAACTTGATGCGGGGAGCATCGGATTCTTGAATGATGTAAAACCTCCATCTACCACCAAATTATGTCCGCTAACATACTTGGCGTCATCGGATGCAAGGTAGAGTGCAGCATTAGCTATATCATTTGGCTCACAATTTGCTCCCTCTAATGTACCGGTTCCATACAGAATTTCCACGAGCTTTTCATCATCAGCACCAGGATATATCTGACTCATTTCTTCCATCACAAATGGAGTTGGAATAGCAAAGGGCGATATGCAGTTTATCCGAATCCCATGCTTGCATAACTCTGCTGCAAGTGACTTGACAATGCCTGCAACAGCAAACTTGGAGACGCTGTACGTGTGCTGCGCAAGCCCACCCATGAGACCTGTGATACTAGCTGTGCAAAGAATAGTGCCACTCCTTCGTGGGATCATCACACGCGATGCATGTTTAACTCCAGCCATTACTCCTCGTACATTGATATTCATGATCCTATCAAACACAGCTAGATCAAGGTCTACTATACTACGAGGACTCTTGCAGGCCACCCCTGCGTTGTTGTACATAATATCCAGTTGGTTGTACCTAGAGATGGCAAAATCAACAGCACCGGAAACATCAGATTCTTTACTTACATCACAGGAAATGAAAGTGGCGTCTGGCCCAAGTTCATTTGCAGTTTCTTGGCCTAGTTGGTGTTGAATATCAGCAATAACAACTCTGGCACCATGGTTTATGAATTTGGCTGCAGTTGCCTTTCCAATTCCACTTGCTGCTCCAGTGATCAATGCTACCTTACCTTCTAGTTTGCTATGACACAGCAAATACAATATTAGAATCAAATTAGCACCAACAAATTAATTATTCAATAAAAACATTTGGGACTTTGCTCGAAATATTGTTTTCTGATGATAAGGGAGTTTAACCTAGCGTGATATCAATTAATGCTCTCAGTCACAAGTAATAGATGACTGATCCTTGCAATATATTCTCATAGAGGTCCAGTCTTGGACATGGTAGAGATGACATTAAGGAAAAAATTAAATGCACTTTTTCTTTGGATCTGTTCATATGATCAATAATAAATCAACTGTATATATAGATAAGTGATTGCAATTGGTTATAAATTAAGGAGAATTCAATAGCAGAAGAGAAAACAAATCAAATGCTAAATGACAATTTTAATTACGTAGACACTAACATTGCAAGTTTATATAATTTAAAACCAATACCCCTGGCCCTTTAGCACTTAATAAGAATGTGTTCTTGGCAGATGATGACAGGAGACGAATCCAAAGTAGAGGGTATGACTTCGAGTTTTTTTAGGGCTATTGAGACTTATACGATTGTTAATTTTAGAACTCGTGGAATAGTCGAGGTGCATACAAACTAGACCAAATACCCATGTTAATAAAAATAAAAAAAAAATGTAGAGGGTGACTACAGCCACAGACATGTTTGAAATACAACCATGGTAGTTAGGAAGAATTCTGGAAGTATGCAGCATTTCTAGACAATTAATGACTAATATATAATATATGCGTGTTAGAAAAATGAACTCAAAACTTTCGGTTTACCCTCTACAAATATATATATTCTTTAACAATTTATTAAATCATCGAAGTCTGTAATTAGTTTGTAGTTTTCATTACTCGTGGAAATAGATGATGCAAAATAAATAATTAATTACCTTGAATAGTGAAAAGTTGAACTAAAATACTTTTTCGTGGCAGAGGGGGATCTTGGGCAAGAAGATGCTTGGTATCATGCTGGTTATTCTTTTTCGGAGTATTTTTTATTTTTTTATTTTAAAATTTATTTTTGATAACAAAAAATAAAATATGAAAACAAAATAAAATAATTGAAAGTAAAGGTCAAAAAAAAAATTAACAAACGTCTCTAAGCATATGATAATGCCATCATGATCTCCGCAGACAAAGTTAAATCGCAACAGTAAAAGGAGATGATTGTGAAAGGAGATGGATAATTGGTTAGTTTCACACACCTTCCAGGCTGGGAGGAGAATCCCTTGTTGAAGACCTGAGCAAGAGAAACTGATCTTGAAATGGAAGCACTTCTGCTAATTTAATAAATAAACCGCAACAGATCATGAGCTGTAGCATTAGCAAAGCCATGAAAGATAAAAATGCCAGAAACAGTGCATTTACGGCACCCCCATTTCCATCATATATAGACAACCAGTCATTTGATTACAAGTTGGGCCATAAATTGATGTGCTATGATCAGTCCTAGCTAGCTAGCCCCCACCAACAAAGAGAGTTAAATAAACACAATTTAAGATCAAGAAAGAGATGACGATACTAAAACACCAGAAATTGCTACTTAATTATTGTTGCAGAGCAAGAAACGGTAGCAGAAGCAGACCGTACATGACATCTCTAACTTACAGGAAAAACATACATGTAAGAAGAGAAGCGTTAAAGAATCTTATTCAAAGATCCTGAAGGAGTCTGAAAGTAAAAGAAAAGGGAAAGAAAGAATGAATGAAATACCTGAATCCAATCTTGAACATACTGCACTTGGTGGGAGAGAAAGTTTGAACCACAAAGAGGTGTTCTGTGTGAGAAGCTTTTGCTCAAGCACGAGAGACAGGGAGA
>Ga0325400_1004080_pt1 | contig 13444 bp, 8 predicted proteins | sample PopdelMetagenome_2_FD_205662 | JGI IMG/M metagenome (GOLD analysis project Ga0325400, IMG submission 205662) | Populus deltoides microbial communities from Bellville, Georgia, United States - Xylem-PdKOR-R1 | ecosystem: Host-associated > Plants > Phyllosphere > Stem > Wood/Secondary xylem... | reverse complement strand
GTATTAGCTGGAAAAGAGAGAGAACGGATCAAGGTGAAGTGAGTGCTTTTAAAAAAAATATAGCGGATATAACTAAATTTTGAAGAATCTAAAGACAAGGAAGTATCTTTGTAGTTCAGAAACAAGAAAAGTAATGTAAGAGAGGAGAATGATTGCAAAAGTTATGTTCTTTTGGAAAAGTGCTTTTGCACCTCAATCGACAGAGAAGACGAGAGAAAATTTTAACTTCACCGTCCATAAATATGTTTAAAAAATTATTTTTTTAATTATTTTTTAAAAAACAAAATTAGATTATTTTAATATACTAATATAAAAAATATTTAAAAAATATTATTTTACTATATTTTTAAATAAAAAAAATTATTATAACAATACCAAAAAACTATAAAACAAAAATCAATGACGTTTTGTTTATTGAACAAGGATGGAGATAAATAAAGAACTAAAAATTGAAATTTTTCTTTTTTTTTCTTCAACCTTGGAAAAGGTAATTTTGGATTGCAATTAGAAAAAATAAATAAAAATTAGTTTTTGTGCCTAATGTCATCTTTTCCACTCAACTTGTTCTCAAAATATTAAAAAATTCTTTTTTATATATATTTTTATGTACAAGATTAGATAGGAGGCGATGTGAACCAACCTAATTTTTTTACAACATAAAAAAATACCAAGATGATGCAAGTGTTAAAAAAGATTAGGTCTAATAAGATCAACTAATTTAAATAATATATAAAAAAAGCAATAATAATAAATAAACTCACAAAAAAATTGACAAAGTAAAACATGATAAAAGAAGAAAAAACCCAACCTGAGCCCATCTAGGTTAAACCCGTACGTTCAATTAAAAAACAACTCAATGTTGAAGAATAAAATTAATAAAAAATAACAAAAAAAACAATGAATATAAACCCAGGTTAACATGCTAACCTGGTGATCATGGACACATGATTGGGAAAACCTCATAGAAAAAAAAAGCACGAATGCCAATTCCCAATAAATTAAATATTGAAGGATGAAATTGAAAATAAAAATAAAAATAGTCCTAAAAAAACCAAATTTAACCTATGTTAACCTTCCAGACTCGTGGCCTTAGCCATGAGCCCATGACAAGCCTCGAAGAAAGTCGACCCTAAAAAACAACAAAGCAAAATTATAAATTAATAAAATATTAGGGGATGAAATTAAAAAGAAAATGCAATAAAACAAGGCTCCTAAACAAAAGAATAACAATAAAAGGAATGTAGACTAAATTTGATATAAAAATAATTTGAAATCAAATATTGCGGAAGGAAATTGAAAACAAAGTTCAATTAGAAAAGGGGTTAAAAAACAAACAAAAATCAAAAGATTAGAGATTAAGTTTGATATACAAATTAATTAAAATCTAATGACGAGGGATAAAATTGAAGAAAAAAATCACCAAAATTACAAACAAAACAAATAGCAATAATAAAAAAAATAAGGACTAGTAAGGATACAAAAAACTAATGAAAAGACATGTTCATCTTTTAGCAAAGAGAAGAGTGAGAAAAAAGTTCATCGAAGCTTAAGCACTCCTCCACCAGCTACACACCCAGCACCGTTGGAAAGAACACATTAAGCCGCTTCCAATACTATTCAACTAGTGCGGGCGTCACCTACTTGATTGCACATGTCATGCACGCATAAGCAAAATGTTTTCTAATTGACATTAAAATTATTAAAAGACCAAGTCGCCATCAATCCAACCTGTTAATTACCAAAAACAAACACCTGAAAATACACAAATACCCTTGGTTGCAAGTTTTTTTTTTTTTTTGTTTCTAAGGGTATTAAAGTCTTTATGTTGTTCCTTGAAAATATAAAAAGACCCAAAAAATTAAGAAATAAAAAAATATTATTTTAATATATTTCCAAATAAAATACACTTAAAAAATAAATACTACCACGATACCAAACAAGCTCTAAAACAAAAAAATTAGGCATTTTGTATTTTGAGCAAATAGGGAGACAAATAAGGAACTGGAAATTGAAAATTGTTTTTTCAACCTTGAAAGAGGTAATTTTGGAGTGCATTTGGAAAGAATAAATAAAAATTAGTTTTGTGTCTAATGTCATCTTTTCCACTCAACTTGCCCCAAAATTACGAAAAACAAATTATAGAATTCTTTGTTGTTGTTTTTTTCTTGTATGGGACTAGATAGGGGTAGCACGAACCAGCCTAATTTTTTGTCAAGATAAAAAAAATATGCTAAGATAATGCAAGTGTTAAAAAACCAAAACAATTCAGTATTCGAGTCATTGACTCGATTAGGTTTAATAAGATCAACTAATCTAATTAATAATAAAAAACACAATAGTATTAAATAAAAACTGACCTAAGCCCATTCGGGTTAAAGTATTGAGCTCAATTATAAAACAACTCAATGTACAAGGGTGAAACCGAAAAAAAATAATTAAGAAAAAAGCAAAAAAAAAATTCATGTCAACCCAGTTTAATTCACTGACTTGGTGACCATAGGCACATGATTTGAATAACTCTATAGAAAAAAAAGCAAAAAAAAAAAAAAACATAGACCAATTCTCAATAAATTAAATGTTGAAAGATAAAATTGATTTTTTTTTTAAAAAAAAGGTCCTCAGAAAGACTAAACTATTGATTAATCTTCGAGACTCATGGTCTTGGTCATGAGCCCATGACAAGCCTCAAAGAAAACAGACTCTAAAAAACAACAAAGCAAAATTATAAATCAATAAAATGCTTGGGTATGAATTTGAAAAGAAAATGCAATAAAAAAAAAGGCTCTTAAACAAAATAAATTCTAATAAAAAGAATATGGACTAAATTTGATATAAAAATAATTTGAAATCAAATATTTTGGGGTGAAATTGAAAACAAAATTCAATTAGAAAAGGGCTTAAAAAATAAATAGAAATAAAAAAATAAGGACCAAGTTTGATATAAAAATTAATTGAAATCAAATGATGAAGGATAAAATTGAAGAAAAAAATCAACCAAAAAAATTAAAAACAAAACAAATTGCAATAAGAAAAAATAAGGACTAGAATGGATACAAAAAACTAATGAAAGGACATAATCATCTTTTAGCCAAAAGAAGAGAAGAAAAAGGTCCATTGAAGCCCAAGCACTCCTCCGCCAGCCGCATGCCCAGCACCGTTGGAAAGAACACATTGAGCCGCTTCCAACGATGCCTGAAGGGTGCAGGCATCGCCCACTCGTTGGCGCGTGTCGTGCACGCACAAACAAAGTGTTTTTTAATTAATATTAAAATTATTAAAAGACCAAGTCGCCATCAATTCAACTTGTTAATTACAAAAAAAACAACCTGAAAATACGCAAATACCCCTGGTTGCAAGTTTTAATTTTTCTTGTTTCTAAGGGTATTAAAGTCTTCATGTTGTCCCTTGAAAATATTAAAAGACCAAATTGACCTCGAACAACTTGTTATTTACAAAGAAAAAATAACCTGAAAAGACACAAATACCCTTGGTTGCAATTAATTTTTTTTTTGCTTTAAAGGGTATACAAGTCTTTACATTTTTCCTAAAGAATAATAAAATGACCAAATTGACCTCGATCAACCTTTAAACAAAATTTGCTTTTAAGGTTAACATAGTCTTTATATTGTGTTCTTAAAAGGTAAAAAAGATTGAATTGCCTTTCAACAATTGAATGGTGGCTAATGTCTCCTATGAAAAAAACTAAATTACCCCTAAAAGCAAGTTTACCTATTCTTTTGTTAGAAGAGCAAAAGGTAATTATAATATTCCAATGAATAGTGATTTGTGTTTATATGCAATTTGTGCAATATGTTTCCTCAATGGCTTTTATTTTTTTTAAAAAAAATTTAAAGTTTAGGGTTAGTTAAGCTTGGACATTTTTGGCAAATACATCAATTTCAAAATTTCACTTCAATATTTGAATATGTTTATGCATAGTGTCCACTTTATTATTTTTGTATATGTATTAAATAAATTATATAATAAATTATTTTTCATTAATAACTTTAAATCGATAGTAATAAAATAAGAAAAAAAATATAATGTTTAGTTCAGTTTGGTAGAACACAGGTCTCTAATACCCGAAGTCATGGATTCAAATTCTATAATGATAGAAGTAGTGGTTCTGATGATTATGATGGTAGCTTTGATGATAATTGTGGTTATGATAGTAATAATATTAATGGTAGTGGTGTTAGTCTAACATTCTAAACTAGAATTTGTTATTCAACCAGTGATATAGTAGAAATAAGGATAAAATAATTATTGTTATAATAGTTATTTAAGAATAAGGCATCGATAGTAAAGACCACAATGGTGATTATGACAACAATAGTAAGGAGGTGGTAAACGGTGATAGTGACAACAATAATGAAGTGGTGGTAAACTAATAATAATTATGATAGCTAAAGTGGTTAAATGTTGGTGTTGAAGAATATTGTGATCAATTGGTAGTCTATGAAAAACATTTAAAGAATTTATAAATTTAAAATATTTTTCTTTATATTAGCATTGTTTAGGGTTTGATTAAAAAAAATTAGTTAAATAAATTTTTATGTTTGTTTTGTATTGGAAAATGAGAGAAACTATTTTCTTGAAAAATACCTTTTACAAAAAAATAGACTTATTTCGTCAAGAAAAGCCTGATATGTAACATCCTAAATTCCAGGACTTTTGGGTGACAAATAGTCGTCAAATAGATTCTACAAGAGTCTAGATTATTACAAATTGACTGAGACGAATATGAATTCCCTTGTCGGTTTAATAAAACATTAGGTGATAACCATTGCCACCCCTTGAAAGGCGAACCTGTATTTAATTTACCTTATCTTTTTTCACATGCATATTATATTTATCAGCTTTGCAACATTGCATGTCATTCATTTGCAGAAGAACTATAGGCCCACCCCTAAATGCCAACCCCTACCAAGATTTATAAGAAGCAAATACAAGAGTTTAGTCTAGACATAAGCAAGATAACTTATTGAGAAAGAAGATGGCTCAGTTAACCGATATGATAAGACAAGTCATCCACTCTGAAAGGAAGCCCCCATACATGAAAGCCAATACTAAGAAGCTCAATATGAATATTTCTCCTAGTACATTTTCACACCCTCATTAAAAGATTTGTTTCTGATACTTATATGGTTAATCAAAGTTTGCAAATTATTGCCTTCAGTGACACGAGTTCTTCAAAGATTTATGTTGTCTTGCCACAGAATTCACTATAATTTGCTGCAAACCAGATACATCAAACATCTTCACCTTGTCTAAATCCACAAAACTAAAAATCACAAGAATTTTATAATATCAAGTTTGTAAGCTGATGAAAGGGAAAAATTGAGTTTATGAAAGATAATGTCATCTACCACGTTACAACCGGATCATCTTTAGCATAACAAGTGGTTGGTAAATGTTAATGAGACATAGATATTGTTGGGAAAGCTAATTTAAGAAGGGTGTTGCATTGTCAATCATTTTGTTATGGAACATTGTTATTCTGTATTTTTGTTTTGGGATTGCATCTCATCTTTTTAGTGAAACATGTCTTTTCAATCTCTTTATTGTTTCGAAATCAAAAGATATGTTTTTGTGTGAAAGTAATAACTTGGTATTATATTATTTTCCATAATTGGATAAATATAATGATAAAACGCGTCGAACCCCAAGGTGTGTCATGCCAAACACTAAGAGGCAACCCCTTTGAAACTCATAAAATTAGCCCTCGTGATTGATCTCATTGCTTTATTAAAAATATTTTGACCACATTAGTTTTCTAAAAAACCTCTTTTGCCAGAATAATTTTGAAAAAACTGCTTTTGCTTTTTTATTTCAAAAACAATTTGATGTTTGCTTAAAACAGTGTTTAGACACCCTTTTGTAAGGTGGCAAACAAATCATTCAAGCAACTCTTATTTTGAGGTGACCAAACAATTTTGAATCAAGACATGAAAATAAAAAACTCACGTCCCATGTCTCTTGGGCTATTTTTAGCTATATACATAATCACATATAGTTTGGTTTGCTAGTCATTGATTCATAAAAACATAGGTCTTATGCAAGTTTCAAACCATTACACGGGAAGAGAACAAAATTTATTAGTTATAATCATTTGCACTTGAAATGATGCAAGGCTATCTTTGTTATCCCTTCATGTTCTAAAAATATATCCCTTATGGTCCCTATTTGAGCTTGAATAAGTTTTTCTTTGTAAAAACCCTAACTAGAATCACACCCAACACTGGGGGGCAAATGAAAATTCTAATGATCAAGAATTAATCCTAACTAAGATCACACTTCACATTGGGAGGCAAATGAAAATTCCAAAAGTCAATGGTTGATTTTGACTGAGATCACACCCCACATTGGGGGTAGGTAGAAATTTAAAGATCAAAGGCTAAAAAGAGATCATGAAAAAGCCAAAGAGCTCGATAAATCTGAATGTTGGGGGGTATGCCCAAATGAAAGACAAATATGACCAAGCCAAGATCAAAACAAAATGAAGATGCCCCATTAAAGCAATCAAAAAGGGTAAATCAAATAAATACAATAAAAAATACATTATGGTAGTGATCTTAAGTCTTTTGAACCTTTAAATATTCTTTGAGCCTATAAATCCTTTTATTTTATAGCCAGCAACCATAACTTGCATTATATGTCTTTTAAAAGTCCTTTCTAATTAAGTAAACAAACAAATTAAACCAATAAATGGTATTCTCAAAATACAAAAGAACTTTTTTTTATATCAAAAACATGACATTGTAAACAAAGTTATTCGTTATTATTTATGCTGATAAAATAGGTGCTAAAAAAGAGATAATTTTTTCTCAAACAAAACTCGAGTTTTTAATCGGACCTCTTGCTTTGAAACTTAAAAAATAAAAGGTCACCTCATCATGTACCTTTTACCAATTTCAATCTTTCCTTAATAAATGATCAAATTATCATTTTCCTAAAGATTAAACCCCTTAGGAATTGTAAGAAATTCAAAACAATTTTTTTAAGCTTACATCAGATTATGTCTTTACAAATATAAAACTTCATTTGAACTATAGACAACCCAATTTTGAGCTAACACTTCATCTCAAACTTTACCTTGTCAATTCTTAACCAAAAGCGCACAAAAGATGCACATTAGTATTGAATGGCATGTCCTATGGTTATAATTAAAGAAACACTTTCAAATTTACATCTCATGATTTATTTACAACAATTAGACTTGAATGGATATGATTCATAAAATTTACGAGTTGATTCCAAAACAAGAAAGTATTTTTAAAACAAAAAAAATCATTGACCGAATTCGCAAAAACCTTAATAGAAATGAAATTGCCACTTCTTGTGAGTTCTCCTTGAAAGTTGAGCAGTTGGGGGTGTAGTAGGTCATGAGAGGGATAATAGATAATTGGAGGGGGGCAAAAAAGTCATTGTGATAACAATAACCAAATGATGATTAAACAAAATTCATTAAAGCTATGAATGACATCTAATAATGACAAGTGCTTTTAATGATAATTAGAAGAATGAGCACAACTAGATTAGATAAAAAAAAAACAACTTTTCTCAAAGATAGTAAACTACTTGATGAACTCCATAAGCAAATGATAGTAACGCTATACTTTGGGGGAATATTCATGGCTAAAAGTCTAGTTTACCATTTGAAAGATGGTTATGATATAAGAAAATGCTATCACAAGAGTGTATTTTGATAGATACTAAAAGCTGCACACAAATAGATTGGCTAAGGGAAATTTGCAATAACCATTGGCAATACATGATTTGATAAACTCTTTTAGAGAAGTGAGAATAATAGAGGCTTCTCCATCAAAATAAAATGAGTGGGCAATTGAGCAAGCATACCATAATTTGGGGTGCATCATCTGATTAGAGGGCAACATAATGGCTAAGAAAGTTTGTCATTTTTTAAAGAACGATTAACTAAAGCAAATCTTTTTTTATTCCTTAAAGGTCTAGGCTGAGCGATAAAGAAACAATCAAACACATTGACTACATGGGTAATACCCATATGGGCTAAAGAGTCGAAAGACCAAATCTTAAAAATTCAAAACCTTATCCATCAAACAATAAAGCTATAGCAAGAAAGGGCGGCTATATTTCCAACTAGGTAAGGATGCATGCATGTCATCTAATTCCAAATCATTGCATAACGTTTTTGCATAAATTTTCCGAGGGAAAATCCCTAATGAAGTCCAACCCTGCCATTAGAAAGGATAGGTGTCAACCCTGTAAATATAAAAACTCTAAAAAATTTAACCTTATCATCAGGAATTTCCAGTTTTAACCTTGTTATTAGGAATCCCACATTCAACCCTATCATCAAGAATTCCACATTAAATCTTGTCATTAAGAAATCTATTTCAACCCTATCATCGATCTCAAATTCAACCATATCATCAAGATCTTCAATTTTAACCCTATTATCAGGAATTCTTAGTTTTCACCTTGTCATCAAGAATCTCAAATTTCAACATGACATCAGGAATTTCAAATTTGAACCTTATTATCAGGAAATCTCTATTTTTAACCCTATTATCAGAAACTCTCAATTAACCTTATAATCAGGAAGTCCAACTCTTCCATTAAAAAAGGACAAGTGCCAGCCCTGTCATCAAGAAGTGCCAAGAAAATCACACCACACACAGGTTACCCGATCACGAACCATGAGTTGGTCGCTCGAGCAGAGACTATCCATGAAAAATCCTAGTTATTTTTCACACCACAGGAAGGTTACTTAATCACGAACCATAGGTTGGTCGCCCGAACAGAGACCATCCGTGAAAAACCCCAGATATTTTTCACGTCATAGACAAGTTACTCAATCACGAACCACAAGCTGATCGTCCAAACAGAGACCATCTATGATAAATCCTAGATATTTTTAACATTATAGGCAGGTTACCCAATCATGAACCACGGGTTGGTCGCTTGAACAGAAACCATTCATGAAAAATCCTAGATATTTTTCACACCATGGGTAGGTTTATGTGATCATGAACCACTAGTTGGTCGCCCGAAAAGAGACCATCCATAAAAAATCTAAATATTTTTCTCATCACAAGCAGGTTAGCAGATCATAAACCACAAGCTAGTCGCTTGAACAGAGACCATCAATGAAAAAAATCTAGTTATTTTTCACACCACGGGCAGGTTACGTGATGCAAACCATGGACTGGTTACCTGAGCAAAGATCATTCGTAAAAAATTCTAGATATTGTTTTCACCACGAGCAGGTTCCCCAATCACAAACCACAAGCTAGCCGCCCAAACAAAGAACATCCATGAAAACTCATAGTTATTTGTAATACCACGGGCAGGTTACTCAAACATGAACAACGAGTTGGTTGCCTGAATAGAGACCATTCGTGAAAAATCCTAGATATTTTTCATATCATAAACAGGTTACTCGAACACAAACCATAGGCAAGTCATCCAATTAGAGACCACGGGCAAGTCACCCAATCAAAAATCACAGACAGGTTATCCAAACACAAACCACAAGCAAGTCACTCGAATAGAGACCATTCATGAAAAATCCTAAATATTTTCACGCAGCAAGTTGACGCTCTAGTACATAACACCATTTTCTTTTCTTTACAAACTTACTTTCTAAAGTCCCTTACAAGACTTTATACCATAAGTATTGTAAAGAGGGGGCAATTTTCATAACTTGATTTTGACCCATTTTTTTCTTACTTTTTTGAAAAAATTAAAAATAAAAAGAAAAAAGCAATAAAAAATCCAAGAAAATATATTTTTGACGTATTTGCATCATTTTTAGCATTTTCAGCATCTTTTTAAAAGAATTAAAAATTAAAAAAAAACAAAGACTCCTATCTCAAGACAATCAGCCTCTCCTCCATCTCTCCCTCATGGTCCCCTAAACAAACACACCACATTGTCCCTTTGTTTTCAATCTATCTCCTAGATGGAAACCCATCTTATGACAATAACAACGCAACCTTTTTCTCTCATCTCGTGGGCAAACTTCACTGGCCATCCATTCCATCTTCTTCTACCTCAGCTCCCTTCCAGCCAAAGTAGCCAAAGAGCACTAGTCCAACAAGAATCTCCAATGACCTTCTTCTCAGCCAAATCAGGTCACTCCTTAAGAAAATAAGCCACGCCAAAACCATTAATAACTACCACCAGCTAGTGTGGTTTGTTTCCTCCTCTATAATTAAACCAGACCATTTTAACTCTCCTTCTCACAACAAGACCCACCACTATTTTCATAAAAAAAACCTTCAACCAACCAACACTAATAGCTTTAATGACCTGTCAGCCATCATGATAGCTTCAAAGACCAAACAAGAGCCATAAATGCCAGCAGCAGAAGAAGCTTCTTCATCGGTCGCAACTGAAAGCCACCACAACAATAACAATTTCCAAACTATAAGCTCCTTCCACAACAACACCACTAGAGCAATCAGTGTCCTATTATCCCATTTACCCGTGACAACCCATAACATCGTGACCTGTCTTATAAAAATGACACCAACCACCATCAGATCTCCATCTCCAATACTAGTCCTTGGATCTTTATTAGTTAGCTCATATTTGTCTCTCAAAACGATATAAAATTTGTGAAGAGACAAATAGATATGAAAAGATGAAATCAATTATTTGTGTGGGTTGTGCTTCTTTTGCATGTGACGTTGGTCTTCACCAAGAAAGAGAAGGAACCACTCCATATCCATTAGTTTTTAGCCTTCCAAAAGCAATGGCGTGTGAACTCACGCGCTACTAGTGGCGAAGGCGAGTGGAGATCACGCGCCGCCACTGTTCTACCATTTTTGAAAACTTTCTATCACTGTTCATGTACCTCCAACAATCTCCAGGCTCGATTCTAATAGTTCTTGGACACCCTTAAACACCTCATAAGGTCGATTTATAATCTCAAATATTTTTTGAAAAAATTACTATAATGTTGTGAAATTTGGGACAACGTTTATTGTTTGTATAAATTTGGGACAATGGTGCTTTTTTGATATTAAATAAATCAGTTTCCTTCCATAAAAACAACAAAAACCTTTCTTTCAAAAATACAATTTTTATTTTAATTTATATATGACTAAGTCTCTCAAAAATAAAAATAAAATCATATTTGCATAAATAATAAAAACAAAAAATACATGGCATTATTTAGCATCTTTAAATATAAAATTCAAGAAAAATAGTTTTGTTGATATCTTTGCATGTATGTTTTGGATTTAAAAATCCATGAGAACTTGACCTATATTTTAAAAATACCAAAAAAATTATTTTTTTTTGTTTGAATATCAAGGATTATGAATTTATACGTAAGATGTATTCCCGATATTAAAATAAAAATATAAAAAATATGTTTTGACATTAGAAATGTTAGGTTTTAACTTGATAAGATAAAGATCTCCTTACCGATGATGACTTTTCTTAAAATCTTAGACAGACCAAAGATTAGAAAATACAACAATACCTTAGTTTATATCAAACAAATAAACAATGCAACTTATCTTAAGTAAGAAGTAATAGAGGTGATACGTCCTCCCTATACACAACCGGTCCCCCAATCAAGACTCTAAGACCAGTTAGGGTTCCTAGTGACCAAAATATCAAGTGGCGTCTCCATCAATTCTTTACTAATAAAAGACAAGAATTCCTTATTCTTTTCACTCATCACCATGAAGATCTCGGTCCAGGAAAACAATTGTCGTGATGCCGTACACGTGAGATATTAATAATTTAGAAAAATTATGGAATGAAACAAAATTGGATAAAGGACATGGCTTTCTTAAATTATAAGCGGACAACCATGTATGGAATTTAGGGACTTTTTCCATTTTAATGATCAATTATCGACATGGTATTTGTATTATTTATTTGGCATTGGAATTAACATATTTAAGAAAGATATAGGGGAAAATATGGCAAATTATGAGTTTTACTTTAATTAGTAAAAAAATTTATTTAGAGAATTTAGGAAGATTTAAGAAGTTAACTATGGTTAATAGATTTAATTTGCATTTTTGTAAATATTTGATGTGCGATGGTAATTATGAATGGGATTGAATTAAATTAAATGTACGAGTTAGAGAAATTGCATGCTAAGTTGATTGATTGTGTTAGAGTTGAAGTTGGTATGCATTGAATAAAGGAAATGTTTGAATATGGATGTCATTGTTTGCATGGTCATGAATTCATGGAATGAGTTTGCTATTATATTGATAAGGATACCTCTGTTAATGTCTGGAGAGTCATTCGTAACTAGGACTTTCATGGGGGAGCTCTCGTGACAGGAGTACTAGGTAGGTGTCTGACACCTTACTTCTTTAATTTAAAATACGTTTCTGTTAATGTTTCATTTATTTGTGAAATTGTGCTCAGAAAAAAAAAAAGAATTACTTAATTTAAATGGAAATATAAGTTATCCATTTGAACGAGGACATGATTTATGAATTGTAAGATAATAAGATACTATAGTCAAGTTGGACGAGGACTTGATCGAAATAAATATCTAAATCAGCTATCTAGATAAAGATAAATGTATTGTTTGCTGTTATAATTTATTTTAACAATTGAAAATCAAACGAGGAAATGTGAGATTTGAATTAATTGTAACAACATAATTTATTACATGATCTTGAATTTGTCTGCAATAATGGAATTTATTATGTGATAAATTAAAGTACTACCATGGCAAAGTTTAAAAAGCAAAATCGAATAGACCGCAATAATAGAATTTTCATAAGAAAAAATTGAATTGATCGTAACAGTAGAATTTATTACGTGACCTTGAATTTATCTGGAATGACAAAATTTATTATATGAGAAATTAAGGGACTACAATGGCAAAGTTTAAGAAGAAAAATTGAATAGACGACAATAGTGGAAGTTTAATAAGAAAAAACTAAATTGACTATAACGACATAATCCATTACGTGACCTTGAATTTGTCTACAACAATAGAATTTAATAAGAAAAAATTGAGTTGTTCGCAACGATGAAATTTAATAAAAAATAAAATTAAAATTAATTGTAGTGACTAATCCAATATACTAAATATTAATTTGGCCACAACAACGAGGGATATTATATTGTGAAGTGGGAGATATTATATTCCTTGAGCCATAAATAGGCTTAAGGAATTTTTGAGATTTTAAAATAATACAAATGAGCCATGTTGGGAATTGTAGTATTAATGTTTGGAATTGAAGATTTCTACTAGTAAGCCTTAAATGAGACAATGGGAGTCAAAATGGATTTATAAGAAAAAAGAATGTATTAAACTAAGGAGTTGTCAAATATTTACTATGTCTTTAACATGTTAAAGATGTGAGGTTTTTTTTTTTTTTTTTTTTTGACAAATATTAGTGATTGTAATGGTACAATTTTGTATAATAATTGTGTGATTTTATTTGTACTTCAAGTATTTTTTCTTGAAGAA
>Ga0325400_1004073_pt1 | contig 13450 bp, 11 predicted proteins | sample PopdelMetagenome_2_FD_205662 | JGI IMG/M metagenome (GOLD analysis project Ga0325400, IMG submission 205662) | Populus deltoides microbial communities from Bellville, Georgia, United States - Xylem-PdKOR-R1 | ecosystem: Host-associated > Plants > Phyllosphere > Stem > Wood/Secondary xylem... | reverse complement strand
CTTTTTGCATCTTTCATCCAAAAGTGCCTTCAAAACATAAAACAAAGAATATCAAGGCATTTTATATATAAAAGATAGGCAAAATACTAGTTAAATGGGGGTGAAACTATCAAATAATATGGTTGCAATATAGTGGATGTGGAATCGATACTTGGTGAGGAGGAGGTTTGGTCGCGCCAGGCAAGAGTAACGGTTCGAAGGGGCCATAACTTTTGATCCGATCGTTGGATCTCGATCTATTAAATTTTTCAGGAGTTTTCGAATCCCCTTTGCCAAATCGTGGATGTGTAATCGACACTCGATGAGGAGGATGTCTGGTCACGCCAGGCAAGAGTAACGGTTCGAACAGTCCATAACTTTTGATCTGACCGTTGGATCGCGATCAAAATTTTACATGAATTTCTAGATGCCCTTTTCCATATAATGGATGTGGAATCTAGACTCGGTGAGGAGGAGGTCTGGTTGCGCCAAACTAGAAAAACGGTTCGAATGAACTCAACTTTTAATCCGACCGTTGGATGCCGATCGTAATTTTACGAAAGTTTCCGCATGCCCTTTTCCATATAGTGGATGTGGAATCGATACTTGGTGAGGAGGAGGTCTGGTCCCACCAGGCAAGAGTAACGGTTCGAACAGTCTATAACTTTTAATCCGACCATTGGATCGCGATCAAAATTTTACATGAGTATCCGAATGCCCTTTTCCATATAATGAATGTGGAATCCAGACTCGGTGAGGGGGAGGTCTGGTTGCGCCAGGCAAGAGTGACGGTTCAAACGGGTCATAACTTTTGATCCCACCGGTGGATCGCTATTAAAATTTTAAAGGAATATCCGAAGGCCCTTTTCCATATAGTGGATACGAAATCAATACTTGGTGAGGAGGAGTTCGGGTCGCGCCAGGCTAGAGTAACGATTCGTAATCGCAATATCTTTTGATCCGAATGTTGGATCTTGATCTAAATTTTACAGGAATTTTCGGATGCCCTTTGCCACATTGTGGATATGGAATCGACACTCGGTGAGGAGGAGGTCCGGTCGTGCCAGGCAAGAGTAACGGTACAAACGGTCCCTAACTTTTGATCTGACCGTTGGATCACGGTCACAATTTTACATGAGTTTCTGGATGCCCTTCTCAATATAATAGATGTGGAATCTAGACTCCGTGAGGAGAAGGTCTGGTCGCGCCAGGCTAGAGTAATGGTTCGTAAGGGCAATAACTTTTGATCCGATTATTGGATTTCGATCAAAATTTTACAGTTGTTTCTGGATGCCCTTTGCCATATCATGGTTATGGAATTGACACTCTATGAGGTGGAGATCTGATCACACCAGGCAAGAGTAGCGGTTCGAAGGGTTCATAACTTTTAATCATACCGTTGGATCTTGATCTAAATTTTACAGGAGTTTCCGGATGCCTTTTTCCATATCGTGGATGTGGAGTCGACTTTCGGTGGACAGGAGGTCTGGTCGCGCCAGGCAAGAGTAACGGTTCAAACGGTCCATAAATTTTGATCCTATCGTTGGATCTCGAACTAAATTTTACAGGAGTTTCTGGATGCCCTTTGCCATATCGTGGTTGTGGAATGGACACTCGGTGAGGAGGAGGTCTGGCCGCGCCAGGCAAGAGTAACAATTCGAACGGGCCATAACTTTTGATCCGACCGTTGGATCGTGATCAAAATTTTACAGGAGTTTTCGGATGCCCTTTTTCCATATAGTGGATGTGGAATCCAGACTCGATGAGGAGTAGGTCTCGTCACGCTAGGCTAGACTAACGGTTCGTAAGGACAATAACTTTTGATCCGACCGTTGGATCGCGATCAAAATTTTACAGGAGTTTCTAGAAGCCCTTTTCTATATAGTGGATGTGGAATCCAGACTCGGTGAGGAGGAGGTCTGGTCGCGCCAGGCTATAGTAACAGTTCGTAAGGGTTATAGCTTTTCATCCGACCGTTGGATCTCAATCAAAATTTTAATGAAGCATCCAGATTCCCTTTTCCATATATCGGATGTAGAATTGATACTCGGTGAGGAGTAGGTGTGGTCGCGCCAGGCAAAAGTAACGGCTCGAACTAGCCATAGCTTTTGATCCGACCGTTGGATCTCGATCTAAATTTTACACGACTTTCTGGATGCCCTTTTCCATATAGTGGATGTGGAATCGACACTCGGTGAGGAGGAGGAGGTGTGGTCGCGCCAGGCAAAACCAAAGGTTCGAACGGTCCATAATTTTTGAGCCGACCATTGGACTGCGAGCTAAATTTTACATGAGTTTTCAGATGCCCTTTTCCATATAGTGGATGTGGATTCCAGACTCGGTGAGGTGGAGGTCTGGTCGCGCCAAGCTATAGAAACGGTTCGTAAGGACAATAACTTTTGATCCGATAGTTGGATCTCTATGTAAATTTTATAGTAGTTTCTGGATGCCCTTTTCCATATCGTGGATGTGGAATCGATACTCGGTGAGGAGGTCTGTTGCGCCAAACCAGAGTAAGAGTTCGTGAGGGCTATAACTTTTGATCAGACCATTGGATCGCGATCAAAATTTTACAGGAATTTCCAGAGGACCTTTTCCATAAAATGGATTTGGAATCCATACTCGGTGAGGATGAGGTCTGGTCGCGCCAGGCTAGAGTAACGGTTTGTAAGGGCAATAACATTTGATCCGACCGTTGGATCTCGATCTAAATTTTAATGGAGTTTCCGGATTCCCTTTTCCATATCGTGGATGAGGAATCGATAATCAGTGAGGAGGAGGTCTGGTCGCGCCAGGCTAGAGTAACGGTTTGTAAGGGCCATAGCTTTTGATCCGACCGTTGGATCTCGATCAAAATTTTGATGGAGTTTTCGGATTCCCTTTTCCATATAGAGGATGTGGAATTGATACTTGGTGAGGAGGAGATGTGGTCGCGCCAGGCAAAAGTAACGGCTTGAACTGGCCATAGCTTTTGATCCGACCGTTGGATCTCGATTCAAATTTTACACGAGTTTCTGGATGCCCTTTTCCATATCGTGGATGTGGAATCTATACTCGGTGAGGAGGAGGTGTGGTTGCGCCAGGCTAGAGTAACGGTTCGTAAGGGCCATAACTTTTGATCTGAACGTTGGATCGCGATCAAAATTTGACATGTGTTTCCGGATGCCCTTTTCCATTTAGTGGATGTGGAATCGACACTCGGTGAGAAGGAGGTCTGGTCACGCTGGGCAAGAGTAACGGTTCGAACGGACCAGAACTTTTGATCCAACCGTTGGGTCGCGATCAAAATTTTACATAAGTTTCCATATGCCCTTTTTCCATATAGTGCATGTGGAATCGACACTCAGTGAGGAGGAGGTGTGGTCGCGCCAAGCAAGAGTAAGGGTTTGAACGGTCCTTAACTTTTGATCCTACCATTGGATTGCGATCAAAATTTTACATGAGTTTCCGGATGCCCTTTTCCATATAGTGGATGTGGAATCCATTCTCGGTGAGGAGGAGGTCTGGTTGCGCCAGGCTAGAGTAACAGTTCGTAAGGGCAATAACTTTTGATCCAACCGTTGGCTCTCAATGTAAATTTTACAGGAGTTTCCGGATGCCCTTTTCCATATCGTGGATGTGGAATCGATACTTGGTGAGAAGGAGGTCTAGTCGCACCAAGCCAGAGTAAGAGTTCGTGAGGGCCATAACTTTTGAAGAGACCGTTGGATCGCGATCAAAATTTTACAGGAGTTTCCGGAGGACCTTTTCCATATAATGGATGTAGAATCCAGACTCGGTGAGGAGGAGGTCTGGTCGCGCCAGGCTAGAGTAACAGTTCATAAGGGCAATAACACTTGATCCGACCATTGGATCTCGATCTAAATTTTAATGGAGTTTTCGGATTCCCTTTTCCATATCGTGGATGTGGAATCGATACTCGGTGAGGAGGAGGTCTCATCGCCCTAGGCTAGAGTAACGGTTCGTAAGGGTCATAGCTTTTGATCCGATCGTTTGATCTCGATCAAAATTTTAATGATGTTTCCGAATTCGCTTTTCCATATAGAGGATGTGGAATCGATACTCGGTGAGGAGTAGGTGTGATCGCGCCAGGCAAAAGAAACGGCTCGAATGGGCCATTGCTTTTGATACGACCGTTGGATCGCGATCAAAATTCTACATGATTTCCGGATACTTTTTTCCATATAGTGGATGTGGAATCTAGACTCAGTAAGGAGGAGGTCTGGTCGCGCCAGGCTAGAGTAACAGTTCGTAAGGGCAATAAGTTTTGATCCGACCGTTAGATCTAGATCTAAATTTTACAGGAATTTCCGGATGCCCTTTTCCATATAGTGGATGTGGAATCGACACTCGGTGAGAAGGAGGTCTGGTCACACCGGGCAAGAGTAACGATTCGAACAGACCAGAACTTTTGATCCGACCTTTGGGTCGCGATCAAAATTTTACATAAGTTTTTAGATTCTCTTTTCCATATAGAGGATGTGGAATCAATACTCGGTGAGGAGGAGGTGTGGTCGCGCCAGGCAAAAGTAACGGCTTGAACTGGCCATAACTTTTGATCCGACCGTTGGATCTCGATCTAAATTTTACATGAGTTTCTGGATGCCCTTTTCCATATAGTGGATGTTGAATCGACACTCGGTGAGAAGGAGGTCTGGTCGCGCCAAGCAAGAGTAACGGTTCGAACGGCCCAGAACTTTTGATACGACCGTTGGGTCGCGATCAAAATTTTACATAAGTTTCCATATGCCCTTTTTCCATATAGTGCATGTGGAATCAACACTCAGTGAGGAGGAGGTCTGGTCGCGCCAAGCCAGAGTAAGAGTTCGTGAGGGCCATAACTTTTGATCAGATCGTTGGATCGCGATCAAAATTTTACAGGAGTTTCCGGAGGACCCTTCCCATATAATGGATGTGAAATCTCGACCATTGGATCTCGCTCAAATTTTTAGAAGATTTTACGGACGATGTTTTCCTTGGAGTAGATGTGGAATTGCTACTCGGTGAGGCGAAGGTCTCGAAACTTGAGTACCGGTTCGAAAGGGCCATAACTTTTGATTCGACCATTGGATCTCGCTCAAATTTTTAGAAGAGTTTCCGGACGCTGTTTTCCTTGGAGTAGATGTGGAATCGCTACTCCGTGAGGCGGAGGTCTCGAAACCAGAGTACCGGTTCGAAAGGGCCATAACTTTTGATCCGACCGTTGGATCTCGCTCAAATTTTTAGAAGAGTTTCCGGATGCTGTTTTCCTTGGAGTAGATGTGGAAGCGCTACTCGGTGAGGTGGACATCTCGTCGCTTCAGACCAGAATACCAGTTCGCAAGGGCCATAACTTTTGATATGACCGTTGCATCTTGCTCAAATTTTTAGAAATGTTTCTAAACGCTGTTTTCCTTGGAGTAGATGTGGAATCGCTATTCTGTGAGGCGGAGGTCTCGACGCTACAAACCGGAATACCAATTCGGAACGACCATAACTTTTGATCCGACCGTTGGATCTCGCATAAATTTTTAGAAGAGTTTCCGGACGCTGTTTTCCTTGGAGTAGATGGGGAATCACTACTCGGTGAAGCGGACTTCTCATCGCTCTAGATCAGAGTACGAGTTCGGAAGGGCCATAACTTTTGATCTGACCGTTGCCTCTCGCTCAAATTTTTAGAAAAGTTTTTGAACGTTGTTTTCCTTGGAGTAGATGTGGAATCGCTACTCTGTGAGGCGGAGGTGTCGTCGCTACAGATCGCAATACCAATTCGGAATGGCCATAACTTTTGATTCGACGGTTGGATCTCGCACAAATTTTTAGAAGAGTTTCCAGACGCTGTTTTCCTTGGAGTAGATGTGGAATCGCTACTCGGTGAGGCGGAGGTTTCGAAACCTGAGTACCGGTTCGAAAGGTCCACAACTTTTGATCCCACCGTTGGATCTCGCTAAAATTTTTAGAAGAGTTTACGGATGCTGTTTTCCTTAGAGTAGATGTGGAATTGCTACTCGGTGAGGCGGAGGTCTCGAAACCAGAGTACTAGTTCGAAAGGGCCATAACTTTTGATCCGACCATTGGATCTCGCTCAAATTTTTAGAAGAGTTTCCGGATGCTGTTTTCCTTGGAGTAGATGTGGAAGCGCTACTCGGTGAAGCGGACATGTTATTTCTCTAGACCAGAGTACCAGTTTGGAAGGGCCATAACTTTTGATCCAACCGTGGGATCTCTCTTAAATTTTTAGAAGAGCTTCCTGACGCTGTTTTTCTTTGAGTAGATGTGGAATCGATACTGGTTGCGGTGGAGGTCTCGTAGCTCCAGACCAGAGTACTAGTTTGAAAGGGCCATAACTTTTGATCCGACCGTGGGATCTCGCTCAAATTTTTTTAAAAGTTTCCGGACGCTGTTTTCCTCGGAGTAGATGTGGAATCGCTACTCTGTGAGGCAGAGGTCTCGTCACTCCAGAACGGAATACCAGTTCGGAATGGCCATAACTTTTGATCCGACCGTTGGATCTCTCTGAAATTTTTAGAAGAGTTTCCGGACGCTGTTTCCTTAGAGTAGATGGGGAATCGCTACTCGGTGAGGTGGAGGTCTCGAAACCTGAGTAACGGTTCGAATGGGCCATAACTTTCGATCCGACCATTGGATCTCACTCAAAATTTTAGAAGAGTTTCGGATGCTGTTTTCCTTGGAGTAGATGTGGAATCGCTACTAGGTGAGGCGGAGGTCTCGTCGCTCCAGACTAGAATTCAGTACGAAGGAGCCATAACTTTTTGATCCGACCGTTGGATCTCGCTCAAATTTTTAGAAAAGTTTCCAGACGCAGTTTTCCTCGGAGTAGACGTGGAATCACTACTCTATGAGGCGGAGATCTCGTCACTCCAGACCGGAATACGAGTTCGGAATGGCCATAACTTTTGATCCTACCGTTGGATCTCGCTCAAATTTTTAGAAGAGTTTTCAGACGCTTTTTTCCTCGGAGTAGACGTGGAATCGCTACTCTGTGAGGCGGAGGTCTCGTCACTCCAGACCAAAATACCAGTTAAAAATGGTCATAACTTTTGATCCGACCGTTGGATCTCGCTCAAATTTTTAGAAGAGTTTTCGGACGCTGTTTTCCTTGGAGTAGATGGGGAATCGCTACTCGGTAAGGTGGAGGTCTCGCAATCTGAGTACCGGATCAAAAGGACCATAACTTTCGATTCGACCATTGGATCTCGCTCAAATATTTAGAAGAGTTTCGGACGCTGTTTTCCTTGGAGTAGATGTAGAATCGCTACCCGGTGAGGTGGGGTCCTCGTCGCTTTAGACCAGAGAATTGGTTCGGAAGGGCCATAACTTTTGTTTCGACCGTTGGATCTCGCTCAAATTTTAGAAGAGTTTCTGGACGCTGTTTTCGTTAAAGTAGATGTGGAATCGCTACTCGGTGAGGCGATGGTCTCGAAACCTGAGTACCGGTTCGAAAGGGCCATAACTTTTGATCCGACCGTTGGATCTCTATCAAATTTTTAGAAGAGTTTCTGGACTTTGTTTTCCTTGGAGTAGATGTGGAATCGCTACTCGGTGAGGCGAAGGTCTCGAAACTAGAGTACTGGTTCGAAAGGGCCATAACTTTTGATCCGACCGTTGGATCTCGCTCAAATTTTTAGAAACGTTTCCAGAAGCTATTTTCCTTGGAGTAGATGTGGAATCGCTACTCGGTGACGCGGAAGTCTCGTCTCTCCAGACCAGAGTCCCAATTCAAAAGGACCATAACTTTTGATCCAACCGTTGGATCTCTCTTAAATTTTTAGAAGAGCTTCATGATGTTGTTTTTCTTGGAGTAGATGTGGAATCGCTACTGGTTAAGGCGGAGGTCTCGTCGCTCTAGACTAGAATTCCAGTACGAAGGAGCCACCACTTTTTGATCCGATCGTTAGATCTCGCTCAAATTTTTAGAAGAGTTTTTGGATGCTGTTTTTCATAGAGTAGATGTGAAATCGCTACTCGGTGAGGCGGAGGTCTCGTTGCTCCAGACCAGAGAACCGATTCGGAAGGGCCAAAATTTTTGATCCGACCATTGGATCTCGCTCAAATTTTTAGAAGAGTTTCTGGATGCTGTTTTCCTTGGAGTAGATGGGGAATCGCTACTCGGTGAGGCGGAGTGCTCGTCGCTCCACACCAGAGTACGAGTTTGAAAGGGACATAACTTTTGATCCGACCGTAGGACTCGCTTAAATTTTTAGAAGAGTTTCCTAACGCTGTTTTTCTTTGAGTAAATGTGGAATCGCTACTGGTGGAGGCAGAGGTCTCGTCGCTTCAGACTAGAATTCCAGTACGAAGGAGCCACCACTTTTTGATCCAACCGTTGGATCTCGCTCAAATATTTAGAAGAGTTTCGGACGCTGTTTTCCTTGGAGTAGATGTAGAATCGCTACTCGGTGAGGCGGAGGTCTCGAAACTTGAGTACCGGTTCGAAAGGGCCATAACTTTTGATCCGACCGTTGGATCTCGCTCAAATTTTTAGAAGAGTTTCCGGACGTTGTTTTTCGTGGAGTAGATGTGGAATTGCTACTCGGTGAAACGAAGGTCTCGTCGCTCCAGACTAGAGAACCGGTTCGGAAGGGCCATAACTTTTGATACGATCGTTGGATCTAGCTCAAATTTTTAGAAGAGTTTCCAGAAGCTGTTTTCCTTGGAGTAGATGGGGAATCGCTACTCGGTGAGGTGGAGGTCTCGAAACCTGAGTACCGGTTTGAAAGGGCCATAACTTTTGATCCGACGGTTGGAACAAGCTCAAATTTTTAGAAGAGTTTCCGGACGTTGTTTTCCTTGGAGTAGATGTGGTATCGCTACTGGGTAAGGCGGAAGGCTCGTCGCTCCATACCGTAGTACGCGTTCGAAAGGGACATAACTTTTGATCCGACCGTTGGTTCTCGCTCAAATTTTTAGAAGAGTTTCTGGACGATGTTTTCCTTGGAGTAGATGTGGAATCGCTACTCGGTGAGGCGAAGGTCTCGAAACCAGAGTACCAATTCGAAAGGGCCATAACTTTTGATCCGACCTTTGGATCTCGCTTAAATTTTTAGAAACGTTTTCGGAAGCCTTGGAGTAGATGTGGAATCACTACTCGGTGATGTGGAAGTCTCGTCCCTCCAGACCAGAGTACCAGTTCAGAAGGGCCATAACTTTTGATCCGACCGTGAGATCTCTCTTAAATTTTTAGAAGAGCTTCCTGAAGCTATTTTTTATGTAGTAGATGTGGAATCGCTACTGGTTAAGGCGGAGGTCTCGTCGCTCCAGATTAGAATTCCAGTACGAAAGAGCCACCACTTTTTAATCCGACCGTTGGATCTCGCTCAAATTTTTAGAAGAGTTTTCGGAGGCTATTTTCCTCGGAGTCGATGTGGAATCACTACACGGTGAGGCGGAGGTCTCATCGCTCCAGACCAGAGAACCGATTCAGAAGGGCCATAACTTTTGATCTGACCGTTGGATCTCGCTCAAATTTTTAGAAGAGTTTCCGGATGCTGTTTTCCTTGGAGTAGATGGGGAATTGCTACTCGGTGAGGCAGAGTGCTCGGCACTCCACACCAGAGTACGAGTTTGAAAGGGACATAACTTTTGATCCGACAGTGGGATCTTGCTTAAATTTTTAGAAGAGTTTCCTGACATTGTTTTTCTTGGAGTAGATGTGGAATCGCTACTGGTTGAGACGGAGGTCTCGTCGCTCCAAACTAGAATTCTCGTACGAAGGAGCCAAAACTTTTTGATTTGACCGTTGGATCTCGCTCAAATTTTTAGAAGAGTTTCCGGACGCTGTTTTCCTTGGAGTAGATGTGGAATCGCTACACGTTGAGGTGGACGTCTCGAAACCAGAGTACCGGTTCGAAAGGGCCATAACTTTTGAATCGACCGTTGGATCAAGCTCAAATTTTTTGAAGAGTTTCCGGACGGTGTTTTTCTTGGAGTAGATATAGAATCGCTACTGGGTGAGGCGGAGGTGTCATCACTCCAGACTAGAGTTCCAGTTCGAAGAAGCCATAACTTTTGATCCGACCGTTGGATCTTTGGCAAATTTTTAGAAGAGTTTATGGACGCTGTTTTCCTTTGAATAAAAAGAATAATATCTATAAATATTAACATGTAAATAAATAATAATTTTTTTAAAAAAATATATTTTCTATTTATGACCCAAGCAACAACTTAGATAAAAATTAGAGAAGTAGTTCAAAAATATTGTTAATGCACCTTTGAACACGCGCATACACAAAAGAAGTCAAAAAAAGTTAAAATGCTAATAAAAAAAATAAAAATAAAGTGTGTCATTTATTCATATATTCATGATATAATTTTAGAGAGAGATATATAATTGATGAATATTCTTTGAATAAATAAATAAATAATGCAAGATAAATACCAAGCTTTAGGATTCCGTTCAAGGAACATAAATAAATAAAAGCAACATCAATAATTAATATGGATGACAAATAACACAAAAAAAAATATATAAACACATAATTAAACATATGCAAAGCTCTAATTATCAAAGAGGAGTAAAATTCGAATGGCAAATTAAATTCATTTTACTGTATACACACTCCAAACCAGATAAAACTAGATTCTTAGTCATACAAACACATATCCAAAATACCATCATAAACTAGACTCTTACTAGTATAAAAAAAACCCATGAAAAACAACAAAACACATGTAAACGATGTTGAAAAAATATATATATAGGTAGAAAATCAACAAGCAAGTGTAAACCACAACAAACACAAAGAAATTCAAAGAAAGAACTTGACAAGGAAAATTGCTACCGAAAGGAAAATTAAATTGACCCAAATGTGGAAATTAAAATAGAAGTCATATGCAAACTAAGTTTTTAAGTTTCTAATCAAAGATATGACAATGGAATATTCAAGGATAGATCAATTTTTAATCATGATTAATGGCAGAATAATCTACAAAAGTGATTTCAAATTCAAAACTCATGCACAAAAATCAATTTTCATGAATGTTGAAAACAAAGTGACAAGGTATTTGAGAGTGTGGTAGCGGTTGCTTTTCAAAGTGCTTGTTGCTCAGAAATGCATCAAAAAAGTTTATTTTATTTTATTAAAATTATTTTTAACATCTGCACATCAAAATGATTTGAAAACACTAAAAAATATTAATTTGAAGCAAAGAAAAAAATAAAATAAAAATTCAAAAGCATTTTTGAAACGCAAAAACAAACTCAATTTCAAATTTGAATCCTCAACTCAAAAATATAATTTTTATGTGAAAAATTTAAGCTAAATACCATACAACACACACGAGTTTGAATTAGAATTTAGAAACTAATAATGTTGACTTCACATGAAAACCTAAATTCACACAACAATACATATACTCACAACTTCGATTTTAATTAACTTGATGTAAAAACTCACTTCTAACATATATTCAATATAACAAAAAAAACTAGCATTAAAAAATAACATGCAATAAGCAAAAGAGAACAACACCATAACATAATTTAAGAAGAAATAAGGTAAAAACGATTTTCATATACGATTAAGAAATTACACATCCACAAGCAAGCTCATATTTTCAAAGCCAATAGTAACATCACAACACTTAATATAAACACAATTTCACAAACCAACAACCATCAAACATACTATATATCACATAAATCAATGATAAAATTCATATCAAGACCCAATCATTACGTATCATATAATATAAATAACACATATCATATCCTTCTAACCTCATAACAAGACATTGACATCATCTTATTTCTCCATGAAGGTTCCTCGTGATCTCTAACCTTGAGACGTTTAAACTAGCATAACCAAATACTTCAATCATATGCAAATAAAACCAACCAACAACACATAAATGATATATATTGTAAACACCCAAGAAAAAAGAAGAAGTAAATTAAAGCCGGAAATGACTCCACCATCGGTGTGGATTTCTAAATAGGCAGCATCACAGTTCTTGGCTGCCGATTTCTAAATCGGCAGCAACACAATTCTTGGCTGCTGACTTCTGAATCGACACCGTCACAGTTCTTGGCTGCTGATGTAAACACCCTAAAAAAATAAAACTAAAAAATGACCCCACTGTCACTGTCGATTTCTGAATCGGCAACGACATAGTCTAATTAAAATTTTAGGGGAACAAATCAAACTGTCTTAAAGAGCTAGGAGGGAGGGGAAAAACTGGTTTTAGAGAGACCAAAACAGGGATAAGAACATATTTAAGCCAACCCCAAACACCCCACCTCATTTAATGGGGAGTATAAATGCAAGAAGAGAGAGAAGGTGACCCTTCCTCTTCCTAAAATTTGTCTGCAGTACCTATATGCTTCTCTTCTCTTCCTCCTTCCCAACAAAAATCTAAACCAAACCAGTAGAGAGTGCCTCTTTGAACGTGTGTGTGTGTGTGTGTGTGTGAGAGAGAGAGAGAGAGAGAGAGTTGAGAACTTAAGAAGGAGATCGGACAACTGCCTAAATGGAAGGAAAAAACAACTAAAACTGAGAAAGGAAGAAGAAGAGAAGGAATACTATCAAACTTTCCCAACCTACTTAGATTCGAAAAGTATGGGTTATGTGACTTATTTCAACGCGCGCGTGTGTGTGAGAGAGAGAGATTTGAGAACTTGAGAAGGAGATCGGACAATTGCCTAGAGGGAAGGAAAAAGGGGCTAAAACTGAGAAAAGGAGAAGAAGAGAAGGAATACTATCAAACTTCCCCAAACCTACTTAGATTCGAAAGGTATGGGTCATGTGACTTCTTTCCTTTTGTTCTTGAGACCTCAAAACCGAAAATAAAGAAAACGGTCCTAAGAAAATTGACCTAGGATTTCTAGGCCAGCTGTGAAGGAAACTAAAATCAACTAAAAGAACAAGAAAATAGGGACAAAATTCTAGAACATTTAACAAAGAAAAATGAATAAATGGAATGAACAAAGCATGAAAGAGGGTCGGCTATAGCTGAAGGATGGCTAGAGTACATTGTGTGATAAATTGCATGTAGTTGTTCATGCTTGAAAATATGTGATTCTACCGGATTTTTATAACAAACTATGAGCTGGAACTGAATTGCATGTAGTTGTTCATGCTTGAAAATATGTGATTCTGCTGGACTTTTATGATAAATTGTGTGCTGGAACCAAAATATATATAGATGTTTCCTGCCGAAGTGTGTTTTCGGCAATGAATTAACGTTCATTACCGAATTTTTGTTGTTTGCGGCGAATCAGGTTTTCGCTTATGAAATTGTGTTGTCCGCAGTGAATCAGCATTTACTGCTAAAATTGTGTTATTTACAGCGAATCAGCATTCGCTACTGAAAGTGTGTTGTCTGCAGTGAATTTGTGATTCGCTACCCAATTTGTGTTGTCCGCAGTGAATCAGGTTTTCTATGCCGAATTGTGATGTCTGCAGCAAATCAAGTGTTTCCTGCTAAATTTGTGTTGTCCATAGGGAATCGGTTTGTCGAATTGTGTTGTCCA
>Ga0325400_1004072_pt1 | contig 13453 bp, 5 predicted proteins | sample PopdelMetagenome_2_FD_205662 | JGI IMG/M metagenome (GOLD analysis project Ga0325400, IMG submission 205662) | Populus deltoides microbial communities from Bellville, Georgia, United States - Xylem-PdKOR-R1 | ecosystem: Host-associated > Plants > Phyllosphere > Stem > Wood/Secondary xylem... | reverse complement strand
GGTGGTGGTGGTGGTGGTGGTGGTGGTGGTGGAATAGGTAAGGTGATGTGTTAGACATATTCAGAATGGGTAGTCCCATGGAAAATATTTTGTTCTCCTTCATGAGGTTGACTCAGAAAATATTTTCCTAACAAGCAGAATCTCAAGATTAAACCTACCAGTCATCCACAGAAAGGAAACCAGTCAGCAAGCCCAAAGTTTGATTTTTTTCAAGATCAGAGAATCGTTCAGCTACTGCCTCAGTTTCCATGTCTAAGGCAGCAAAAAGATCTATTGTCACATCTCCTTGCTTCTCATCATCCATGAGGTCCTTTCCAGTAGCAGCCAGATTTATTTTTCCAATTTTGTAGGCCTGCAAAATTTGCATAGAAAATAAAATCAAGCATGATAAAAAGATTAAGATTAACAAAGCACACAAACACTTCAAACAACCAGCAAAAGCAACATCTAAAGTCTGCACTACAAACTGCTGACAAACACCATTAAATTGAAAATGATGGGAAAATATATTACAAAAGGTAAAAAAGAAAATGAATGTAAAAAGATATAGAGGAATACTATTATAAGCAGGAATGCTAAAATTAGCAATATACCGCATCCAATCGTTTGGAAGAAAACATGTTATAATGTTCAAAAGCCTCATCATCCTTAGGGAGTAAATGTGCACATCTGCAATGATGTGCAAATTAAATTAGTACATATGATAAGAAAAATCATATAACCAATAGGTACAACAGCGCAAAATGAAAAATAAGCAAATTACAAAATATCAAACAAAATGAAAAATACTGCTAAAATGCAAAATAAAGACATGAACTAAGGCATAGCACAGCATAAACTTCGGACTATTATATAAAGAAGAAACAGGTAGCATGTATGTAACACAACAATAGTTTCTCACAGCAAAAATCTGAAGTGCGTTGCCAAAGTGAGTAGCTGAAATCAGCTGCTTGATCAATCCCAGTAAGGTTTTCTTCTTTTTTTTCTGGCAGATTAGGAATGAATAATTAAGTAAATGTTTTAACACAGGTAAAGGAATGTGATCCTGCACAGGTTGGTTTATCAATTAGGATAAGCTAAAATAGTTACTATTTGACATTTTGGATCTTGTTTTGCCAGGTACAATTCAGACCTTAAGGAACCTCACTCGACTGTCACTATTCCCTCCTAGGAACAGCCTGGAAAATCTAAAGAATGAAGGAATCCCAAGAGAACATATGTTGATTCAAATTACAGAATCCTTTATTAGGAGTAGAAATTCTTGAGGAAACTTGACACAGCAGCTTTCTTTAGAGTCTATTTTATTATATTTCTGATATTAGGGTTACTTAATTAATCTAGGGCCATGTGATTAGCATGTGACTTTTTAAAGAATTTTCTTAGAGGCTGTGGTTTTAGTTGGAGACTAAGACTAGCAATCCTTTTCCTACAAGGATCTAGGGCGGTAACTAATATAAATAGGCTGCTAGGGTTATTTTATAGTTTTTATTTTTTTTATCGAAATATTTTATTACAAACCCTAAACTCAATTATCTTGTTCCAACTTCAATTTTATCTTAATTTTAGCCATTATTCTGCAGTAATTTCTGTTTTCTACTGTTTTTCCCTTTCCCACATAAGTTCAAATCTACAAGCAATATCTGATGAAAGGTTGGCTAAACAATTAGGATGAAAATGCCTTGTTGGTGTATTGTAAGATTATAAAGACCCTTGTCTTGTATCTTATAGAGTTTTGAAGGATGCATGATTAGGTCGGAATGAGTAATTGACAATAAAATACCCCTCAAAATAGAAGAGCACACATTTCCTGCTGTTTATCCACTAAAGGAACACCACTAAAAGACCCTGAGGCATTACACTAAAAGGAACACTATCCTATCCCACAACAAACATGATTGCACATGACGAACTTCATACTGAAGGTGAATTGAAGTCGCCTGGTAACCATGGAAACATTTAAAATAAAATTAAGAGTGATTAAAACAGCATCAACAAAAAATCTCACTCTTCATTACTATCTGCAAATTAATTATAATCTTAACACTTGATGAATTGTTACAGTAAACAGATGCATTATTTTCAAATTATCAATTCTCGTCTTGGCAACTAGCAAAGTACATTGATGGAATTTACACAAAGAACTTCTAACTAGTAGCTCTTGAAACTTCCAAACTATTTAGTATTAAGGAGATCAATGATCACAGAACCATAAGAAATCACTGTGCTATAGAATAAAGCTTGGGCAAGCCACTTACATACTATCAAGATCAATGAACTCTTCCTTCACTAGTAAGGCTGTAAGCTTAAAGAGCCCAAATGGTACAGGGCTATTTAATTCCATTCGCTGATAATACTGAAACTTAAAACCAAGAATTTGTGATGCATGCGACTGAAGAAAACAAAATCAGTAGTATTAGCAACCCAAACACATGTTACTTGAGCATAATTTAAAGTCCAAACTTCTATGTCAACCATAATAACAATATTTTATACCTTAGGAAATATGGGAATCAGTTCCAAAAAGATATTGCTATCAGGCTGAAGTTCAAAACACTCTAAAACCTGAAGATCAACAAATAATTGCAAGCCGACAATTAACCTCTGATTATCCCATTCTGCATCAATACAACAAAATGAACTGCATGAAAGTAACCAACAGGAACAGCTTACAATGTCAAAAACACGATTTGGGTCCAGATCAAAATGACCGATCAATGACTGCAGAAGTTGCATTAATGAGAAAATGTAACAAAAATAAGGGGTCAAAGCTGAATAATAAGTGATAAAATGTAAGCTCAAGTCAAAACCTTAATGATGCCTATTGTCGCTGCTGATGTATTTTCAGCTGTATCTTCAGAACCTCGACAGAGAAGAGTAACCTGTAGATCCACTTAAACACTAAATATCATAATGAAAACCTACTGCATCTGCTAGACCAATGATACAGTATAGGAACAAGACAGTTTACTCATTTGTTTGTAATTTAGTTGTCATTATTATTAATAAAAGATAATATTTTATTAGAATTTTTATTCTTATAGTTTAGGTGACTAGGGTTTCTTGGTGTCTGTTATAACACCATATCCTTTGTAGAAAAAGAAAAGGGCAGCTCATATTGTTGATTCAGAATTGAAAATCATTTCCTCGGTCTATTAGAAGCATCTCGTACAAGGTTTTCTTTGAAACACTCCAGCCCTCTTCTACATGGTTTTCTTTCTTCTTGATCAATGTTTCCCTTTCCTGTAGGAAATTCTGCTTCTTCTATCTTTGCTATTACATTGTTAACATCAAACCAATAGAGTTATCTGACCATACCATACCTAAATAAATTGAGTAAGAGTGACTTCAAGTAAGAACTGCTCACCAAAAGCTAAGGGAACATAACTAACATATCATGTGCTTTATAATGGAAGACAGAAAGACAAACTTCAACAAATCAAAAGATAAGCCATTCCGGCTTATATCCATCATTAGTTGGTCAAAAGAAAGCTAATCTTTTATTTTGGCTCTGAGCCACAACACTTCAATTTTCAGCTAGTTTGCACCTTCCACACTTCCACTTGATATAAAAATCCAATTCTTTCATTACTAGGTAAAGCATTATAACCAGGCATCAAATCATGCAAAGCTGAACAAAAAAGAAAGAATACATTGTAATAATTTCCATTTCCTTTATCAGATAAAGAAAAGTGTGGTTGGGGGTTGACACCCCAACTTGATACAGTTTACACATAATGATTCGTTTAATAATAAATATGCAAGTTTTGGTTAGCAGTGTATCCCAAATAAAAAGCTAAACTCCAAGTAAAACAATATATTCATATAGTTCAAGAAAATGCTCCAACCATTTATTAGATAAGAGAGGGGCCGAGAAAATAATTTCCCCCAAAAACAAACAAAAATAGCAAGTACATAAAAAGTGCACAGAAGAGCCCCCTAACGAAACATAAATAAACTCTAATGCACAATCTAGACGGTCCAAATTGACAAGTTACGTGGCATTGTCACTCCAGTTCCAGGATGGCATACTGGATTAAATTAAAGAAACCGTCATCATCAAATAATGTAAGCAAAAATGAAATTCTTTATGGTACAGTCTACCATTAGTGAAAAAATGATTTGTTTTCATGCAAGGAAATTGTTTGGTTGTAAGAAACATAGAGCAAGTTTTGTTGATGAATTAATGTACCGGTGGTAAGAATACAATTAAACAAGTACTTAAGAGCATAAAATTTTCAAAGCCACATGTGACTGCAAAGAAAACTTATTGGGAAGAAGCAATAATATACTTCCCAACATAAGAATACTAACAGAAATTTAAGGAAGCAATCCTCTTCTTGAAAGCCTTTGATATTTTATATGATGAGAGAAGAATCAAATGAAAAATATCATGTACTGATATAACTAATTACAACAAAATGTTTTGTCCACTGTCATACATATGTAAAAGGGTGATCAACATATTAACTTAAAAATTTTACAAAGAGCAAAGAAAGAATCAAATATTTAGCATACCAGTTTGGCATAGCCCTCACTCTCTTCACGGAGAAGGTTAAATTTTGTTTGCTGATAAAGAAGACGAGTATTTACCCTGACCTGAAAGCAATAGAAAAAATATCAATTGCAAACAAGATGAAGTATCTAATGAAAATGTAATTTAAATTGCAGCAAGTGAATATCACGGTCAAAGAAAAAATAAAGTTGCTGGTTGATCTAGCTATATCAGTTGAACAAGCAGAATCACAATGTTTTCCTCAAATTTCATTTGATCAAGTGCAAGATCAATTAATCATCTAAGCACTGACATAATTTCTTGTTCTATCATAGGTGCATTACTACAACAAAATCCAGAGGATGTACAGGAGAATTAAAATTATTGAAAATACAGGGATAGATATACCCAAATTTAATTATAGCAATAGCTCCAAATTCAAAACTATAGTTTGCGCTTGTTAACATTTTAATCTATTTTACCTCTTTGCCCTTCAAGTCTTGAGCCTTTATCTTTATCATTTCAGCTTCCCATAAAAATTCCTCCTGCAAATAGAAAACATCTATTTTAAACCTCTTTGTTACAAGGTCTAAAATTGAGAGACCAAATAAGCTTATGAGATAATGAACAGAAAAAACATTTTAAACGATCAGAAAATCCACCTCACAACGCTCTTGGAAAAACCTCAATGGGACCAACGCAGATTCAACTAGCCATTTTGCCTGAAAAGAAGGAAACGACTTTATATTGAAGAGTGACTGCAAAGTAACACACAAATTGAGAAAAAGCATAGAGAGCTAAATATAGACCAATGAAGAAGACATAAGGTATCCGACACATAAATAAATAATTCAGAACTAAGGCATAGTGCAAGTATATGTTCATGAATAAATGCCACATGGACACTTAACAATCAGAAAAGACTAGACAAACAAAGTATTAGACTCACAAGTTAAACTAAATGGAAAAGGCACCACCCTCCAAGCCCCAAGGCAAAATTCTACTTAATGAAAAAGGACAATCTGAGCAACACTTATGTCTCAATAAAGATTCTCATGTCTCAATAAATATTCTCATATATATTCCATCTAAAACAAAATATGAAGCACAGGCAAGAACATGTAGTCAAATACACATCATAGCAAGCCATACTAATAGTACATAGCAGATAATGCTTTGGAGTAAGAGAGGAAGATAAGCAAGCATCACTAGCATACCCATGGGAAACATTTAGTACTATAAGTTCACATATGTACTAAAACTAAATTTTGAGGGTTTCCAAACAAGAAATATTGATTTTGAGCTGATAAAGTGAACACAAAATTTAAGAGCACATCATGCATTAATCGCAATGAAATTCACAAGGATAACACAAAAAAAATGGAAACATGAAAATAAATAACAGCTGCAGCATAGAGCAGTTATTTCCACTCAACAAAAACAAACAGAAACATGACCATCAAACACACAAACAAAGCCTTTACTTAAAAGTTATCAATACTAACCAGCTTTATGAGACGAGATCGGTACTCTCCAGACATTGTAAGCTGCAAAATCAGTCAACCAGATGAGTTTACAATAAAACTAGTTGATTACCACAGATAATAACACATCAAAAAATTAGATTCTTAATGCCACAGTGATAATTAAGCAATACAATATAGCATATCAAACAATAATGATGACCGTCATTATTTTGCAAACACAATAATACAATGCCAGCAATCTTGCACTTATTGAATTATAAATTCTTCTTCCCTTACAAATTTTATCTCCTGTTCCTATTTTTGCTCATCTATTCTTCAGAATTTCAATATAAAAACCCCCAAAGTTTCTTTTTTCCATCATCCACATAAAAATGCATTATCTAACATCTGATATAAAAAAAAATTAAAAAAAATAGAAATCTGGACATAAGTTAATTCAAGCAGTAATTTTTTTATTTTACTCTTACTTAACAAATAATTCAAATTCATAATAACTCTGATATATTCAATAATTAAAGCAGAGGAACCAAGAAAACTAACATCTTGAGCCATTTGAGTAATGATATCAGCGAAATTCGAACCCAACCCTACAGCAGACATTTTATCAACAAACTCCACAGAATCCAAAGCAGCTTTGCACTTCTGAAACGGCAATTCTCCTCGAACCTAAGAGAATCAATCAAGACAAATAAAATTATTCTTCAAGGATAAATAATAATGATGATGATGATGATGAGTGAAATTGGAAAACAAGTTCGTAATAGTAGTACCAAGGTCCAGGATAGCTCGTAGAGAAATCGAAGAATAGGTACAGGGTGAGGGAGACGGAAGCTACGGTTTCCGCTCTTTAATTCGAGGAGAAATTCTTCAGTTACATGTAAACACTCCATGGGAGGGAGAGTTGTAGACATTTATTTAGGTTTTAAACAGTGGTGATTTTTGTTTGGGTTTGGAGAATTCAATTAGATCATGACATAGCTTTGGGGAGAAAGAGAGTTCAGAGATAGGGTAAACCCTAACTGAGACCGTGAAATGATGATACAATAGAAGGTGCTTCTCTCTCAGTCTTCGCGTCTGATTTCAACTGTGTTTGGAAAAAACGGTGCGTTTAAACCGTTTCTTTTTTCTTTAAAAAAAAAACAATATATATATATATATACACACACACATTATCATGGTTTAAAAAATAGAATAAAAAAATATATTTTATTAAAATTATTATTAGATGAATTTTTGCATGAAAAATAAATAAAAAATAGATTTTTATTAATGAAAAAAGCATTATCTTAGTTTCTACAAGATTAATGTTTGAAACAAAATTATATGTAGAGTCTATTGATAAAAGCGGAAGTTATTTAGCTAACCAAAAGTTTTTTCTTCATGATTGGACAAAAAACAGAAATTGTCACAATACAAAATGATCTCTAAATCTTGGATGATTAGGAATAATGTTTTAACTAGATAAGTGGCTTATATCAGGCTATATAAAACTTTTTGATAGATAATGAATTAATCTTAAAATCTTTTTATCTGACTTTTTATTTAGCTCAGATTTTAAATTAAACTATATGAAAGTTATTCTAACGTGACCTAATCAACTTGACAATTCCAAAAGTAATTTGAATGACCGAAAAAAAAACTTAGTTTTATTTTTTAAAAAAATTCAAGATGATGTATTTTTTAAAATATTAATACAATGACATATTGGATCGAGTCGAGTTTCGCGACTTAACCCACCATATTCATTATTTGAGTTATGGATTCCACTAAGCTTAATATTTTTTAAAATTATTTTTATTTAATTATATAACAACAAAAAGTCGCTCGTGAAATCAAAACATGACTTCATGCTAGGATGTTTGGTTAAGATTGCAACAACTTCTTAGGAAGCAAGCTAAAACAATGAAACTAATTCTTATCATTGACACAAAAAATGACAAATTATATTGCTAAAAAGTGGTCGTTTATCAACTCTCTCTTTCATTGTAATCTAGCAACTCTCTCTCCTCCCTTAATCTCATAGACTAACATGCGAGCAAAATAATGTTTTTAACCAAACTGTTTAATTTACAAACTAAAAGGACTAAAAAGAAACTTGACAAAATCCCAAAAGTAAAAGGTGATGACACAATATCTTTTTAAAAAAAGGCATAATATTTCTTTGATTCAATTTTGGTACTCTCCTTTTCAATTTTTCTCAAACAATTAAACTTAATTTTTTTATATAAAATTAAGCATCAACTCAATGATGTAATATTTTATTTGAGATTAAGACAATTTGATGAGAAATATATCAAAATGAACTATGAATCATGAATTCCAATAAAAAAAAACATTGAGAAAATCAACTTGAAAACAAAAAAGTTTAATGACTAAATGCCAAAAAAAGGACCATAATTGACATCTTATTTTTCTTAAAAACAAAAGATTTGCCATTATTTATTTGTTTTAATTTCAGTCCCTTTTTTTTAATTTCTTTCAACCAATAAATTCAATTTCTTTTTTGTTAAATCAAGTACCAACTAGATACTAGGATGTTTTTCTAAGACTATGATAACCATAGAAAAGACAAATTAAAATAAATTATCAATCTCAAGTCCCAATAAACATAATATGGAAGGACGAGATTAAAAGAGAATTTTGAATGAATGAAGTGAAAAAAGGACAAAAAAATTAAAACATTTTGCCTTATAAATCACAATAAAAACATTGATGGCTTTTAATTTTTTTTTAATGATGTTGGATTTTTTTCCCTTAACCGAAATATTTCTTATCATGGTTCTCATACCTAATCTAATGATCGACATAAAAAAAGATTTGAGTCATTGCAACATTGAGTCAACCCATATATCATCAAGTCAAGTATTTTTATTCAAATAAGATCTTATTTTTCATAAAAACAAATTATTGTGTTGACAGGGACAGATTTAATCGAGTCAACCGGGTTTCACCTAGTCAATGTCTTTTATAATTCAACTTGAAACTAGATCCAAGCCAATCTTTGAGTCTTAGGTTTTTTGGATCAATTCACCAACGGTTAGGTTTAACAATTTTGATTCTCATACTAAAAGAAATGTTATTGCCTTTTTTTATAGTTGTATCTGTTACTTTTGTTATAGTCAAGACTTTAAGGATTGTATAATTAAAATGAATAGATTAGACTTTAATCAAAACTAATAAAATATTGTTGCAACACAAAAATCAACATACTTGTATCATTTTCTAGCATTATCTTTTTTACAAGTAATAAAAAAAAAAGCATATATGCACTATTTTTTATGAGCTTAAGTTTTTATTATTTATTATTTTAAAATGAACTAGTTTATTATGAATGTGCTACGTTACAAGCAAGATTTACAGTTAATTTTTAATGTAAAAAAGAAATGTCGGTATTATGAATGTGTTTTCTAATATCATAAAAAATGTTATTTGAGAAACGAGATAATGATGTATGCACTTAATATAATATTTTTTTAAAATGAAAAATCATGAAAAGAGTTGTGAAAGCCAATAAAAACTAAAATTGAAAGTTGACATCCTTAAAAAGATGCAAAAGAAAGATGTATTTATTAATATTTTGTAAGTGTGGGCTACAAAGAATCCACTAATTAATTTAAAAACTACAACGTGTAAGGTGAACATTGTGCAACCAATACTATTCGTCTCCTTCCAAAACATTGTGGATGTCACTATTAATTTTTTGACAATTTTTTTAGTACTTAAAATTTTATTTTTGGTGATTTGATCCTAATTTAAGGTCAATTGTTTTTTATTTCTTAGTCAATGGTGGAATTGGAACAATATGGACTGAAATGAAAAGGATGTCAAACATGGGTGGCATGCCAGAAATTTCAGAAAATATATACTTTGGTCATCAAACTTTAAAAATAATGTAAATTATATGATTTTAGCTACCCAATTTTTTTCAAATTCAATTTTGGTACAAAAGTTTATTTTTGTTATTTTTTAGTCCCTAATTGACAAAAAAGAGAGAGGTTATCGTATTCCAACCTTAGAGAGAGAAAAATATCACTGACACCGATTTAGAACACCAAAACGATCGATGTTTATGTTGAATGGTTCTATTTGATGAGAGGACTTCATATTATGTGTTTTTTTACCTTGAAAGTTTGTAAAAAACATATCTAAACTTGGTTTGATTTTCGATTTCGGGTTGAATTCGGCTTTTGGGACGGTTTTTTAAGGCAATTGATAAGTTTATCGTGGTTTCTAAAGGCTTTTGGGTAAAAAATGGGTTGAAACACAAGTTTTGAGGTCAAACCACTTAAGCCCCGATTTTATTGTAACCATAGTGGTCATGATCTGGGCAAATCAAACGATGTGTTGTCTGATTTTTTTTTCAAAAACATTTAAGGCAGGCGACTTGTCTTTCGTCCCAGTTGCAACTAGAAAAATATAAGGACCTAGTCGCATGGGCCTACTAGGTGAGGCCTACATGTGGGCCTTGATGAAATGGGTCAGACGGGCTGCCCTTACATGTTAGGTCCAGCAACGCCTGACCGTTGCTTTTTCTTTTTTTCTCCTTTTTTTTTAAATTAATGTGTTTTTTCGATATGGTTTCTTTCTCTGTTTTTTTATATTTAGATTAATACCTCTTCTCTCTTTCACTTTGTTTAGAGAGTCTATTTTAAATGATTATTTTTTTATTATGTATTTAGTATTAAAGAGATTTTCTTATTCATCTATATTTTTTTATCTTTCATGTAGATGAACTTTATTTTTCAAAATAAAAAAAATTATTTTCAGATAATATTTCTAATATATACAATCTTACATAATGTTTTTTCTCCCTTTTATTTTATTCAACCAATTTAATTTGTGTCTCTAATTCTATTATCGTTTGCTCGAATGGAAAAAATTATTTTAATATGCAAATTTACCAAACACAATTAGGTAAATGTCCCGGTTTGCAAGAATAAATATTTTGATCTACATTTATTTCTTAATTTTTTTTATTTTTATTTTTAGTTATTGTTTATGATTTTTTTTCATTTATTAACACACATAGTACTCGATTTATTTGATTACATGTATGCATAAGTTTTTTTTATTTTCACTTAAAAAAATTTTAACTATAAAAATGTGTTGAAAAAACCTGTGTATATAATTTTTTTATTTGAAAAAAATATCTGATTAGCGGCAAAGCTCAGGTCAAGTATCTAGTTAACACTAAAATATGTGTAATAAACAATGGAATGAAGTAAAGATCATTTTCCAATAAAACTTTTATCTATATATGCGATAATTAAAATAAAAATTCAAAAGAGTTTAAGGATTAAAATTCTATAGAAAAAAAATATTTACCTAGTCAAAATCCTCATTTACTTTTATGTATTTTTGTTTTGGCAAAACATGATTTTTTTATTAACAACATGATATTTAGATCCCAAAACCCAAAGTCCAAACCTATTTTAACAAAAAAACCCTAAAAATATTATAAGAATCATAATAACCTCAAAACAATATTTAATCAGTTTGAAATCCAAAAAACAAATAAAAAGACTTTACAAACCCCGATGTATATTTTTTAATATGAGTAAAGGACAAAGCCATCTTCACTGAACTTCCCGAAGACAAACCCATCAACACTAAGATCAACTTTTTTAAGGCTAAAATGTAGAGGATTAAAATTTATCTCTCTTCTCCCTCAACATTGAGGGACAAAATGTGAGAGAAATGAAGTTTTAAGATCAAAACATAAAATTCTAAAATTATAGGGATTAAAATGTAAAAAACAAATTAGGATGCAATTGAGCTTTTACTAAATGTCAAAGACTAAATTCATTTTTTCTCAGTAGTCAGGGAAATAACATGAGAAGAATACAATCTTATAACCAAAACATAAATTACATGGACCTTTTGATCACGTGATCAAGCAACCCCTAACGGAGTAGATAATAACTCGGAAAGCTAAAAATCAAGCTTGATAGAATCCTAACCAAGAGGTAACCATGTACCTCAGAACTAAAGGTGTATATAGAACCCTGACTAAGTGGTGACCTTATACCTAATAACAAAATATATTGCAAAAAGACTTAGATTAAGAGATCACATTGTATCTAAGAACTATAAGTATGCGAATAACATCATAAAGTCTATTAATCTTCAATAAGTCAAATATTTATCCCTTTAAAGAAAAATTATTTTGCAACAAACAAACAAAAGAAAAACTCATGTTTATTTTTCAATTTGCTGCTGAAATTTGCAGCTAAAAAAAAATATTATAGTCTCCTTTAACTAACCCTAATGAGCTTAAACTAGTAATCAACTAATATAAGTTCAATAATGAATTAACCCCCTAAATAATATATAATGGGTCAGAACAAACACAAATTAAAAGCAATTATTCAACATTAATTAAATAAATAAAATAGGATAATATAAACAAAGTCTTCATGCTAAAATTCCTCCATGTAGCCCGAATCTCCAATTTCTGCACATTCTTAGCAGATTTCAGTTCTGACTTCAAACATGTTGTTCTCTCTTGTCTAGAAAAATTACTTGGCCTACCATATATAGTTGGAAAATTTGAGATTTCTTGTTTCTAGACCAATTTGAATCATAGCAAACCTTCACTTGTAGCTCTAGATATGTTCCAAACAATACATAAAGATCTAATATGGATGAATTGACAAGATTCATCTAGTGATTTCGACCCTCTGAGTAATATGTTCTCAAACTCCATTTGACCTGCAAAATCTACCAAAATATAGTTCCATATGTCCAGTATCTTCTTATAAAATTTTGAGCTTGATCCAGTGTACGGTTTGAAAGATATGCTCGATCTCGCAAAACTTGTTAGCAAACATTTTAAGGCCAAATTCAAACTTGACTTGGTTCGTATCATGCTTGTATTTTTTTAAAATATTTGACCTTAAATATGTATAATTGAAAACATATTCTAAGATCAACAAATCAGTACAAAGTCGAAGAATAACATCATCATCAAAACCAAAAAGAACCTTGTTAGCAAAGAAGGTCTCATTGGTATACAAGCTCTTATTTTTAGTCATATTTTTCTTCTTCAATTTCAATTGCTCCTTACATATTTTCTCAAGTGTCAAAGATATAAGAGTTATAGGTTTTCCATTCATCTCAAAGGAATACTTATTTGTCACTCCATTATACATAGCTCTTATATTATATTGTCATGGTCAACCAAGCAATAAATAACTAGCTTGTATGGGGTAAATCCTTGATCATAAATAATTGTGGTCGTTCGCAACAATGGCCTGGAACAAACTTTTCATCACAATAATAACATAACCCCTTCTTTTGACATTCTCGTGCCTCTTGATTGGTGATTTGGCGGAAGGTTGCTGGTTGAGTATTGGAACTTTGGTTTATGCATTGGGTTAGTAAAGGTCTAGCACACCAGCTATTAGGTTTGATAAGGCCTTTGTTGTCGCAAAAACTGGTTAGGAATAGAGTTGCTAGTTTGGTCTCCTTTACA
>Ga0325400_1004071_pt1 | contig 13455 bp, 11 predicted proteins | sample PopdelMetagenome_2_FD_205662 | JGI IMG/M metagenome (GOLD analysis project Ga0325400, IMG submission 205662) | Populus deltoides microbial communities from Bellville, Georgia, United States - Xylem-PdKOR-R1 | ecosystem: Host-associated > Plants > Phyllosphere > Stem > Wood/Secondary xylem... | reverse complement strand
TGGAGACCTCGTTCCGTCGCGCGCTGGCCGGCGAGACCGACGTCATGCCGGTGTTCCAGTACGACGTCGTGGACCCCACCAGCGGGCAGGTCGCACCAAGGTTCTGGTCCCTGATCCACGCGCCGCTCACGGACCCCGACGGTGGGGTGCAGTTCCTCCTGCAGCGGGTCGAGGACGTCACCTCCTACGTGCTGGAACGGACCCGGACCGAGGACGTCGAGGCGCAGATGTTCGTCCGCGCCCGCGAGGTCGTGGCCGCCCGCGCCGCGGAACGAGCCGCCGCGCGCACGGTCGCCGCGCAGGCCGAGGTGGCGCTGCGGCTGATCCGCGCGTCCGACCACGGCGAGGTGCGCCGCGTCCTGGCTGAGTTCGGGAACACCGTCCTGGACGCCACGAGCCTTTCGACGACCCTGTTCTCCGAGCAGGCGGCCGGCACGGCGAGCGCCGACGTCATCGCCGCGGGCTGCGTCGCCGTCGTGCACGCCCCGGTGGTGGTCGAGGGCGAGCACCTCGGGGAGCTGGCCTTCGGCTGGGACGCCCCCCGGGAACTGTCCAGCACGGACCACGACGTCGTGCAGGCGCTGGCCGCCCAGTACGGGCAGGCCGTCCGCAGACTGCGGCTGCGCGAGGCCGAGCAACGGCAGACGCGCGACGCGGTGGCCTTGTCGGAGACGTTGCAGCGCAGCCTGATGTCCGAACCCGGCCGGGTGCGCGGTCTGCACCTCACCGCCCGGTACCGGCCGGCCGCCCAGGAGGCCCGGGTGGGTGGGGACTGGTTCGACGGGTTCTGCACGGCCGACGGCACGACGACGTTGGCGATCGGCGACGTCAGCGGGCACGACGGGGAGGCCGCGGCGTTGATGGGTCAGGTGCGTTCCCTGTTGCGCGGCATCGCCTACGCGACCCCGGCCGACGCGGGCCACCTGCTGGACATCCTCGACGACGCCCTGTTCGACCTCGGGGTGGACGCGCTGGCCAGCGCCGTCGTCCTGACCGTGCACGACGCGCCCGGGTGCCGCCGCATCCGCTGGTCCAACGCGGGTCACCCGCCGCCGCTGCTCATCGGCGTCGACGGATCGGTGGACGTGCTGGCCGGGGTCCCGGAACTGCTGCTGGGCTGCCAGACCGGGACGGGGCGTTCGGTGCACGAGGTGGACCTGCCGGACGGGGCGGCGCTGCTGCTCTACACCGACGGACTGGTCGAGCGGCGCGGGACGACGATCGACGACGGGATCGACTGGTTGTGCGGCCGCGTGCGCGCCCTGGCCGAGCGACCCTCCGAAGAGTTCCTGGACCTGCTGCTGGATCCGCTCGACGACGCCGAGGACGACGTCGTCGTGCTGCTCGCCCGGGCCCTGCCCGTGCACCTGGTGGACGAGGTCCTGGCCCCTACCCCGACCTCGGTCGCACGGGCCCGCGACCTCGTCACCGAGTCGTGCCGCGAGGCGGGGGTGGGCACGGACACCGTCGAGGCCGCGGTGCTCGTGACCAGCGAGGCCGTCACGAACGCCGTCGTGCACGGTCAGGGGCCGGTCCGGCTCATGGTCGACGTCCGGGACGAGGTCGTGCACCTGGAGATCAGCGACGCCGAACCCGCGGGCCCGGTGCGTCGGGTCGTCGACCTCGAGGCCACCGGCGGGCGGGGGATGCAGTTGATCGACGCGCTGGCCGCCGAGTGGGGCGTGCGGTCCGAACCCCCTGGGAAGACGCTCTGGGCCGACCTTCGCCGACGTCCGAGCTGACCGCTGCTACCTGATGCCCGAGCGGGCGAAACCCTGGACGAAGTACCGCTGGAACACCAGGAAGAGCACGACCATGGGGGCGACGTCCAGCAGCGCGAAGGCCATCGTCGCGCCGTAGTCGGACCCGAACTGCCCCTGCAGGTACAGCAGACCGATGGGCAGTGTGAACAGGTCGTTCTGCTGCAGCGCGATGAGCGGCCAGGCGAAGTCGTTCCAGCTCTGCAGCAGACTCAGGAAGAACAGCACGGCGAGCAACGGCCTGGACAGCGGCAGGACGACCGAGACGAAGATCCGGACGTGCCCCGCACCGTCGAGTCGGGCCGCCTCGATGAGGTCCCGGGGGATGGCGAGCATCGACTGCCGGGCCAGGAAGATGCCGAACGCCGACGCCGACGTGGGCAGGATCACCGCCCAGTAGGTGCCGTACAGCTCCAGCCCCGTGACGAGCCGGAACAACGGGACCATGATCACCTGGACGGGGATCATCAGCGTCGACACCGCCAGCCCGAACAGCAGACCGGAACCCCGGAAGCGCAGGTGCGCGAACGCGTACCCGGCGAGCGTGCTCGTGAACACGGTGATCAGCGCCGTCACCAAGGAGATGGCGGTCGAGTTCCCCAACCACGTGACCACCGGGAAGCCCGCGAAGACCCGGTCGAAGTTCGCCGTGGTCAAGGACTGCGGCAACAGGTTCAGGGTCCCCGACAGCAGGTCCCCGCGGTCGGAGAACGCGACGACGACCATCCAGTACAACGGGAAGATCATGACCAGGCTCACGAGGACGGCCAGGACCACCCGGAGTCCCCAGTACTGCCCGCGCGCGCTCGTTCGACCGGTGCTCGTTCGACCCGTGATCATTCGACCAGGTCCCGGGTACGGCTGGTCCGCCACTGGACCGCGGTGAACGTCAGCATGATCAGCAGCAGCACGATCCCGACCGCTGCCGCGTAACCCTGGTCACGCGTCACGAAACCCGTCTCGTAGGCGTACGTCACCAGGACCGACGTCGCGTCCCGCGGGCCACCCCCGGTCATGACGAACACGACGTCGAACACCTGGAAGGAGTAGATGACGTTCATGACGACCAGGAAGAACGTCGTCGGCCCGACCAGCGGAACCGTGACGTGACGGAAGCGCTGCCACGCGCCGGCGCCGTCGAGACGCGCCTGCTCGTACAGGGTCGGGCTGATGCCCTGGAGCCCCGACAGGTAGATCAGCATGCAGAAACCCACCCGCCACCACAAGGTCACGAGCACCACCGATGCGAAGGCGGGAACGCTGCCCGACTGCCACGCAGCCTCCGGGAGACCGGTCGATCGCAGCATCCGGTTCAGGATCCCGGTGTTCTCGTCGAAGACGAGAACACCCATGAGGGCGGTCGCGACCCCGGAGATCGCCATCGGCAGGATCAACACCGACCGGAAGACGCCGCGGGCCGGCAGGACGGAGTTCAGCAGCACGGCCGCTCCGAGGCCGAGGGCGAGGGCCAAAGGCGTGACGATGCCGGTGAACAGGACGGTGTTCAGCGCCGCCCGCCAGAACTGGCGGTCCCCGACCAGGCGGGCGTAGTTCTGCAGCCCCGCCCACGACCCGCTGCCGAACCCGTCGGTGCGCTGGAAACTGATGACGAGCGCCCACACCAGGGGAACGAGGACGAACAGGCCCAGGAGCGCCACCGAGGGCGTGACGAAGGACCACCCGGCCACGTCGTCGCGGACCCGCCGCGGGCGGTTCACCGCGGGCCGGGACGTCGGCGATCGCGTGGTGACGGTCATCAACTCGCGGCCACCGCGTCCGCGATGCCCGCGGTGATTCCGGCGATGGTGTCCTCGGTGTTCTGTCCGCCGACGAAGGCCTGCTCCAGCTGGTCCTTCAGGACGGTGATGATCCGGGACATGTCCGGGGAGGCGACCTGCGCGGAGTCTTGCGCGGCAACCTGGGAGGCCTGTCCGAGGAACACCGGCGTCAGTTCCGGGCGAACGGTGAACTCGATGCCGCCGTCCACGAGGTCGGCCCGCGTCGGCAGCAGCGAGGCACCCTGGCAGAACTCCCTCATGGAGTCCGCGCCGGTCAGGGAGTCCAGGAACGCGGCGGCCAGCTCCGGGTCCGCGTCCTTGGTCGCCACCAGGGCGTTCCCGCCGAAGTCGCCGCCGCCGCGGACGTCGGTGGGTGCGAAGGTGGCACCCCACTCGAAGTCGAGGCTGGCATCGGCGTCGGGGATGTTGAACGCCCCCGACCACACCATGGCCGCCGTCTGGCCGTACCAGGTGTCGGCGGCGTAGGTGGTCGACTTCACGCTGTTGTTCGACGGGACCCATCGTTGCTCGAAGAAACTCCGGGTGAAGTCCACCGCGGCCCGGCCCGCCTCCGAGTCGATCGCCGGCCCGAACAGGTCTTCGGTGAGGAATCGCCCATCGGCCTGGAACAGCCAGCTCAACCAGCGGGTCACGCCGTTGCCCTGCCAGTTGTAGGCGAACGGGTACCGATCGTCGGGCATCGACGAGCGGAGCGTGGCGGCGACGGCGGACAGTTCGTCCCAGGTCCAGGCGTCGGCGAGGGTCGTGGGGACGTCAGTGATGCCCGCGTCCTGCAGCATCTGGACGTTGTAGAAGATCGCGGAGGTGTCGGTGTGGTGCGGAACGCCGTACGGTTTCCCACCGTTCAGGACCGCCGCCCACGCCTGCGGCGTGAACCTGTCCTGCGCGTCGGCGGGCAGGTGGCCGGAGAGGTCGAGAAGCTGACCGGCCCCGGCGTAGCTGCCGAACGTGTAGTAGGGAACCCGGAACACGTCCGGCGGGTTGCCGGCCTGGATCTGGGCGTCGATGTTGGTGAACATCTGCTCGTACGGCACCGCGTTGAGGTTGACGGTGGCCCCGCTGGACTGCTCGAAGCGTTCGATGGCCGAGCGGAACCCGGCGAGTTCGGCGTCGGTGCCCCAGGTGGTGAACGTGAGTTCGCCACCTCCACCGTTCGCAGAACCTTCGTCGGAACCGCTGTCCCGGCCGGTGAACCCGGAACAGGCCGAGAGCACCGCCGCTCCGGTCAGCGCGGTTCCCCCGCCGAGCAGGCGGCGTCGGGTCAAAGGCATGGGGTTCTCCAGATCGCGAGGTCTCGGTGCGGACCCTCGGTGCGATCCGGACCGGACCTCACGCTAGCCGGAGACGGCGGACGCGCAATCGCACGCGCAACCGCAGAACATCCGGGCTCCCGGGCGGTCACGGGGAGACGAGTTGCGTCCACACCGTCTTACCGCCGGCGTGGGTTCGGACACCCCAGGCCTTGCTCAACTGGTCCACCAGGAGCACCCCTCGACCGCCGAGGGCGTCCGGCGGAACATCGCGTAGTTCCGGAGCTCGCGGATCCGTGTCGGTCACGGAGATCATCACGCCGTCACCCTCGGCGCAGTCCAGGGAGAGGGTCACCGGCGGCGCGCCGTGCCGGACCGCGTTCGTGACCAGCTCGGTCACGATGAGGTCGGCGTGGTCGCGAGACGGCGCCGCGTGCACCGTGCACCAGTGCTCGTCGAGGAATCGGCGTGCGCGTCGCCTCACACATGTCTGCTCACGGGGTTCATCAGGTCGATACTCACCCACCGCGGGCCACGGCGCGCGGTCGTCCTGCCCGATGCCCGTCCCCCACTACTCCTCCGGCGCGACCTGCCCGTAGGTCAGGACCGGCTCGGCCATCTCGAGGTCTGCGGTGGCCTGGATCAGTTCGATGAGTTCGGGGTCCAGCCCCGGCGCGAACTCCTCGTAGCGTTCCTCGGCGATCGTCATCGGGGCGCCGTCGGGCGCCTGCTCGGTGCCGTCCAGGTCTGTACCGTCCTTCGACGGCGAGGCTCCGCGGTAGATCTTCTGGGCCTCCGAGAGACCCGTCAGGTCGAAGGTGTACTGCTTGGAGTGCCACCCGAGGTCGACCATCTGCTTGACCTCGGGAAAGCGTTCGGCGTTGGTCTTCGGGATCGGCAGGAGTTTGCGCCAGTCCACCCCCAGGGTCTCCAGCGCCTTGGCGTACCCGTTCTCGTGGGCCTGGTCACGGACGATCAGGTACGAGACCGTGGAGCGCAGGGTCTTGTTCGCGCTCATCTCGTAGATGCGGCACTTCTGCAGCCGGCCGGTGGACTCGAGCATGAGGTTGTACAGCAGATCCAGCACCAGGTTGCCGGAGTTGTAGACGTAGCTGCCGCTCCAGGGATTGCCCGCGGAGTCGACCGGCAGGGCGCCCTGTGCCCCCACGAGGTAGTGGTGGATGTTGCCTTCGGTCAGCGCGGACTCCAGCGGCGTGGCCCCTTTCGCGCCGGGCTTGTCGAGGGGGTCGGTGTCCTTGCCCTGGTACCGGGGTGAACCGTCCAGCAGACGCGCGATCGTCGTGCCGATCAGTTCGACGTGGCTGATCTCCTCCGTCCCGATCCCTTGGAGCAGGTCCTTGTAGGGCTTCGCGGCCGGTCCTCGGAAGTTCATCGACTGGAACAGGTACTGCATCATGGTGCGCATCTCGCCGAACTGACCGCCGAGCCCCTCCTGCAGGGCGTTGGCGGCCGCGGGGTCCGGTTCGTCGTCGGCGATCTCGTGGATCAACTTCTGCACGTGCAGGTACACGGATCCTCCTGAGATGGGGTCAGGTGGCGGACCTCAGCGGCCGTCCACCGTGGCCTACCCCCGCCGCGCCGGCTCAAACACCGCGTTCGCGGCGGCGCTCGTCGCTCGTCGTGCGTGACGTCACGGGCGGCGCCTAGGCTGCCCTCTCAGGAGCCGGTGGGTGGACCGGAGCCGACGGTCGGCCCACCACCTTGACGCGTGCAGGAGCAGACACTGAACGACGACAGCGACCACGACCGTCGGGGAGCCCTCGAGCGGCAGCCCGCCAACCTCGCCGCGATCACCGGTGACGCGCCCGCCGCGGTGCTGCTCGTCGACCTCGCAGCCCGGGCGGTCGTGCACGTCAACCCGGTCGCCCGACAGCTGGCCGCGGGAGCCGAACTCCCGATCGGCATCGACGCCTGGTCGGACGCGGCGCAGCTGCGCGATCTCGACGGCGCCGAGCTGTCCGACACCGATCACCCGCTGTCGAAGGTTGCACGCTCCGAACCGGTTGCTGGACAGGCGGTCTCAGCCGCATCCAGCAGTGACCTGGGCCGACGACGCGAACCGTTGTGGGTGGTGGCGCTGCCCATGCTGGACGCGCCGATGCTCACCGACCACGCCCTCGTCGTGCTCCTGCCGCTACGAGAGCAGGACGCCGCTCAGGCTGCCAGGACCGCCGCCGAGGAGCAGGCCCAGTTGCGCGATCGGGCCGTCGTGGCCACGGGGTTGTCCTTCACCGTGGCGGACGCCCGGTCGCCCGACATGCCGCTGGTGTGGGTGAACCCGGCCTTCACCGCCACGACGGGGTACGACTTCGACGACGCGGTGGGCCACAACTGCCGCTTCCTGCAGGGTCCCGGTACCGACCCCGACGCCCCCAAGATCATGCGGTCCGGTCTCGAGGCGGGGGAATCGGTGACGGTCACGTTGCTGAACTACCGCAAGGACGGGCTGGCCTTCTGGAACCAGGTCGCCATGAGTCCGATCTTCGGCGCCGGCGGCGAACTGACCCATTTCGTCGGGATCCAGACCGACGTCAGCGGCCGGGTCGCGGCCGACGAGGCTCGCGACGCGGCGCTCGAGGCCGAGCGCGCCGCCCGCGAGCAGGCTGATGCTGCCCGGACGCAGGCCGATGCCGCTCGCCAGGTCGCCGACCGGGCCCGGGAGCAGGCCGAGACCGCCCGGCGTCAGGCCGAGGCGGCCCAGTCCCAGGCGGAACGCGCCCGCGCTGCGGCCGAGCGCTCACGGGCGGAAGCCGAGAACGCCCGCGCGTCCGCCGAACAGCACCGGTCCCGGTTGGCCCTCCTGGCGCTGGCCACCGAGCGGCTGTCGGGAACCCTCGAGGTGGCCGAGTGTCGCCAGCGGCTGCTCGAACTCGTCGTCCCGCAGCTCGGGGACTGGGCCGCGGTCCTGACCACGGGGGGTGGTGGCCAGGTCACCGAGGTGACCAGCGAGCACCGTGATCCAGGCCAGACCGGGGTCCTGAGGAGTTTTCTGGACCAGTTGCGGCACACGCAGCTGTCCTCACCGCTGCACGATCTGCTGCTGAACGGATTGCCGGCCCGTCGTCTGCCTGATCTCGCCGACGTCACCGCACGACTCGAACACCTCGACGGGGACCGGGATGAGCTCGGGGATGAGCACGGGGATGAGGACGGGGACTGCCGCCCGGACAGTGCCGTGCGCGACCTCACCCGCACGTTGGCGGACGCGCTGGGCGTCGGCTCTGTGCTGATGGTGCCGCTGCCCGGCCGTGAACCCAGCGGCGACATGCTGATCCTGGCCCGTGGACGTGGCAGCCGCCCGCACACCGACGACGACCTGGACATCGCCGTGGACCTGGCCCGCCGGGCCGGGTTGATCCTGGACAACGCCCGCCTGTTCGAAGCCCAGCACCGCATCGCCTCCACGCTGCAGGCCAGTCTCCTTCCCGACCTGCCCCGCGTCGCCGGCGTGGAGATCGCCGCCCGCTACCACGCGGCCGAGGCGAATGCCGATGTCGGAGGGGACTTCTACGAGGTCATCGACCTGCCGGGCGAGGGTTTCGCCTTCGCGATCGGGGACGTCGTCGGACACGACGTGTACGCGACCGCGGCGATGGGCCACCTGAAGGGTCTGCTGCGGGCGTGTGCGTGGGACGCCACGTTGCAGACCCCTGCCGACGTCCTGCGCCGCGTGGACGAACTCATCGCCGCGCTCGGGATGTCCACCATGGCCACGTTGACCTACGGTCACCTCGCCCGCGAGGAGACAGGATGGCTGCTGACCTACTCCAGCGCGGGGCATCCGCCACTGCTCGTCCGAGAACCGGACGGCACCGTCCAGACCCTCGACGCGGTCGGTGGGATCCCGTTGGGGATCCTGCCCGGTCACCCCCGTGACAACAACGCCGTGCCCATCGCCGAGGGGTCCATCGTGCTCGCCTACACCGACGGCCTCGTCGAACGCCGGCACGAGGTCCTGACCGTGGGTCTGCACCGCCTCGCGGATTCGGTGCGGCGGGCCCCGCACGACCCCGGCCAGTTGTGTCAGCACCTGCTGGACGAGTTGGCGACGGGTGGCGCGGCCGCGACCGCGACCGACGACGTGGCTCTGTTGGCTCTGCTGCTGCAGGGTGCCGACGAGCAGAGCTGACCAGGACGTGGTCCGAAGGTTCTTCGGGGCGGCGGGGCGCTGAACGCGCGGACCGGTGAGGGCGGTGATAGCCATTTCACGTGCCCGCCACGATCTTCTGTCTGCACGCCCTGGGGTCGAGTTCCCGCGAGTTCGACCACCTCGACGACCTCCTTGCGGGTGTCGAGCTCCTGGGGATCGACCTGCCGGGTTTCGGTGCGACCCCCGTCGAACGCGGGACCACAGTTCTGGAGATGAGCAGGATGGTGGAGGACGTCATCCGCTCGACCGGTCGCAGCGACTGGGCCCTGCTGGGGCACTCGATGGGCGGCAAGATCGCCCAGGTCGTCGCCGGACGCACCATGGACGGCAGCAACGGACTGTTCGGCCTGCGGGCGGTGATGCTCCTCGCGGCATCCCCGTTGTCACCCGAACCGATGGCGCAGGAGCGCCGGGAGGCGATGCTGTCGTGGGTTTCCTCCCCGGACCCCGGCGGCCGCGACATCAACCCGCACGACGCCGAGGAGTTCGTCGCGGCGAACGTCTCCGGTCCCCTGGACCCGTCGGCGTTCCGCGTCGCGGTGGACGACGTCCGCCGAACCTCGCCCCTGGCCTGGCGGGCGTGGCTGCAGGACGGCAGCCGTGAGGACCTCTCGGGTCTCTTCTCGCCCTGCCACGTACCGGTCCTGGTGCTCGCAGGGGCCGACGACGGTGATCTCGACGCCGATGCCCAGCGCGATCTCGTCCTGCCGCACTGGCCGGCGGCGGAACTGCACGAGATCCCCGGGGCTGCGCACCTGCTGCCCTGGGAACAGCCGGACGCGGTCGCCGAACTCATCCGTGGGTTCCTCGGACGTCGGGTCGACCTCGGCCCCGTGGTCTCCCCCCGGTGGGGGAAACTCATCGCCTCCGAACGGGTCGGCGCGGACCTGCGGTCCGTGCTGGCCGAGCGAGCTCTCCCGGACGATCCGTCCCGGACTCCCACAGCACTGTCCGGACGGCAGCTGGACACTCTACGGACGGTGGCGGGACACGTGGTTCCCCAACCCGGTGGACCCGGAATCGACCTCGCCGCCCGCGTCGACCGCCAACTCGGGCTCGGCCAGGGCGACGGGTGGCGTCCGGACGGTTCCCCGCCGGACCCCGTCGCCTACCAGGTGGCACTGGACGAGCTCGCGGACTCCTGCCAGGCGGACCCTGGCGAGTTCCAGGCCGTCCTCGACGCTGTGGCCGCCGGTGATCACCCCACTCGCGGTCCACTCGATCCGGAACACCTGCGGGCCTGGCTCGAGGACGCGACGGTGGATCTCGTGCGGGTGTGGCTCGCTCATCCCGCCACCATGGAGTTCCTGGGGTACGACGGTTTCGCGACCGGCGGAGACCACGGCCTGGAGGGTTTCGACCTGACCCTCCTCGATGAGACGATCTCGGGGGCAGACCGGTGAACCTGCGGGGTCAGCGCAGGTTCGCTCCCACGGACGTCGTCGACGTGGTCGTGGTCGGCACCGGGGCGGGGGGCGCACCCCTGCTGGCGGACCTGGCCCGGCACGGACTCACCGTCGTGGCGCTCGAGGCGGGACGAAACCTCGAACCCGGTGAGCATTCACCCGACGAGACGGTCGCCGCGGGGCGGATCAACTGGATGCAGGAACGCCTCAGCGGTGGGGCGGAACCCACCGCCTTCGGCCCGAACAACAGCGGCACCGGTGTCGGTGGTTCCACCCTGCACTGGGGCGCCTTCACCCCACGTCCCTCCGAGGCCGACCTGCGCCTGCGTTCGGAGACGGGGTTCGGTCAGGACTGGCCGATCGAGCACGCCGACCTGACCCGGTGGATCGAACGGGTCGAGGGCGAGGTCGGTGTCGCCGGACCCCGGCACTACCCGTGGGATTCCGCGCGGCGGTACACGATCGCCCCGCCGCCCCGGAACACGTCGTCGCGGGCGATGCTCGCCGGGTGCGAGGCCCTCGGCATCACCGCGACCGACGCGCCGGCCGCGTTGACCACCCAGGACCGTCAGCAGGAGAGTTTCGGCCTGCGCCCGGCCTGTCTCTCCTGCGGGTTGTGCCACCAGGGGTGCCGAGATCCGGGCCGAGAGTTTCGTCCACGGCATCGAGGTCGACCGGCGGCAGGAGGTCACCGCCGTCCTCTACCGCACGGCCGGTGTGGACCACCGCCAACGGTGTCGAGCGGTGGTCCTGGCCGCGGGCGGGGTCGAAACTCCACGGCTGCTGCTGCACACCGGACTCGCGAACGGCAGTGGTCAGGTCGGTCGGAACTTCATGGCCCACGGTGCCACCCAGGTCTGGGGACGGTACCCCTCGCCCATGCGGTCCTGGCAGGGGTATCCCTCGTCCGTCATCACCGAGGACATGGTCCGGCCGGACGACGCGGACTTCGCCGGCGGCTACCTGTTGCAGAGCCTGGGGGCGCAACCGGGCACGTACGCCACCACTCTCGTACGAGGCGGCGGCCTGCGGGGCCCGCACCTGTCCGCCGCCCTGCAGGACTACCCGTACGTCGCCGGCATCGGCATGAACGGCGAGTGCCTTCCCGACGAGGCGAACCGGCTCGAGCTCGCGGACGAGGTGGACGAGCACGGTGTCCCCCTGGCCCGGGTGACGTTCAGCCCGGGGGACAACGAGATCGCCCTGCGCGGGCATGCGGTGCGGACGATGACGGCGATCGTGGAGGCAGCAGGTGGAAGGGACGTCCGGGTTCTGCAGCGGACCGCCCACACCATCGGCACGGCCCGCATGGGCACCTCACCGGAATCCTCGGTGGTCGAGGCCACCGGTCGCTCCTGGGAGATCCGCAACCTGTGGATCTGCGACAACTCGGTCTTCCCGAGTTCGCTCATCGCAAACCCCGCGCTGACGATCATGGCGCTCTCGCTGCGCACCGCGCAGGCGTTGCGGGAGACGATGACCGACCGTTCAGCCGGGTAGTTCCTTCAACCACTGCTCGACCTCGGCGAGGGTGAGGACCGGTCCGGCGGCCCCGAAAGCGATCCGGGCGTCCTTCTCGCCGGGTTTCCCGCTGGTCAGCAGGTACCCGGGGTGACGCTGCGTGGGCTCCTCCAGCGTCCACCCCTTGCGCTTGGCGGTCCGCCGCAGTTCCGCGATGCGCTGCTCGGTCACGACGCGCACGCGGCCCGGCCGGTGGTGCGGTAGGCCTCGCTGATCCGGATGACGTCGTCGAGCTTGTCCCGGGTGACGGTGAGTTCGTCGAGCTGGGTCTGGACGCGGTCGCGTTCGGCGAGCAGGCGTTCGAGCATCTCGTCGGTCAGGACGCCGTGGTCCATGCAGGGCAGGATCTCCAGGACGGCCTTGCTGCCGAGTCCGGCGGCGTAGAGGTTCTGGATGAACTGCACCCGCTCGACGGCGGTGTCGGGGTAGTGCCGCTGGCCGCTGAGGCTGCGGTCGGCCGTCAAGAGCCCCTGTTCCTCGTAGTACCGCAGAGCGCGGACGCTGACGCCCGCCCCCTTGGCGACCTCTCCGATGCGCATGCGGGTGACTCCTTCCCGACCAGACTTGCCTCTGACGTCAACGTGAGGTTTTAGCGTACCCGACATGACACACACAGCCCTCGTCACCGGCGCCAACCGCGGTATCGGCCGCCACTTCGCCCTCCAGCTCCTCGAGCGCGGCGCCAAGGTCTACGCCGCGGCCCGCCGCCCCGAGACGATCGACATCGACGGCGTGATCCCCGTCGCGCTCGACATCACCGACGCGGCCCAGGTCGCCGCGGCCGCCGGCCTCGCGAACGACGTCGACCTGCTCGTGAACAACGCCGGGATCTCCACCGGCGCAAACCTTCTCGGCGACCTGAGCGCGGTGCGGGCCGAGATGGACGTGAACTTCTGGGGCACCCTGGACATGGTCCGCGCCTTCGCCCCCGTGCTGGCCGCGAACGGCGGCGGGGCGATCGTCAACGTGTCCTCCGCGCTGTCCTGGTTCGCCTTCCCCGGAACCAGCGGGTACTCGGTGTCCAAGGCCGCGAACTGGAACATGAGCAACGCCCTGCGCCTGGAACTCCTGGAACAGAAGACCCAGGTCACCTCGGTGCACCTCGGGCTTGCGGACACCGACATGGCAGCCGGTGTCGACGGCCCCAAGACGGATGCCGCGGTCGTGGTCCGGACGATCCTGTCGGGCGTCGACGCGGGAGACCTCGAGGTCATCGTCGACGACTGGAGCGCCATGGTGAAGGCGTCCCTGGCCAAGGACCCCCGCGAGTTCTACGCCCAGTTCCTCACCGCCTGAGAACCCCACCCCCCTCCCGCCGGAAGAACGAGGGCCGGGCAGGGAGGTGGGAGGCGAAGCGCGCCCCCACGAGCCGGTGGGCGGCCGCGTCGAGGTGGAGGTTGTCGGGCAGGGGGTGTTCGGCCTCGTCCGCGGCGCCGAACATCTCCAGCCCGTCGACCAGGTGCAGGTGCGGGTCGTCGGCCTGCCGCTGCCGGACGATCCGGGCCAGTTCCTCGCGCAGCGACGACAGCGTGAGGCGGCCGGGCTCAG
>Ga0325400_1004068_pt1 | contig 13457 bp, 8 predicted proteins | sample PopdelMetagenome_2_FD_205662 | JGI IMG/M metagenome (GOLD analysis project Ga0325400, IMG submission 205662) | Populus deltoides microbial communities from Bellville, Georgia, United States - Xylem-PdKOR-R1 | ecosystem: Host-associated > Plants > Phyllosphere > Stem > Wood/Secondary xylem... | reverse complement strand
AAGAAATATTGGGCTTGGCTGGATCTTGTGCCTCTTTAGCCAACACTTACCACACGGTTTGTTTCGTCTAGATTCGTGAAATACTCGTAGAAATTTGGTGTTTTCTGATTTCTAAGTAGAATTGTACATGTTCCAGCTTGAAATTACTAGTTGGTAGATTTAATTGCCAAATTTCTTGATCTTACCTTCTGTTTCATGTTTGACCACAGGAGCAGGCCTTACACGCGTGGAAAGCAATTGCTGAACCAAGCGAGCTAGTTGAGGCCAGAAGGGATCGGTACTAGTTTATCGCTATAGGGATTTTCATGGCTTCCACCAGCGTGAAAGGAATAACCTCATCTTCATCTTCATCTTCATCTTCATCTTCTTCTCCTCCACTATATGTTTACGATGTGTTCCTTAGTTTTAGAGGCCAAGACACCCGGAACAACTTTACTAGTCATCTATATTCTAATCTGGCACAGAGAGGCATCGATGTGTACATGGATGATAGGGAGCTCGAGAGAGGAAAGACCATCGAACCTGCTCTCTGGAAGGCCATCGAAGAATCAAGGTTTTCTGTCATTATATTTTCAAGAGATTACGCTTCTTCACCATGGTGCTTGGATGAACTTGTCAAGATTGTTCAGTGCATGAAAGAGATGGGGCAAACTGTTCTGCCAGTTTTTTATGATGTGGATCCCTCAGAGGTAACCGACCGGAAACGGAAATATGAGGAAGCCTTCGGTGAGCATGAACAAAATTTCAAGGAAAACTTGGAGAAGGTCCGGAACTGGAAAGATTGTCTCTCTACGGTGGCCAATCTATCTGGCTGGGACGTGCGGAATAGGTAAATCATCAATCTACTTATTTTTATTCTCAAATCCTCCCTGTATTGTTTCAATGATGATCATAGCTTTTTTTTTCCAATGTTTTTCAATTTAAACGGGTGATTAAATATCGAAATAATCACGATACAACAAGAATATTAAAACTAATTCTTGAGTAAATAATTATTAGTATATATTTTTGATTCATTAAATAGCTTTTTAACGACCCTTTTGTCTATGATCAACCTAATTTTTCTTTAATTTTGACTTTTAAAATAAAAGAGGAGCACGTCTCAAATCTCAATTGTCACAGTTTTTATAAAATAAAAATTGAAAACAAATTAAAAAAATTCTTGAACTTTTTGCTAATTTCTATTATTTAATAGATCGAATAATAAAATTTCAATTATCTAAATTGAATTTATTGAGGCATCTTTAGAAAAAGTCAATGTTACAAAGACACTTTTAGTATCACCCCAGGCTTATTCGTACTTTATTTTTTGTGATAAAAAAAAAAAAGAAGTGGTTGGCTTATCTATAGAACATACAAGCGAGCAGCACGAGCAATTGTTTACGACACCTAAAAAAGACCTTCATTGATGTTTTCTGATTCACCACGACATGATCTACCTCCCTGAGTGGCATGTGTGGAGTAATTCCTTCTGGTTTGATGTTAGATGATTTTTTTTTTCTTTTCTCTTTCCTCACGCAACATTCTAAAATTTTACAGCAGCTTTTCTATTTATTTTTTATATATATATTTCATTTATTTTCTTTTAATTAATATCTTTTTATATGAATTATTTTATATAATTGAAATTTATTTTCAATTTTATACCTTTTAAATTTTTAATTAATTAGATTTGATTTTTTTTTATTACTATTTATTTCATGTGAGATTTATTTTTTGCGATTTCATCTTTTATTTTTTATTTTTATGTTTTTTTACCTTGACAAGTTTTAAAAATTAATATATATATATATATATATATATATATATATATATATATATATATATATATATATATATATTGAATTGGGGGTTTGGTCTTGATCTAGAATTTAACGGATTAAGAATTTGGGACATTAATCTGGGTTTAAAAGATTTGTCTAGGTTAATTTTTTTTTCTTTTTTATAAGCTTATGTTTAGGGTTTTTCTAGTTTCATCCTTTAATATTTAATTTATTTAGAGACTAAACTCCATTAAAAAAATTATATTTGCTTTCTATAAGATTTTTTAATAATTTTAAAAATAATTGGGGTTTTCTGAGGTCTACTTCTTATTCTTTGTTAAATCTAACTATTTTTTTAATTCTTTTTTAATTGAATTTTTTTTTCATTTTTAACTTTCAATATTTAATTGATTGAAATTGGGCTCTCTATTTTATTTTGATATGGGTTTCATGAGGTTTTCACGGACTTGTGCTCCGAATCGTGAGTTTCACAAGTTAATCATATCTATTTAAAATCGATTTAATGTATTGTTGTCTTAATTATTTTTTAAAATAAATATATTATTTAATATATTATTATCTTAATATTTTAAAAGTGTTTTTCTAGTATGTATTGAATTTTTTACTTTCAAATATTATTATATTTTAAAGGTTAGAAAAAAATAATACAACCCTGTAGCAAAAAATCTGGTTAAAGAACTACACATTGAAGTGAAGTTTTAAAGTGGCAACTTATCATTATATAATTATTGAAGGGTTATTTAGTATTTTTAATAGCTTACCATGTATGGTTCAGTTTTCAAGGCATGACAGATAATATATATTTATATATACACACACTTGACACGTGCAGGTCTCACATGTCAAAAAAATCTTCCTATCTTTTTTTGTTGGGTTGGTCCTTCAATTTTTATATTTAGTTAATTTTAATTCCAATTATTTCATCTATTATTTTGCACAAAAAAATATATGAACAAAAGTTAATATTTATTTCAAACGATCGCTAAAAAATAAGTTTATATTAATGAAATGATCATTATAAAAATTGAAAGACTAAATAAAAATTTAAATAGAGAAGAAAGAAGAACCAATTAAACTATGTTAGTCTGGGAAATTAATTTACAACATAATCATTCTTATCAGGGCCCTATCTTTCTCAAAGGTTGGTGTATTAATTTCCGGCTAACAACCATACATTTTCGAGCCGAAATATGCTAATGTTTATTTTTCTATCATCACTATCTGATTTGATTTCTGCACACTGCATGATTAATGTTTTGCACCCTTCTATGCAGGAATGAATCGGAATCAATTAAAATAATTGCTGAATACATATCGTACAAACTAAGCGTCACTCTGCCAACAATTAGCAAAAAATTAGTTGGAATAGATTCTCGTCTAGAGGTATTAAATGGCTATATAGGTGAAGAAGTAGGCAAAGCAATCTTCATAGGGATTTGCGGAATGGGTGGCATAGGTAAGACGACTGTTGCAAGGGTACTATATGATAGGATTCGTTGGCAATTTGAAGGCAGCTACTTCTTAGCAAATGTCAGGGAAGTTTTTGCTGAGAAAGATGGACCACGCCGTTTACAGGAACAACTTCTTTCTGAAATCTTAATGGAACGTGCTTCTGTATGGGATTCTTCTAGAGGGATTGAGATGATAAAGCGGAGGTTACGACTTAAAAAGATTCTTCTTGTCCTTGATGATGTAGATGACAAAAAACAACTAGAATTTTTGGCTGCGGAGCCTGGATGGTTTGGTCCAGGGAGCAGAATTATCATAACAAGCAGAGATACAAATGTGTTTACTGGAAATGATGATACTAAAATTTATGAGGCTGAAAAATTGAATGATGATGATGCTCTTATGTTGTTTAGCCAGAAAGCTTTCAAAAATGACCAGCCTGCTGAAGATTTCGTGGGACTATCCAAGCAAGTTGTGGATTATGCTAATGGCCTTCCACTGGCTCTAGAAGTTATTGGTTCGTTTTTGTATGGAAGAAGTATCCCTGAATGGAGAGGTGCAATTAATAGAATGAATGAGATTCCTGACCGCAAAATTATTGATGTGCTTCGCATTAGTTTTGATGGTCTCCATGAATCAGATAAGAAAATATTTTTAGACATTGCATGTTTCCTGAAGGGGTTTAAAATTGATCGAATAACAAGGATACTTGAAAGCCGTGGATTCCATGCAGGTATTGGAATACCAGTTCTTATTGAGAGATCTCTCATAAATGTCTCTCGGGATCAAGTCTGGATGCATAATTTATTACAGATCATGGGTAAGGAAATTGTTCGTTGTGAATTCCCTGAAGAGCCTGGAAGGCGCAGTAGATTGTGGACATACGAGGATGTCTGCCTTGCACTGATGGACAACAAAGTGAGTAGCTGATAGAGAACATTATCCAAAAGATTTCATAAAGTTTATTTTAATTTATGCTCAATCTCTACTTTGTATTCCCTTTTGGTTGACAAGGAAAAGAAAAAATAGAAGCCATTTTCTTGGACATGCCTGGAATAAAAGAGGCACGATGGAACATGGAAGCCTTCTCTAAAATGAGCAAACTGAGACTGCTCAAAATCAACAACGTGCAGCTTTCTAAAGGACCTGAAGATCTTTCCAATAAGCTACGATTTCTTGAATGGCATTCTTACCCTTCAAAATCATTGCCAGCTGCTTTACAGGTGGATGAGCTAGTTGAACTTCACATGGCTAACAGTATGATTAAGCAATTATGGTATGGGTGTAAGGTGAGATCACCTAATTTAAGGACCTTTGTATTTCTTTTTATCGTTTTCCTATATATTTATGATAGTAGCATCCATATTTCTTCTCCCCTGCTTGATTGCAGAGTGCAGTTAATTTGAAAATCATCAATCTCAGCAACTCACTAAACCTGATCAAGACTCCAGATTTTACAGGAATTCCGAATCTCGAGAACCTAATTCTTGAAGGTTGTACAAGTTTGTCTAAGGTCCATCCATCACTTGCACGTCATAAGAAGCTTCAACATGTGAATCTTGTGCATTGCCAAAGTATTAGGATTCTCCCAAGCAACCTTGAAATGGAATCGCTTAAAGTTTTCACTCTTGATGGCTGCTCAAAACTTGAGAGATTTCCAGATATAGTGGGAAACATGAACTGTTTAATGGTGCTTCGTTTGGACTGGACTGGTATTGCTGAACTATCTTCATCAATTCGTCATTTGATTGGCTTAGGTCTATTGAGCATGACCAACTGCAAGAACCTTGAAAGCATTCCGAGTAGCATAGGTTGTTTGAAATCCCTTAAAAAACTTGATCTGTCTGGCTGCTCTAAACTTACAAATATACCAGAGAATTTGGGAAAAGTTGAAAGTTTGGAGGAGTTTGATATAAGTGGAACTTCAATAAGACACTTGCCAGCATCCGTTTTTCTTTTAAAGAATCTTGAAGTATTATCTATGGATGGATGCAAAAGAATAGCTATGCTGCCTTCTTTGTCTAGTCTGTGTTCTTTAGAAGTACTAGGTTTACGCGCTTGCAATCTAAGAGAAGGGGAACTTCCTGAAGATATTGGCCACTTATCTTCATTGAGGTCTTTAGATCTGAGCCAGAATAAGTTTGTTAGCCTGCCTAAAGCCATAAATCAGCTTTCTGAACTGGAAATGCTTGTCTTGGAGGATTGCACGATGCTTGCATCTTTGCCTGAGGTTCCATCTAAAGTTCAAACAGTAAATTTGAATGGTTGTAGAAGCCTAAAAAAAATTCCAGATCCGATAAAGTTAAGCAGTTCCAAAAGATCAGAGTTCCTTTGTCTTAACTGCTGGGAATTGTATAAACATAATGGCCGAGAGAGCATGGGCTCAACCATGCTTGAAAGATACCTCCAGGTCTTCTCTTAATCAAACCCCAACCTTTTTCTTTCTCACTCTCCCTCTATCTATCTAACATTTTGGTTCTTTATGGTACAGGGTTTGTCTAATCCAAGACCTGGATTTGGTATCGCAGTTCCAGGAAATGAAATTCCAGGCTGGTTTAACCATCGTAGTAAAGGATCTTCAATTAGTGTGCAAGTGCCTAGTGGGAGGATGGGGTTTCTTGCGTGTGTTGCATTCAATGCAAATGATGAAAGTCCTTCTCTTTTTTGTCATTTCAAAGCCAATGGAAGAGAGAATTATCCTTCGCCGATGTGTATTAATTTTGAAGGCCATCTCCTTTCAGATCATATTTGGCTATTCTATCTATCTTTTGATTACCTTAAAGAGCTTCAAGAATGGCAGCATGAATCCTTTAGCAACATTGAGTTGTCGTTTCATTCTTACGAGCAAGGAGTGAAGGTGAACAATTGTGGTGTCTGTTTGTTATCTTCTCTAGATATTATTGTCACAGGCAAAGAAGCAACTTCTTCATATAAAGATTCTTTAGCTTTTTCTTCGTCGTGCCATGAATGGATGGCCAATGTCTTCCCTGTCACCTATTTAAATTCAGATCTAGCCCTGGGATTCATTATTCCAATCGAGAAGGAACCAGAGAAAGTAATGGCAATTAGATCAAAACTCTTTGAGGCCATTGAAGAATCAGGGATGTCAATTATTATATTTTCTAGAGATTGTGCTTCTTTACCTTGGTGCCATGACGAACTTGTCAGGATTGCTGGATTCATGGATGAGATGAAATCGGACACTGTGTTTCCAGTTTCTCATTATGTCGACCAATCAAAGATGGATGATCAAACAGAGAGTTATACAATTGTCTTTGATAAGAATGAAGAAAATCTCAGGGAAAACGAGGAGAAGGGACAAAGATGGAAGGATATTCTCACTAAAGTTGAGATTTCATCTGGATCAAAAAGGTAATAATTACTTATTCATCTGGATCGAAAAGGTAATAATTACTTCGAAAAGTTGCTTTTAGAAGAATTGAATGTCAACAAATCTATAATCTTTCTAAATGGCGTGGGAAAACACCGTGCAAGTTCACAACATCTGGTTAGAGTTTTTTTTTATTCAGTAAGATTTTTTTTTTCAATTTGAATGTGTTAATAAAGTTAAACAAACAAAATAATTGCATATATTTAACCTTCTAAAAAAATATATGCACAACACCATCAAATAACAATTTATATCAAAAAACTTGTAACCAAAATAGAATGCATGCACAGGAGTCTTGGACAAAGTCATTATTAAATTTGATTGAGTTCATATTTCAGGTCTTATGTTTAATTTTTTTGGTTAAAAGTTGATATAAATTTCTGAGAAAAAACATATTGAACTCGGTTGAGTTCATGCTCCAGTCATGGGTTTAACGAATTAAACAACAACAACCACACAATGTTTTTTCTCATATTGCTTTTTTACTGATATTTTTTTAAGTATCTTTTTTTTTAATATTTTTTAAATTTATGTTTCAATTAATATCCTTCATTATGATTTTTTTTTTATAGATATTGTTTTTATAGTATTGTTCGTATTTAATTTTTGAAAAACTTATTATGATTCATTAATAATTTTTTTATTTTTTTGTATAAAAAAACTTAATTTTAAAAAATAAAAAATATAAATTTTCAAATAACATTAACATGTGCAACAACCTTGCATAATATTTTTTTTCTATTTTTATTTTATTTAATCAATTTAATATGTGTATTTATTTTTAATATCATTTGATTGAATAAAAATATTAATTTTAATAAACAAATTTAAAAAATATAAGCGGGTAAATGTTCTATTTATTAACACATTCAAATTTTCTAATTTTATTTTTAGTTATTGTTAATATATTTTTATTATTATTTATTCACATAGTTATCAATTTATTTGATTACATGTATGTATGGGCTTTTTAATTTATACTTTTAATTTTTTTATGTATAAAATGCACAACTATTTTGTTAGAGAAAAAAATATTTGGTCCATAGAAAAGCGACATCTTATTTTTTTCACAAACAATTTGCAAAAAAAAAAAATTGTTAGTAGACATAGGCCCAAACAAAATGGACCACTCGGGCTAGTCTGACTTACTAGACCTAACAACACTTAACTTTTATTTTTTCTTCTTTTAATTTTATTAAATTAATGCTTCTTTTATATTTTTTATTTATATTTAGATTAACATCTCTTCTCATTTTTTTATGTTGTTTAGAGATCCTTTTTAAAATTATGGTTATTTTTTAGTTATGCATTTAATGTTTTAAGAGGTTTTTCTGGTTTATCTATAATTTTTTTTAATCTTTTGTATAAATGAACTTTATTTTTTAAAATAAAAAGATTTTAATTTCAAATAATATTTATAATATGTGCAGCCTTGAATATTATTTTTTTTCTTTTATTTTATTCAATCAATTTAATATATGTCTATTTTTATTATCGTTTGATTAAATAAAAAACTTGTTTTAATTAATAAATTTAGTAAATATAATTGTATAAATTTCTCATCTTGTGAAATTAAATATCTTAATCTACAACTATTTCTTGATTTTTCATATTTTATTTTTAGTTATCTTTTATAAATGTTTTTTTTATTTATTAACACACGTAGTTCTTGATTTATTTAATTATATTTATGCATAATATTTTTTTATTTTCACTTAAAAAAATTAAATACAAAAACATAATGAAAAATTTTTTTGTTAAGAATTTTTTTAACCTGCGACGAATTTACGTAACAAGTATCTAGTAACATCGATTGCATGTATAGTTTGACTATGCGGTGGGGATGAGAAAAGGAATGTTTAGTTTTCAAGTCCTTTTTTATCTAATCTATTTTTTTATATGACAATTTTACCTAACCGAATGATAGAATTTTTTTTTATTCAGTAACAATTTAATGTGGTTCGATCCTACAATATGCATTAATAATTAAAGTTTGAGAAAATTCCCATTGTGCCAAGCTATATATATACACACACAACACTTCTGACCTCTCCTTCTCATGACTCTCAGCGGCAGAGGAGCTCCAGCAACGCAGCAGCAGCAGATCCAGCTCCACCTCCACCAGCAGCGGACCCAGCATCTCCAACTGGTCAAGATGTGGCAGGGATGGCTCCAGAAGCGCGAGCACATGTCTGAGCAGCAGTGTGAGGAGCACCTCGAGCTGCAGGAGCAGCTGCTGGAGTGGCGGAGGCAGCAGCAGCAGCTGGAGCGGCCGCGGCCGTGGCGGCAGCAGCTGGGGCGGTGGCAGCAGTGGCAGCTGGAGCTGCGGCAGCAGCATTGGCAGCTGGAGCAGCGGCTGCGGCAGCAGCGGCGGCAGCAGCGGCGGCAGCAGCGGCGGCAGCAGCGGCGGCAGCAGCAGCGGCAGCAGCGGCGGCAGCAGCAGCGGCAGCTGCAGCTGCTCGAGCGGTACTGGCAGCTGGAGCAGCCGCACCAGCAGCTGTTGCTCGAGCAGCGGCAGCAGCAGCACGAGCAGCAGCCGCACCAGCAGCTGTTGCTCGAGCAGCGGCAGCGGCAGCAGCTGTTGCTCGAGCAGCAGCAGCAGCTGCCTTGGGTTTGGTTTGGAATCTAACTTGCTTTAGCTTGAAGATCTTCGTCAGTTTTTGCTCATGGTTTTGGTTTGGGGTAATTTGATTCACATTTTGCAATATTGGTTATCGGTATATTTTTATTTTGGCGTCTCGGTGTTTCTGCGACCGTAGATTCCAAGAGGTTTTTCCAGCTACTAATTCTATAAATATAATGAAAACAGAAATGAGAAACTCGTCAGTACTGTTTCTATTGATGTAGAACGAGGAAGAAGACGAGGGGGAGAATAGATGAAGGAGGAGAATAGTGTTAGAAGAATAGAAAGGTGACGAGTAAATACAAGGGGAGAGCAGTAGGAGTTGATATTCAGAACTCTTAATTAATACTAAAAATCTTGTTAATGTAAATGAAGGAAAAAAATGGATTTTTGGGTAATATTATTTATATTAATACTAAAAATCTTGAAAGATTATTATTAAATGTAGTATTTTAAGCAGTGAATAAAAATGATGATTATTATTATTTAATGTGATTATGCTTAATTAACTAGTGAAAGATTATTATTAAATCAGTATTTTAAGGTTATATTATTTTTCGCTTCTACTATTTTTTGTTATTTTTCCTAATGTTAGTATTTCTAATCTAAATAAAATATTTAATTTGTATATAACATGTTTTCAATAATTAAATGTTGTCTGTTTTTTTATTTTGCAAACAGATTTAATTTTGTTGTGGGATCAGTACTTGACCTTATATATTCTGAGTATTAATAAAATGTTTAATTTGTATATCCTTCTTAAATTTAGGATAATTCCATGTTTGCGGATGAAAGCCTGTGCTCTAGAAAATTTCAACCTGTATTTTGAAATAGCTAGCCTGTCCACTTTTTTAACTCTGTTTTTTGGTGTATATATGATATATTTAAATTAAAAACTATATTTTGTTTTTTTTAATCAATTTCATTCAGAATTCTTCGAAATTAATTTTTAAGTATTTTAATATTTCATGTTATAATATTCATGCTAAAAAATATTTTTCAACAAAATCTTAATTTATTAATTTAATATTTGATTAAAATCCAATTACACTTATTAATGACCACGTTTTAAAACCATTTTCTCCCAACAGCAGGCATTTTACATTCAAAATACATGAAAATTGATCTTAAGTGTGACCAAGCTGTATGCATGCATTCTAACCATTCTAAACAATTCTCTCATTTCTCTATTTTAAGAGGTGTTTGTTATTGTGATAATATATAGTTAGTTTTTAAAATATTTTTTATTTAAAATAAGATTTTTATCTTTTAAAATTTATTTTTAATACAGTATATCAAAACGATATAAAAATATAAAACAAAAAACTTAATTTGAAGTAAAATAAAAAAATAAATAATTCAATTTTAAAAAAATTAAAAAACAAACAAGCGCTCTAAATCGCGACAACCTATTAGATAAAATCATTAGGAAAGGCGACATCCTTAATGTGTTACTTTTACGTTAAGACCCCGTTTGTTTCATAAAAAATGGTTTTCTTAAAACCACTTTCAAATTTTTCAGTGTTTATTTGCCATTAGAAAAGTTTGTTAACAGAAAATACTTTTCAGTTAAAGAAAAATACTTTTTAGAAATTGTTAAAAATTTAGAAATATTATATTATTTGCTAATTATATCAAATTTGATACTCAAACTTTTGATTGGTGTATATTTTATTTTGAATCTTTTTTTTTTAATTCATATCTTAGAGTTTAATCTAATTTGATTTTTATATCAATTTTAATTTTGATTGTTATTTATTTTTTTTATTATATTTTTAATTAAAATTTTTGAGGCTGCGGGCTCCACAACCCTTTCTTGATGTCGAGTGAACATGTAAAGGGCCCAAGACATGTTGGATAAAAAGGAAGAGATTTGTGAAGGATGCATACAAAGCTTCAAGAAAATTAATGAAAAAAAAAACCGAGAAAAAGATGGCCAGGGAGACACGTGGTGCTATGAATTATTGAAATAGATACATTATTATTTTTTAAGTAATTTTTATTTGGAAATGGATTAAAATTTATTTTTAATACAGATTATTCAAGAACATTAAAATCGGTGCTTGTTTGGATAGAGAAGATTGAAGAAAATGAAAATCTGCACGTCAGGGATGGGAACTTCTACTGACAAAGCGATGGCCCAGATTTGACTAGTATGGCTCGATATTTGGATTAACTTATCATACCATCACGTGCTTCTCTGCCATCTTCTCACATGCAAATAGAGAAAGTATATTAACTTATCATACCATCATGGCCCAGTATTTTTAATTAATGTTCACTCATTATTTTTAAATTGAATCAAAAAGGGTGTTTGATTATTATTTTAAAATAAAAAAAGATAAAAACAACAAATAGAGAAAATATATCGCTATATAATTTATGTTTGAGATTTTATATATTTCTTTCTATCTTTTTAGTTAAATATATTTTTATTTTTTTAATTTTCAGGTACTATACAAACACAACATAAGCCTAAGAAATATCCATACTCTAATAAACAAACTAATTTAGTAACAATTTTTTTATATAAGCCTAAGAAATTGTCGCTTTGGTAGGCATGCTTTTAAATGGACTATGAATTTCGGAAGGTAATTTTTTTAGTAATTAATAAAATTCTATTCTTTTCTCTTAGATGCTTGGTACCCAGCAATTTTTTTTTATAAGCCTAAGAAATTGTCTTAAGGAGAAGGCAAGTGAAGATAGAGACGGAAGCATGGGAACTGGCAACGAAAGAATATAAGGAGCTTTTGAAGGATACGTTTGTGAGCATAAGTTGGCTCCTAATTTGCCATATATGAAGAGTTTGTTCCTTGGTTGGTTTGAGCCTTTTACAGATGCAATTGCGAAAGAGCAGGAGTTGATTAGAACGGGGAAGAGTAGGCAGGGTTATGCTCCGTATTTTGATCTGTTGCCAGCTCACAAGATGTCTGTTATTGCAATGCATCAACTCGCAGCAATGGTAATGACAGGTGGGGAACATGGATGTGCAAGAGTTGTGACTGCTGCTTGTACGATTGGTGATGCAATTGAGCAGGAGGTAAGTAATTTTTAATGTTTTATTTGCTTATTTTTACCTGCGGTTTGATTTGTAGACAGAGGATAATGAGTGCCCATATAAAAATATTGAAAGATAAGAGAAAACATAAAGTTTCTTAAATTTACTTTTAGACAACCTTCATCTGAGGTGATGAACTAGGAAGAAAGATGAAGGTTACTATGTACAATTATGAGATAAAAATCAGCTATGGAGCTAGCGGTGCCTGGAAAATTAGATTTGAAGTTACGTTGCGTAAAGTTTTGTCGAATGTTGAATGGGGTTTTTCTGGATTTCTTTTTTATATATCTATAGTTTTTACTTTCAGTCCAAGTTCTTCTGCTGTTCATGGTTCCAGGGAAGACACTAAATGGAGGTACGAAAAACAATGTAGTGTAAGATCCTTTAGATTTTTTACAATTTTTTCATTATGTGTTAAACGTTTCATATCACGGGCCTTCTTAAGGTGAATATTCTATTACGCCTTTCTCTTTTGAGCTACAATTTCTTCAAAGCATGGACATGGTGGACTCATAAGAGTGACATTTCTGTTAAAGTAATTCAGATCAAACATAAAAGGAGGTTAGAATTCTCAATAATATGTTTATTATGAGTGCTTAAGTTAACCTAAATACAAAGGAATTATATATAGGTTAAGCTGAAAATACTATTCTACCCTTAATAAATAAAACTAGATAAATATTACTTAACATCTCCCCTCAAACTCACGATGCGGCATTTGCAAGCATCGAGAGTTTGCCAACTAGAAAACAAAAACGAGATATGAAATGCGATCTGCAATCTGCAAGGAAGAATGAACAAAAGGCAAAGTAATGGTGCCATGCTTGAGATGATAACGAGTAAGATGACAATCGATCTCAATGTGCTTAGTTCGCTCATAAAAACTGAGTTGTGAGCAATCTGAATAGAACTCTAGTTGTCACAATTCATAGGAGTAGGATGAGAAAAGAAAACTCTCATATCAGCAAGTAACCAACGTAACCAAACAATCTCTTTGGTAGTAGATGCCATGAGAGAAGCTGAAGGAAAGTCGAAATACCAGATTTTACAGAAGCGGAAGACAAAATATCACTCCAAAAAAAAATTTGCAGAAACTTAACTCAAATACCAAATTGCAGAAATTGAAGAGAAGACGAAATACAAAAACAATTG
>Ga0325400_1004066_pt1 | contig 13458 bp, 13 predicted proteins | sample PopdelMetagenome_2_FD_205662 | JGI IMG/M metagenome (GOLD analysis project Ga0325400, IMG submission 205662) | Populus deltoides microbial communities from Bellville, Georgia, United States - Xylem-PdKOR-R1 | ecosystem: Host-associated > Plants > Phyllosphere > Stem > Wood/Secondary xylem... | reverse complement strand
ACACCGTGCTCGGCCGGCAGGGCGAGGACGGGCGCTGGCAGCTGCGGCTGTGGTGGAAGCCTTTTGTGACACTGATCTGGACCGGCGGCGGGCTGGTGGCGGTGGGCGGCGCGCTGTCGCTCGCCGGGCGGTTGCGGCGCGAGCGGCGGCCGGCGCGGCGCGTGGCCGAGGCGTGGGCGTGAGGCGGCTCGTCACCTGGGCGCCGCTGGCGCTGGCCGTGCTGCTCGGCGCGGCGCTGACCTACGGCCTCGCCAAGCCTGCCGGCACCAGCGTCACCTCCAAGATGGTCGGCGCCTCCGTGCCCGCCTTCGCGCTGCCGCCCGCCAGCCCCGGCCGGCCCGGCCTCGCCAGCGCGGACCTCGCCGCCGGCCGCCCGCACCTCGTCAACCTGTTCGCCAGCTGGTGCGTGCCGTGCGCCGCCGAAGCCCCGCAGCTTAAGGCGCTGGCCGAGGCGGGTGTGCCGATCGTCGGCATCGCCGTGCGCGATCGGCCGGAGGCGGTGGACGCGTTCCTTGTCCGCTATGGCAACCCCTATGCCCGCATCGGCAGCGACGAGGCCAGCCGCGTGCAGATGAACTTCGGCTCGTCGGGTGTGCCCGAGACGTTCCTGGTCGACGGGCGCGGCCGCATCCTGCAGCAGACCATGGGGCCGATCGGGCCGCAGGACGTGGCCACGCTCATCGCCGCCGCGCGCGCCGCGGGATGAAGCGCGCGCTTCTCGCCCTGGCGCTGCTGGCGGCGCCTGCCTTGGCGGACAGCGACCTGCCGCCCGCGCCTTATGCCGACGTGGCGCTGCCCGATGCGGGGCAGGAGGCGTCGGCCAAGGCGCTGATGGCGACCATCCGCTGCCTCGTCTGCCAGGGCCAGTCGATCGCGGACAGCAACGCGGAGATGGCGGGCGACATGCGCAGCCTGGTGCGCACGCGCATCGCCGCGGGCGAACGGCCGGAGGCGATCCGCGACTGGCTGGTCAGCCGCTACGGCGCGTGGGTCAGCTACCGTCCGCCGCTCAGCCGCACCACCGCGCCCTTGTGGGTGGCGCCATTGCTGTTCGTCGGTCTGGGCCTGGTGATCGCGCGCGGCAGCTTCCGCCGGCGCCGGCGCGGCTGATGGGGGCGCTGATCGCGCTGCTGCTTGCGGCGGCGACCTTTGCCGGCGTGATCGCGTGGGGCCGGCCTGCACGCGGCCCCGGTGTGCTGCTGCTGGCGGCGCTGCTGCTGGCGGGGGCGGGCTATGTCGCGCAGGGGCGGCCCGCGCTCGGCGGCAGCCCAACGCCGCCGCGGGCGGGCCGCATCGCGGGCGATCCGCTGTTCGCGGCGGAGCGCACCATCTGGCTGGGCAAGGTCGGCCCGGAGGCGGACCTGCTCGCCAGCGCCGACACATGGATCGCGCGCGGCTCGCCCGATTATGCGGTCGGCATCCTGCGCGGCGCGGTGGCGCGCGCGCCGGGCAGCATGGCGTTGTGGCTGGGGCTCGGCAATGCGCTGGCGACGCATGCCGACGGCAACATCACGCCCGCCGCGCGCTATGCCTTCGGCCGCGCGGCGGCGATCGCGCCGGCGCATCCGGCGCCGCTCTACTTCCTGGGCCTGGCCTACGCCGCCAACGGCCAGTTCGACCTGGCGGAGCGCGTGTGGCAGGCCCTGCTCGCCGCGACGCCTGCGGACGCGCCCTATCGCCGGCTGATCCTGCTGCGGCTGGGCATGCTCGGCCGCCTGCGCCAGCTCGAGTCGGCCCACGCGCGGTGAGCCGCGTGCCCGTTCTGGTCAATGCCGGCGGCGGGACGGCTTCGGCCAAGGGTGAAACACTGGAAGGCGAGGTGCGGCAGGCCTTCGCCGCCGTAGGGATCGAAGCCGACGTGCGGCTGCTCGGCGGTGGCGATCTCGCCGCGGCCGTCACCGCTGCCGCGAACGCGCCGTTGCTGGTGGTGGGCGGCGGCGATGGCACGCTCAGTACGGCGGCGGGCGCCCTGCTCGCGGCGGGCGGGCAGGCGACCTTGGGCCTGCTGCCGCTTGGCACGCACAACCACCTCGCGCGCGACCTCGGCATCCCCCTCGACCTCGCCGGCGCGGCGCGCGTCGTCGCGGACGGCCACACGCTGCGGATCGACGTGGCGCGGGTCAACGGCCGCGTCTTCCTCAACAATGCGTCGGTCGGCATCTACCCGGCGCTGGTGCTGCGGCGCGAGGCGCTGCGCCGTGCGGGTGGCGGGCCGAAGTGGCGGGCCGATCTGCGCGCCGCCTGGACCGTCCTGAAGCGCGCGCGCCACCACCGGCTGCGGCTGGTGGTGGAGGGGCGACCGACGCCGCTCGCCACGCCTTTGCTGTTCGTCGGCAACAACCGCTACGGTCAGGGCCCGATCGGGCTCGGCCGGCGTGCGTCGCTGCGCGATGGCGTGCTGTCGGTGATGGCGCTCGGCCGCTCGTCCCGGTTCGGCCTCGTCCGGCTGGCGCTGCGCACGCTTGCCGGCCGCACCCATCCCGAGCGCGACCTGGCGGCGGTGGCGGAGGTGCGTGCGTGCGAGGTCCACCTGCGCGGATCGGCGGTGGAACTGGCGCTCGATGGCGAGGTGGTGCGCATGGACGGCCCGCTGCGCTTCACGCTGGAGCCGCTCGCGCTCACGGTGTGCGCGCCCGCCGCTTGAGAAGGGCGGGGCGCTCGATTAGGCGCGTTCCCATGCTGTCCACCAACGACATCCGCCGTTCGTTCCTCGACTATTTCGGGGGTGCCGGGCACCGGATCGTGCCGTCCGCGCCTTTGGTGCCGCACAACGACCCCACGCTCATGTTCGTGAATGCGGGCATGGTGCCGTTCAAGAACGTGTTCACCGGCCTGGAGACGCGGCCCTACGTCACCGCCACCTCGTCGCAGAAGTGCGTGCGCGCCGGCGGCAAGCATAACGACCTCGACAATGTCGGCTACACCGCGCGCCACCACACCTTCTTCGAGATGCTCGGCAACTTCTCCTTCGGTGATTACTTCAAGGCGCAAGCCATTGAGCTTGCCTGGAACCTCCTCACCCGCGAGTGGGGCCTGCCCGCCGACCGGCTGACCGCCACCGTCTACCACACCGATGACGAGGCGTTCGACCTGTGGCGCCGCATCGCCGGCCTGCCGGACGAGCGCATCATCCGCATCGCCACCAAGGACAATTTCTGGGCGATGGGCGACAGCGGCCCGTGCGGGCCCTGTTCCGAGATCTTCTACGACCATGGCGACCACATTCCCGGCGGCCCGCCCGGCTCGCCGGACGAGGATGGCGACCGCTTCGTCGAGATCTGGAACCTCGTCTTCATGCAGTTCGAGCAGGAGGCGAACGAGATCACCGGCGAGCTGCCCAGCAAGTCGATCGACACTGGCATGGGGCTGGAGCGGATCGCGGCGGTGCTGCAGGGCGTGCACGACAATTACGACACGGACACGTTCAAGGCGCTGATCGCCGCCTCCTGCGACCTCACCCGCACCTCGGCGGAGGGCGAGCGGCAAGCCTCGCACCGCGTCATCGCCGATCACCTGCGCGCATCGGGCTTCCTCGTCGCGGACGGCGTGCTGCCCGCGAACGAGGGCCGCGGCTACGTGCTTCGCCGCATCATGCGCCGCGCTATGCGCCACGCGCACCTCTTGGGCGCGGCCGAGCCGCTGATGCACCGCCTCGTCCCCGCGCTGATCGCCGAGATGGGCGTCGCCTATCCCGAGCTGGTCCGCGCGCAGCCGCTGATCGAGGAGACGCTCCGGCTGGAGGAGACGCGCTTCCGCCGCACGCTGGCGAACGGATTGCGCCTGCTGGACGAGGCGACGGGCGGCCTGGGCGAAGGCGGCGAGCTGCCGGGCGAGGTCGCCTTCCGCCTCTACGACACGTTCGGCTTCCCCTATGACCTGACGGAGGACGCGCTGCGGGCGCAGGGCCGCACGGTCGACCGGCCCGGCTTCGACGCCGCCATGGCCGCGCAGAAGGCCGCCGCGCGCGCCGCGTGGAAGGGATCGGGCGCGCGCGCGTCGGAGGAAGTGTGGTTCGACATCGCCGAGACGGACGGCGCCACCGATTTCACCGGCTACACCGCGGAAGAGGGCGAGGGCGTGGTCGTGGCGCTGGTGCGCGACGGAGCGCGCGTCGAGCGGATCGGGGCGGGCGACGTCGCCGACGTCGTGGTCAACCAGACGCCCTTCTACGGCGAGAGCGGCGGCCAGGTGGGCGACGCGGGCGACCTGATCGCGCCCGACGGCGCGGTGTTGCGCGTCGCGGACACGCAGAAGCATCTCGGCCGCGTCTTCGCGCACCGCGTGACGGTGCCGGACGGTGCGGCGCTCGCGGTCGGCGACCCCGTGCAGCTACGCGTCGACCACGCCCGCCGCTCGGCAATCCGCGCCAATCATTCGGCGACGCACCTGCTGCACGAGGCGCTGCGCCAGCGGCTTGGGCTGCACGTCGCGCAGAAGGGGTCGCTGGTCGCGCCCGAGCGGCTGCGCTTCGACGTCTCGCATCCCGCCCCGATGTCGCCCGCCGACCTGGCGGAGGTCGAGGCCCGGGTGAACGCGCACGTGCGCGCCAACGGCACCGTCTCCACGCGCCTGATGACGCCCGACGAGGCGATCGCCGAAGGTGCCATGGCGCTGTTCGGCGAGAAATATGGCGATGAGGTTCGCGTCGTGTCCATGGGCGCCGACCCGGCCCGGACCGAGACGGGCGGCACCTACTCGATCGAGCTGTGCGGCGGCACGCACGTCCGTGCGCTGGGCGACATCGGCCTGTTCAAGGTCGTGGGCGAGGGCGCCGTCTCGTCGGGCATCCGCCGCGTGGAGGCGCTGACGGGCGAGGCGGCGCGCGCCTGGCTCAACGCGCGCGACGAGAAGCTGCGCGAGGCGGCGACGACGCTCCGCTCCAGCCCCGACGAGGTGCCCGCGCGCGTGGCGCAGCTGGTGGAGGACCGCCGCCGGCTGGAGCGCGAGCTGGCCGAGGCCAAAAAGGCGCTGGCGCTCGGCGGCGGCGGCGGCAGGGCGGAGGCGGCCGGGCCCGAGCAGGTCGGCGGCGTCGGCTTCGTCGGCCAGGTGCTGGACGGGCTGGAGGCCAAGGCGCTGCGCGGGCTGGTGGACGAGGCCAAGGCGCGGCTCGGATCGGGCGTGGTAGTCCTGGTCGCAGTCAATGACGGGCGCGCCAGCGTAGCGGTGGGCGTCACGCCCGATCTCGTCGCGCGGCTGTCGGCGGTGGAACTGGTCAAGGCGGCGGTAGCGGCGCTCGGTGGGCAGGGCGGCGGCGGCCGGCCCGACTTGGCGCAGGGCGGCGGGCCGGACGGCGACAAGGCGGCGGATGCGGTCGCGGCGGTGCGGACCTTGTTGGCGGTTTAGCGTCCATATGCTCCTGCCTCCGCGGGAGCATATGCCCAGCTATCGCACCGCGCCTTTCACGATCAGGCGGGGGAGCAGCGTCAACGCGCCCAGCACCGGCCAGCGGCGCTGCCATGGGCGCAGCTCAATCCGCTCGCCCGCATGGCGGCCGACCTTCCACGCCAGGTAATCCAGCCCGCCCGCCCAGGTGGCGCTGGCCTTGACCAGCCGCAGCACGGTAAGCGCCTTGCCCTCGCGCCGCCGCCGCGCCCATTGCCGCCGTCCGCGCCGGCGTTGGGCGGGCGTGATCGGGTCCGCGAAGGCCAGCTCGCCATGCGGCGCGGCGGCGTCGATCCCGGCCGCGGCGAGCGCGGGCAGCGTGAAGCGGCGGTAGCGGTCGGGCCACGCGTCCACCAGGCTGGTGGCGCGGCCGCGCCGTTCGGCGCGCAGTTCGGCACGGTAGGTGAGCGCGAAGGCCTGCCGCCACGCGTCGAGCACCGGCAGCCGATCGGGCAGGCGCGGCCGCGCGGCGACGAGCAAGGCGGGGGCTGCACGCGCCACCGCGGTCACCGTTGCCTCGCGCGCGGCATCGTCCGCCGTCCACACCAGCCGCGACGGCTGCGCGAAGCGGGCCCAGACCGAGACGTTGCGCGTGCGCCGGGAGGCCAGTCGGGCGAAGTCGGCCTCGCTCAGCACCGCATATTTGGCGACGAGCCCGTCCGCCTCGACCGGGAAGACGTTGGGCGGCAGCAATCGGTTGGCGACCGCCAGCCAGCCGCGTCCGAACGCCTGGGCATAATCGGCCACCAGCAGATAGAAATCGAGCATCAGCCCGTCCAGCTGTTCCTCACGCAGGCAGGAGCCGTAGAACAGCACCGCCCGCGCACCCGGATGGCGCGCCGCCACCGCTGCCGCCAGCCGCACGACGCGCGCGTCGACCGGCACCGCCAGCTCGTCGGCCACCAGCGCGCGCAGCGCCGCGGCGGGATCAGGCGGCAAGGCGCAGGAAGGGCAGCGGGCTGGTCTGCCGCAGCACGATGGAACGCCCCGCCGCCGCCTGGAACAGCTCGCCGTCGAGGAACACGCTCGACCGCTCGCTCTCGATGCGGATTTCGTCGCCGCGGCGGAAATGCACGCCCTCCATCTCCGTCCGGCCGAGCTTACCCAGCCGTCCGGCCAGGATGCCGCGCATCAGCGCCAGCGGGTTCTGCTCGACCAGCATCAGCTGCAGGGCAGCGGTGGGCGAGCGGTCGCGGATGGTGGAGCCGATCAGCATCTTGCGCAGCGTGGTGACGATCAGCAGCGAATAGCTGCCCGCGAGCTGGCCCTGCCGCAGCAGGGAGACCTTCAACGGCGCGGCGCGCTGCGGCAGGAAGGCCGCGCGAATGCCCACGAACAGCGAGAGGATCAGCGCCACGGTGGTCACGGCATGGCTCAGCCAATTGGGCCAGCCGAGCGGATAAAGCTTGTGGCGGCAGTAGAGCATCGCCTCGGCCAGCCCCGCGCCGCCCAGAAACATGCCGAGCACCGGTTTCAGCCCGTCGCCGATGCCGTCCGTCTCGTGGCTGAGCGCGATCAGCTCGCGCGTCACCACATGCGGCTCCAACGGACCCGCGGCGAGGTCCAGCACACGCTGCAGGGCATCGACCGGATCCCCCGTGGAGCCGAGATCGAGCGCGATGAGGTTGGTCTTGCCATTGGGCAGCACCGCCACGGGCGGGGGCGCACCATCGAAATGGCCGCCGTGGTAGAGTTCGGTCAGCGTCGTCTGCACCGTGCCGTCGCCGCCGTTGATCACCAGCACGGCGGGCTCGACCCGCGCGATGGTGCGCAGCGCCGCCTCGATCTGGTCGACGCGCTCCACCTCGTAATGGAAAATCTCGGGATGCGCGGCGCAGAAACTGCGGATGCGCGGCAGCTGCTTGCCGTTGCCGGTCGAGCGCGGGTTAGACAGCAGCGCAATGCGGACCATGGCCGGCCTAGCGCTCCATGCGGGCGATGGGCCCAAAGCTGGTGCCCTGCACATAGTTGATCGTCACCGGCACCAGCTTAACGCCTCGCACCTCGACCGAGGTGGCGACGGGCGACGGGCGGCGCTTAAACAGCACGTCCATCAGCGACACGTCCGGATTGCCCGACATGCCGCCGCCGTCCGTGCGCTCGGCCCGGCCATTGCCCGCCACATCGTGGCGCACGGAGACGGCATAGATGCCGGGCGCGGGCACGGGCATGCACACCTCCACCACGCCCGCGCGCGGCACGGGCAGCTCGACGCGTTCCAGATAGGTGCCCTTCTCGAAGAAGCGTTGCGGGTCGCCGCCATAGGACTGGACGCGGAGCAGGCCGGTGCGCGCCTTCAGCCCGTCCACGCGCACGAGCATGGCCGGGCCGCGGCCGGCGCAGGCGGCGGCATGCGGGCCGAGCACGGCCGCGGAGCCCGCGGTCGCCATCAACACCCCGAATGCGCCCATCAGCAGAGGGCGATGCAAATCCCGCATGACCTCGAAACCTCCGGAAGCTATAGGCCCGGCCGGAACGGCCCGGGCGGCCGCATACAACCCCCGTTGTCCGGCACATCGGCCGCGATTGCGGCCAGAACATGGTGGCGGAGCGTCGGCATCTTGATTTCGATCACGCGTATCGATCGCTACATCGCCCGCCTCGTCGCCGTGCCGCTCGCCGCCACCATGGTGATCGCGGCCATGCTGCTGCTGCTCGAGAAGATGCTCAACCTGTTCGACTTCGTGGCGGAGCAGGGCGGGCCGGTCAGCGTGGTGTGGCAGATGCTGGCAAACCTGATCCCCGAATATCTGTCGCTGGGCATCCCGATCGGGCTGATGCTGGGCATCCTGCTCGCCTTTCGCCGGCTCGCCACCTCGTCGGAGCTGGACGTGCTGCTGGCGGTGGGGATCAGCTATCGCCGGCTGCTGCGCGTGCCGTTCCTGTTCGCGGGCGCGCTGGCGGCGGTGAACCTCGCGATCGTCGGCTACATCCAGCCGCGCGCGCGCTATGCCTACGAGGAATTGCGCTACGAGCTGCGCTCGGGCGCGCTCGGCGCGTCGATCAAGGTCGGCGAGTTCTCGCAGCTCGGCAAGCAGATGATGCTGAGGGTGGAACGCAGCGCCGGAGGCGGACGCGAGCTGTTCGGCATCTTCGTCATGGCCCAGCGCGGGGCCGACAAAAGGCTGGCGGTCACCGCCGAGCGCGGCACCTTTCTCGCCACGGACGATCCCAACACCATCATCTTCCGCCTGGGCCACGGCACGCTCGTCCACGACGCGCCCGGCTTCGCCACGCCGCGCGTGCTGAGCTTCGAGAGCCACGACCTGCCGATCGACCTGCCGCGCGAGGAGGCGTTCCGCCAGCGCGGCGGCCGCAACGCCGAACTGACCATGGCCGAACTCGCCCGTTCCGGCCGGACCGCGCCGCTGGTCGGGCGCGAACGGGCCAAGGCGCGCGCCGAATTCCACTTCCGCCTCGTGGAGGTGGCGACCATGCTGCTCTTGCCGATGCTGGGCGTGGCACTGGCGGTGCCGCCCAAGCGCTCCACCTCCGCGCTCGGCGTGTTCCTGTCGGTGGTGATGATCGTCACCTACCACAAGGTGAACGAATATGCCGAGGCGCTGGGCGGGCGCGGCCGGATCGAGCCGGTGATCGCCTTGTGGGTGCCGTTCCTGCTGTTCGCCGCCCTGATCTGGTGGATGTACCGCACGCTGACGCGCGTGCCCGGCGGGCAGCCGATCGGCGCGCTGGAGCGGCAGGCGGCACGGCTCGGCGCGGGCGTCCGCCGCCTGCTCGCGCGCCGCCGGGGGCCGGCGGCGGCATGACGCCCAACCTGTCCTTTTTCGCCTCGCGCACGGTCTTCTGGTACATGGCGCGACTGCTGGTGACGCGCTCGCTGGCCGTGCTCGCGGCGCTGGCGCTCATTCTCATGGCGCTCGACCTGCTGGGCGAGTCGGGCGACATCCTCGCCTATCCGGGCAACGGGCAGACGCAGCTGCTCTATTACGTGTCGCTGCGCCTGCCGCAGATCATCTCGCGCTTCCTGCCCTTCTCCGTCCTGCTGGGCTCGCTCGTGATGCTGGCGGGCATGAACCAGAACAGCGAAATCATCTCCATGAAGGCGGCGGGCATCTCCGCCCACCAGATCATCGCCCCCTTGGTCGCCACCAGCCTGATGATCGCGGGCGTCAGCTTCTGGTTCAACGACCATGTGGTGGCGCGCGCTACTGGCGCGCTGTCGGCTTGGTCGGCGGTGGATTACGGCCCGGTGCCGCCGCAACGCGGCGCGGTCGGCAATGTTTGGGTGCGCGACGGCGAGGACCTGATCCATGTCGATCGCGTGGTGGGGCGAGGGCCCGGCACGACCTTGCTCGGCGTCAGCTATTACGACCGGGTCGGCGACCGGTTGGCGGCGATCGGCCGCGCCGCCCGCGGCGTCCGCGCGGGCGAGGGCTGGCGGCTCTTGAACGTCCAGCGCTTCGACGTCACCACCGGCCGCGTCGCGACCGTCCCCGCGCAGGACGTCGGTCGCGGCGTGCCGCCCGACCGGTTCACGCTCGCCAACGTTTCGGGCGACAGCCTGTCCTTTCGCGCGCTCAATCGCTCCATCGCCGAGCTGCACGCCGCCGGCCGGCCCACCGCCGCGCTGGAGACGGTGAAATGGCATAAGCTGTCGGGCGCGCTGTCCGCCGTGTTGATGCCGCTCCTGGCGGGTGTCGCGGGCTTTGGCCTGGCGCGGTCGGGCGCGGTATTCGTGCGCGTGGTGATCGGCATGGCGCTCGGCTTCACCTATTTCGTGGCCGACAATTTCGCGCTGGCGATGGGCAATATCGGCGCCTACCCGCCGCTGCTCGCCGCGTGGGCGCCGTTCCTCCTGTTCCTGCTGATCGGCGAGGCGGTGCTGATCCGCACGGAGGAGTAGCGGCGCCTTTGAAAGCGCGCGCAAAAGCGCTATATCGTTCCGGCCCTGACGAGGGGCATTGCCACAGGAGATCGCGCTATACGTCCCCCCATGATGCCGCGCCGCCCGCTCGGCCTGCCGCCGATGCCGCTGAACGGCCCGCGCTACAACGAGTTCATCCAAAGCCAGAAGGTGCGGGTGATCGACGAGAATGGCGAGAATCTGGGCGTGATGTACACGCGCGAGGCGATGGCGCAGGCGCAGGAGGTCGGTCTCGACCTGGTCGAGGTGTCGCCCAACGCCGATCCGCCAGTCGCCAAGTTCCTGGACATCGGCAAGTTCAAGTACGAGAACCAGAAGAAGGCCAATCTGGCCCGCAAGACCCAGAGGACGCAGGAGATCAAGGAGATCAAGATGCGTCCCAACATCGACGACCACGATTACGACACGAAGATGAAGAAGATCTTCGAGTTCATCGAGGAAGGCGACAAGGTCAAGTGCACCCTCCGCTTCCGCGGACGCGAGATGGCGCATATGGGCCTCGGCATCGACGTGCTGCGCCGCGTGCAGGCCGACACCACCGAGATCGCCAAGGTGGAGCAGCACCCGCGCACCGAAGGCCGCCAGATGCTGATGGTGCTCGCGCCGAAATAGGGGAGGGCAGGGTGGCGACGCTCAGCTTCAACGTTTCGCCTCAGATGAACGAGTATATCGAGCAGCGTGTCGCCGCGGGTGAGTTCGCGGACTCTGATGACTACCTTCGGCAACTCGTGCGTGCGGACGAGGCCAAGCTCGCCTGGTTGCGCGTAGAAATCCAGAAGGGGCTCGACAGCGGCATCAGCCCGTTGACCGTTGACGAGATCATCGAACAAGCTTTCGCGAAGCATGAGGCGGCTTGAAGCTGAACTTAGCCGAGCAGGCGGCTACGGACCTGCGCCTGCTGATCCGATACGGCGAGCAGCAGTGGGGAACCCAAGCCGCTCGCTCATATGCAGCGGACGTGCGTACAGCCTTCAGTCTTCTGCGTGATCGTCCAAGGATCGGTTCTGTAGCCGAAGGTCTGCCCGATGGCTTCCGTCGCTGGTCGGTTCGATCGCACATCATCTATTATCAATTGCAGAGTGGCGATCTGGTTGTCCTGCGCATCCTGCACGCCAGTCAGAACGCGATCGATTATCTGACCTGACCTTGTCTCCCGCGATCCGACGAGTCATACGGGCCTTGGGAGTCGGGCGGACGGCGTCGTCGCCAACCTGGTCAGGACCGGAAGGTAGCAGCCACAACGATTTCGCGCCGGGTCGTTCCGGCTCCCACCATCATCCAGGAGAGATGCTCGCGCAGCGAGCGGCCCCTTAATGATCGCAAGCCGGCGAGAGCTGGCGCCGCGTCACACGGCCGCACACGACATCCCTTTCACGTGACGTAACCGCCACCCGGCCTTACATCGTGCCCGTGCCCGACTCCCCGCAGCCCTACCGCGTCCTCGCCCGCAAATACCGTCCGCAGAGCTTCGGCCAGCTTATCGGCCAGGATGCGATGGTGCGGACGCTCGGCAACGCGATCGCGCGCGACCGGCTGGCGCATGCCTTCTTGCTGACGGGCGTGCGCGGCGTCGGCAAGACCTCCACCGCGCGGCTGATCGCCAAGGCGCTGAACTGCATCGGCCCGGACGGGCAGGGCGGCCCCACGATCGATCCGTGTGGGCAATGCGAGCCGTGCCGCGCCATCGCGGAGGGTCGCCACATCGACGTGGTCGAGATGGACGCCGCCAGCCACACGGGCGTGGACGACATCCGCGAGATCATCGAGGCGGTGCGCTACGCGGCGGTGTCCGCGCGTTACAAGGTCTACATCGTGGACGAGGTCCACATGCTGTCCAAGAACGCGTTCAACGCGCTGCTGAAGACGCTGGAGGAGCCGCCGCCCCACGTGAAGTTCCTGTTCGCCACGACGGAGGTGAACAAGGTGCCGGTGACCGTGCTCTCCCGCTGCCAGCGTTTCGACCTGAAACGCATCCCCGCCGACCTGCTCGCACAACATTTCGGGTGGGTCGCGGAGGCGGAGGCGGTCGAGGCCGAGCCGGAGGCGCTGGCGCTGGTCGCGCGCGCGGCCGAAGGATCGGCGCGCGATGGGCTGTCCATCCTCGACCAGGCGATCGCGCATGCCGGGCTTGAGGGCGGTGCCGTCACCGCCGGGCAGGTGCGCGACATGCTCGGCCTGTCCGATCGCGGCGCGATCCGCCGGCTGTTTGGCCTGCTGTTGGCCGCCGACGTGGCCGCCGTGCTGGCGGAGGTGGCGGCGCAGGACGCGCTCGGCGTCGAGCCCGCGGCGGTGCTGCGCGGCCTGCTGGAGGTGGTGCACGGCGTCACCCGCGCCAAGGCGGGCGGCGGCGATGACCCGGCTCTGTCCGCCGAGGAGCGCGAGGCGTTCGCCGACTGGGCCAGCCGCATGGGCTTCGCCACGCTCCACCGCCTGTGGCAATTGCTGCTCAAGGGCCATGGCGAGGTAGCCGCCGCCCCCATGCCGCGCGAAGCGGCGGAGATGGCGCTGCTGCGCGTGGTGCATGCCGCGACCCTGCCCGATCCGGGCGAGCTTGCGCGCCGTCTGGCCACGGGCGAGGCGGTCGCGCCGGCCCCCGCGCCCTCCGCCGCGCCTGCTCCGTCGCCGCAGCCCAAGCTGCCCGATACGCCCGAAGCGCTGCACGACCTGCTCGTCGCCAAGGGCGCGCATCGCCTCGCCGCCTGTTTCGAGGGTGCGCGCGTGATCCGCTTCGCCCCGCCCGAGCTGATGCTGGCGGCCGGCCGCGGCATCGATCCCGCTTATGCGCGCGACCTGGCGGACTGCCTCAACCCCAAGTTCGGCGAGGAAGGCGCGCGCTGGACGGTGACGGTGGGCGAGGGCATTGCCAAGCCTTCGATGCGCGAACAGGAGCAGGCGCGCGAGAGCGCGGCGCGCGACGCCGTGCTGGCGAGCCCGATGGTCGCGGCGGTGCGCAACCATTTCCCCGATGCGGTGCTTGAAGAGCCGAGGAGCTGACGCATGGACATGAACGAACTGATGAAGGCCGCGCAGGACATGGCCTCCAACATCCAGGGCAAGATGGCCGACGCGCAGGCCGGCCTCGACAAGATCGAGGTGGAGGGCGCCGCCGGCGGCGGGCTGGTCAAGGTGCGCGCCACCGCCAAGGGCCGCATCCTGGGCGTGTCGATCGACGACAGCCTGCTCCAGCCGTC
>Ga0325400_1004065_pt1 | contig 13458 bp, 3 predicted proteins | sample PopdelMetagenome_2_FD_205662 | JGI IMG/M metagenome (GOLD analysis project Ga0325400, IMG submission 205662) | Populus deltoides microbial communities from Bellville, Georgia, United States - Xylem-PdKOR-R1 | ecosystem: Host-associated > Plants > Phyllosphere > Stem > Wood/Secondary xylem... | reverse complement strand
AGAAAAAAATGAGATATAGAAACTCTACTTATGAAAATTGAGACAAAAATATTCTATCTAAAAAAATAATTTTTAAACCAATTTTTTATTCTTCTAAAAATAAAAAGGAGAGAGATGGAGATAGAGAAAACCAAATTATTTTTTTTTCCACAAATATCCTTATAAGCATTTTATAATTTCAATCTCTATCTTTATATTCAAATATGAATCTTTGATTTTACTAACTTAAGTTCTACCATTTAGACAATTTAGGATTATTTAGAGTTTGTACAAAAGTGACTTGAAGATCATTTCTTTTTTCTAGGGTTTAGATGAACTCTACAAGATTAGGTTATTATAAATTATAAGTCTTCTAATTGTTCAGTCTCTAATAGTAATTCATATAAGCTATTGAATAAAAAAATCTCTTAAAATCCTTATAGAGAGAGAGAGAGAGAAACTTTTATGCCTTGAGTGTGAACTTTTTATTTTCTCTATTCTACCTATTTGTATAGGTGTATCATGTGAAGAGTGTGTCTATTTTAGCTTTCATCATTAAAAAAATAAAGTCTAACATTTTATTTATATACAAAACACGATAATCATTTTAATGGAAAAATAACACTTTACACCCTAAAAAATATCACATATAATATTTCAGGATAATTTTAAAAATTTGTATAATCAAGTTCCTCTTTAATTTTCTAGGTTTAGAATTGTAATTTCCTTGTATAAATTACATTCTAGTTTTTAATTTTAAAAAATAATTTACAATCAAGTCTCATTTGATTAATCATCCCAAATTAGTTTCTCGGCAATGATTTTTAATGCGTATAAGTTAGGTTCCTAATATACTAGTTCAAATATAAATCACAATTCTAAATAAAATAAGATTAAATAAATTAAACAATTGAACTTATTATCAATTCAACAAATTAATTTATTTGTATTTGAATATCAAGTGCACTATTTAGCAAAGTATCATAATCTTTTAAATATTAGAAAAGTCATATCTGATTTGACTTACACTTTCAGTGATTAGTTTCTCAATGTAACTATTATCTTTTTATCAAGAATATTTTGATATAAAAATTTAAACATGGAGTGTGTATGCTCTATCAAATCATATTTATTCTCAACATCATAGTAATTGATTATTTGAATAAGACCTAAAATTATTTTCAAATCTCATTTCACCTTACCAAGGATTTCACAATTAATAATATGAACATGTGGAACATTTTCATGTTATGGACTACTACCTTTATTGCCAACAACGAGCTAGTTGTGAGCATAACATAGCCAAGCATGCTAGCAACATTGGCATTACGCTGCCAGTGGTGACTATCGCAGCCACCCTAAAATTATTTTTAATTTTTGTATATTCTAGCTAGGTAAGACCAGAAGAGTAATCAAAATATATCTTTGAAAAAAATCATGAGACAAAAAAAAGTAATTCTACAAAAAATTGTCTTGCATATAAATTTAATTCATAATTAAATTCAATGATAATTAAAATATGCAGTCAACAACTCTAATTATCTAACAATGACCTAATAATATTTTTCTTAAAAAAATTCTTGGAGTCTCAAGGATCCTATTAGATAAGTCGTTTAGGGTTTGAGTAAAAATTATCTTAAGATAATATCTTTTTTTTCTAAGTTTTGATCAACTTCTCAAGATTGGATTGTCTAAAATCACAAATTATCCAATTGTCTAGTCTTTAATAGTAATCCACACTAATAATCAAATTACAAATCTCTTAAAACCCTTTCAAGGGAGAGAATTTGATATGCCTTGAGTGCTAGCTCTTTCATTTTGTGTTTTCAAGTGTTTTTATACCATATATTCTATAACATGCTTCTATATTTCTCTCTTGAAAATATATGGCATAATATTCTATTTATAGAAAAACTTGATAACCCTATTAATGATAAAATATCAATTTATCATCTGAAAAATATCACATATATTATTTCAATATAGTTTTAGAAACTTATATAATCAAGTACCTAATTGATTTTTCTAGGACCATAATTATAATTTTCTATATAAATTATATTTCAGTTCTTAATTTCTAAAATTTATTTACAACCAAGGGAGCATTTGTGTTGCCTGGAGAGTGGTTTCCTATAAATCACTTTCCAAACTTTCTTTTATTTGTTTGTCATTAAGAAAGTTGGTCAACGGAAAACACTTTTCAGTCAAAGAAAAATTTGACTTTATTTTCAGGAAAGTATTTTCCTTTTATTTTGTACGGAAAACACTTTCTAGAAGTTGTGAAAAATTTAGAAATATCATATTATTTGCTGATTATATCAAATTTGGTCCTCAAACTTTTAATTGATATATATTTTGTTTGAATCTTTTTTTTTTAATTTCATCCCTTAAAATTTGATTTAATTTGATTTTTATATTATCTTTAAACCTCATTTTTATGATTGTTATTTGCTTTTTTCTTATCATTTTTTATTGAAATTTTTTATTTATCAAATTTAATCCTCATTCTTTTGATTGTTACTTATTTTATTTGAAATAATTTATGAAATTGTAATTATTATTATTTTAATTTCATTATCTTTCAATTTTTTTATTTGTTAGATTTGATTTCCATTATTTTGATTATTATTTATTTTATTTGATATAATTTATGAAATTAGATTTTTTTTCAATTTCATTCTCATTCAATTTTTTTAATTTGTAAGATTTGTTCCTTATTATTTTAATAAACTTGAAAAAAAAACATTAATAAGCTATTTTCCAGCTCATTTTCCATAACATAACCAAACACTGGAAAGTGTTTTCCAACTTATTTTCCGTGACACTATCAAACATCGAAAAATAATTCACTTTCCAGGAATTCACTTTCTAGGAATTCACTTTTCAAAAGAAAACTACTTTCTAGCAAACAAACAGGGTCCAAGTTTCACTTGATTAATTATCCAAGTTTAGTTTCTCACTAGTGGTTCTATATATGTGTGACCTATTAGGTTTCTAATATGTTAACCCAAATATAAATCATAATTTTAAATAAAATAGGATTCAATAAATTAAATAATTTAATTTATTATCTATTCAACAATTGATTCATTATATTAGAAGATTGAATTCATTGTCTAACAACGTGTCATGATCATTGACATATTAAAAAAGTCATAAGTCATTTAACTTAATTTTTGAGTGACTAGTTTCTCGAAATAATTATTATCTGTTCATTAATAATATTCTGATCTTGATATTTGAGCATGAAGTGTGTAGTATACTTTGTCAGATCATGTTTGTCTCAACACTATAGTCATTGATTCTTTAGATAAGATTTGAAACTCTTTTCAAATATCATTCATCATGCACAAGAGTCTCACAATCAATATTATCTAAGAATAGGTAAAATATTTTTCTAATTTATTTAGGGTAATGAATTCTCTTTTAATTATTTAAATATCTTCATATAATTTATGTTATACTCAATATCTGATCATTTGTTACCATTGATTAGGACAACATGTAATCAAAATCAAAGCATACATTTCATATATAAGATACCTTAATGATCGCAATTCTAGGGATCACTTGCACAATTATAACGTGAGCCTTTTGAAAGACACAAGTGATCTATATATGCAGAATTCTTGTGAGAATTAATTCAGTGCATATATCATTTGACAAGCACCTCTATATTAGTTTTAGATATTCCTCATACCTTAACTTATAACAACAACTGTTTTCTATCATAAAAGAAAGACACATAGTATATACTAGTTTCAATAGCTCTAATTAATGCTCAGTCTTAATATAACATTTAGCAACAATGCTTTGATGCAATAAGGATTTCATAATTATAATCACTTTATAATTTTCTCTACAAAGAATTTTTATCTCATTGACTTTATTTTTGTTCTAGATTCATTAATTAAATATAAATGAATATTAGATAAAAAAAAATAAGTCTTTATAACAATAAATATATTTTTACATTAACAAATTCAATTTCATGTGTAACTAATTTTTTATTATAGAACACATACACTAATACATAAATCATATGAGTTCATTAAAAGTCTTTCAGACAAAAGTTCATAAGAAAAGTAGACTAGGGCTCCAAGGTAAGAATAAAAATTGTAAAATGATTTGATAATTAGATGTTTTGAAGTGAATAAAAATGATCTTCAGCTTGAAAAAGTGTTAATAGAGGTTATCAGAACTTTTTAAAAGTATTTTTAGTAGAAGATATTATCCAAAAATAATTTAGAAAAAAATATTCTAGTGGTCGTAAACTTTCTAATTTATAGATTTGTGATAGATAAGAAAACTAGAAAGACAGATCATCAATTAATTTTTTTTAATAAATTCTATACTAAGGTCGAACCTAGCATGCTTAGTCCAAGTGTGCGTTGACTTAAGAGTCCAGGTCCAAAGTGCAAACTTGGCTCGGAACTTCTTTTTTTAAAAAAAACTATGGTTTTCTTTTTATTTTACTTATTTTTATTTAAATTATTATGATTGTTTTCTTTTATATAGTCAAAACTTGTTTCCTTCAATTAAAACTTGAAATAAATTAAATTTAAGTTTTGTTTTGCTAGAAACACATTTTTATAGTTATATTAAATGTTTATTTAAAATTATTTATTTATTATAAAATGATTTGTTTCTTTTAATCTCACACATCTTTAACATTATATAAATAATTTATACTAATAATTTTTTTGTTATTTATAAAATAATTTGCAGTTAAAAAGGTAAAAATTGAATAGTGAGATTTATTTTATAAATTTTTTATAGAATAATTGCACTTTATTCGATCTGTGCATGCCATCTCACCCAAGTAAAACAAGGATATAGTAATTGCTTTTTTTCTTTCTTTTTTATTCAACGAGCTAGTTTGTCATTGATTGAACCTAGGTAATTTCTTAAGTGATTATAAGTACACTCCTTCACATCAACTTGATACATTCAAATAAATTTAATAAATTCCTCAAAATGATAGAATAAATAATAAAGCTTTGATATTAACTAATATCATGAAAATAACACACAAAAAATAACAATCACAATCAAAATAGAATTATGTCAAGTAAAACTCACACAAAAACATTTATTTGAAATTTTATTATTCAATATTTTATCTAAACAAAACTCAATATTATAGCTTTTTTAAGTTGCTTATATACTAAGAAAATATTCTAAACAAAGCTTGAAAAATAAAAGAAAAATTAAGTAAATAGAAAAAAAATTTTAAATCAATTAGAAAAATATTGCAAATTATAAATAGTAACTTCTAAACCTTATTTTAAGATCTTTCTAATCTCAAATGGTTATGAAAACTTCTAGTATCTCCTAGCAAAACTTTAGTCTAATCAAATAAACAAATCAAAATTTATAGCTATTAACATAAAGCTAAGTGTTAAAATAAAGTCTTTTGCATCAATAAAAATGTTTTAAATATCAAACCACTAGTTTTAATTTGATAATGATAATATAGTTACATAAACATGTGAATTTACTTAATCCATAAATATAATTAATGCAATATGATGTAATTACATAAATATGATGTAATCATTCACGTATGTTTGCTAATTCTTCCTTTAGTTGAAATTGTTCCATTCCAAGCTTTTAAGCCTTTAATATTTATGGTGTTTTTACATTATATTAATGCAAGCTCCTCGCCTAAGTACACTAACTAAAGCCAAGTTAAAAAAGATGCCAAATTATGATATTTTTGTTTCTACATTACTAGTTAATGATATTTCAAAATTTAATATGCTAAAAAATAAAGTTATTTGGTGTTTGGATAGCGGGTAATCACACGTTCATGTCAATATTCTTTTCTCTAAAACTCAGGAAGTAGATAATTGGTTGTAGAAAGCTCAACACCAGCAAAACAATCTATTGTGGTAGGGTTTAGGGACCCTCGAATGATAAAATCAGTGACTTTTTAGTAGGTATTGCAATAAATAAGAGAATGAGCTTTAAATTCCAAGAACAAGAGTTTTCGTTGTTTTTGTATGATAAATACTCTGAGAATAAAAATAAAAACACATAGAGAATAAAAATTGTGAACATTTATTTGGGTGGTTTAGGGGGGTATTTATAGCTCATGAACCTTGTTATTTTTATTGGTATGGAGAGGCTTTTTCACCTGATAGTATTAATAAGAGATAAATATCTTTTACATAATATTAATGTTGATGGAAATATTGTAGGTCCTTAAAAGACTTTCTTACACCTAGGGGTGTAAAAAGACAAGTATTCTTGACATTAGCATTTTATGTTAAAAGTCATTATAATAAATGAACGAAGCCTCATGGCCCAACATGGGATCTATAATGATCGTCAGGCCTATACCCACTTAGACTTGGCATGATGCCAAGCCTAAGGACAATAAGTGTGGTAGCTTGTCGAACTTATGTTTGTTTGGGCTCAATACGTAACTGAACTCAAGGATATTGGGCCCGACAACTCGTCAGACCTCTATGTACTTTGGCTTAACATGCCGCTGAACCTGTGGACACTGGGTCTGGTAGCTTGCCAGACCTATGTGTGCTTGGGCTTAGCGCCCAACTAAACTCAATGACGTTGGGTCTCGCAACTCACCGAACTCATGTGTGTTTAAGCTCAGTGCACAATTGAACCCAATGATGATGGGTCTGATAGTTCATTAGACTCATAAGTGTTTAGGCTCAGCATGTAGTTGAATATAATGACGGTGGGTTTAACAGCTCGCCGAACTTATGTGTGATTGAGCTTGACGTGTAGCTGAACTCAAGGATAATGAGTCTGACAGTGCACCGGAACCATGTGTACTTGGGCTCAGCATGTAGCTAAATCCAAAGATGTTAAGTATGGTAGCTCGCCTGCCCCATATGTACTTTAGGCTCAGCACACAATTATACCCAAGGATGTTGGGTCTAACAACTCACCAGACTTATGTGTACTTGGACTCAACACGCAGCTGAACCCAATGATGTTGGGTCTTGCAACTCGTCAAACCCATGTGTACTTGGACTCAATTGCAGCTGAACCTAATGATGTTATGTCTTGCAACTCGCTAAACTCATATGTACTTAAACTCAACGCATAATTGAACCCAAGAACCCTGCATCTCATGGCTCGCCAGAGTAATGCATGTTTGGGCTCAACGCGCAACTGAACCCTATGACGTTGAGTCTGACAGCTCGTCAAACTCATGTCTATTTAGGCTCAGACGTAACTAAACTTAAAGACATTGTTAGACCAATGTGTACTTGAGTTTGCTAGACACATGTATACTTGGGATCGACATAAAGCTTAACCCAAGGATAATAGGTTTGACAACTTACAGGACCCCTGTCTGCTTGGGTAGCTTACTAGACTCATATGTGCTTAGGCTCGGTGCATAGCTAAATCCAAGGATGATGGGTATGACAACTCACCAGATCTATCTCTACTTGGGGTTAGCACATAGCTGAACGTGGGGTCCAATAATTCATCAAACCCATGTCCGTCTAGATTCAGTACGTAGCTGAACCTAAAGACATTGGTTTGACAACTTGTCAGACCCGTGTGTTTTTAGGCTCAACATATAGTTGAACCCAAGGATGTTAAGTTTGCCAGTTTGCTAGACCCATGTCTGCTCGAGCTCAGCACGTAGCTAAACCTAAGGATATTGGATCTAGCAGCTCGCCAGACCCATGTCTACCTAAGTTCATCACATAGCTGAACTATAAATATTAGGCTTGGAAGCAAGCCAAACCCATGTCATTTAGACTTGATAGAGATGTTGGGAATGAACGTAAACCCCCCCCCTCCTATCATTGGGTTATCACTTTGTCTTTTACCCTTTAAAATTTGAGTTTAGGCTAGAAACTAAATTTCAAAAATAATAAAAAAGAAGTGTCTCAACTACAATTGAAAGGCAAACAAATCCTAAAGTTCTTTGCAAAATACAAACCAAAATTTGAAAGAAACAAGAAAATAAAAGTAAATAAAGAACAGATATACGAGGAGGAAGCTCAGGAAGGTTACGCACAATTGTATTCTAGTTATCTCAAATAATAACCAAATTTCATACTTACTAAATATATATACATATAAAAAGAAAATATAATATTCCCAAAAAGTTGAAAAAAAAAAAGAGTTCGAGTAACCTTTTACATAGTTGATCACCGCTGCTAGAACGCCAAAATATCAACCAATAGTTTGAGTTGGCAAAGCATCTGAGGTATGAGGTATCTATCAAGCACAGAACAGTAAGAACTTCCTATATTGCCTCCTCAAATGCAGCACAGAAAAGCAATATAGGAATGTCTTGCTAGCATGTCTTCTGTCTTCCAATTCCCAGTCATATTTATATCTGTCATTCCATCTGTTCCACATTTTCCTCCCGTGCAATTGGTGCTATCCACTTATGGAGCATCTGACCACCTCACATCACTTCCCTTTTACCCTCCCTCGCTGTGATTTAGGAACAGATCCATTTTCCTTTTTTTTTTTTTTAGTTTATTAACAATGTCTGTTATTTTCATGGTTAAGAAACAATCTAAATTTGAAAACGCATCCCCTTGAGCCAGGACAAACCTCAAATGGTAGATTCAGAGGCTTTGCAAGTCTCATGTTTCTACAATGTGTCCAATTCTCGAGGGAATGATGAATTCCAAACATGCAATTACATGGAAATATAAAATTAGTTGCAACAACAAATCGAGTTCCAAATAATGTATTTTCTATGATGAAGTATCAAACTTCAATAACTTAATTATATTGCTAAAACATTACAAGGTTCAAAGAACATTGTACAACAAAAGCTTCAAGTAATAGCCGAGTCAAGAAATAAAACAACACGCCTAGTGCAATTGACACCGGAAGAGCTGGCAAAGCTTTCTGATAAAACGCCAATAGCATCAGAGTAACTCCCAGACCAGCTATAATAGCAAGATAGCATGCATATACAGTCATAAAGTCATACATAGCTGCTCTCCCAACTAAGACGCTGTAAAAGATAAAGTCTCCCAGCCCCAGTTTGATAGCACCAGTTGACCCCAACCCAATACCTTCTAGCAGCAAATTCTCCCTGGATGCAGAGTTTTCCTGTCCGTGCAACTGAACGCTCGTCCTACGATCAATTAATGGTGCAGAAAGCTCAGCCTCCCTTTCCAAAACTTGCCCTTGTTCAGCTCCAATCAATATTCTGTCATTGTGGTCACTACCAATTGAATTAACCGTGCCACGAGTCAAGTTAGAATCGACAACAGACTCAGAATCCAAACTGAGATTAGAATTAGTCCCAGAATTCAAATTCTCATCAGAACCATTTCCAACACTGCTCCTTTCTCTCCATACCCTCCTTCGAACCACACCATCACTTGAGCCTGAATCATGATTAGTCACGGGCCGAGCTTCATAAACCAACGCAGGGATATCTTCATCCCTAGAGATTGCAAGCTCTACCAGGATCCTTAATGGACCAACAGGCAATAAAACAGCAGCAAGATCATACAATGCCAAGGCAACCAATAGCACCCAAGTAGTCCATTCAGGCAAAAGAGTAAACCAATAAGCAACTAAAACCCCAATAACAACCAAATACCCTTGTGTCACAAATATAGCCATTTTTGACATGAACACAGCCAAAACACCCACAGAAGCAAAATTGAACAAAATCACAAAAAAAGTGATAGAATCAATGGGAATATTAAAATCTCCGATAAGAAACAAAGCAATCTCACCACCCATAAATCCCAGAACTAAAAAGGAAGAGAAACCCATGTAGAGTTTCAAGAAATGAGTGCATCTGAGGTAAAAGAGAATCACCAAAACAAAAGTAACAAGAGTGATTATAGCTACAAAGATAAGGGAGTTGATAAGGGCACCTTTGAATTTGTCCCAAAAGGAGTCAGATGTTGTCTCATTGTAAGCTATGGTAGCTATGGTGTTAATTGATGAAGCTGAAGAGGAGTCGTCCGTATTGAGAATTGAAACCAGAACCACCACCAGGAACATGCAGATTGAGACTGGTGTTATGATTCTGACTAGTTCTTCACCTAAAGAATCAAGAACACTTTTGGGTCTTCGGTTTTGAGCCATTGAATTTGAGATTTTTTTAATCAAATTCGGGTTTTGAGGTTTGTGATTTGATTTGAATTGGGATTTTTTCAATTTTGAAGGGTAGAGCTCGAATTTTATTAGGTCATTTTGGTTCTTTGGGTGGGGAGTTTCCACATGATAGTGATCATGGAGGAGAGCTATCGGCCGTTCATTTTGTTGATGTACCTACAGATGACTGGTTGGATGGATTTTTATTTATTTTTTGTTCACAAACAGAGGGTCGTTTTCTTGTTCCACAAATAGTCCTCCAATAGCCATTTGTCCGTGCTTTGCCTGCTGATCAAATAATTTTTTTAATATATTTTTTTTATAACAAATGAAAGAAAAAGTTTAAATAAAAAGTTAAAAATGAAAATATTCAATTTAAAAAATAAAAAAATCTAGTTAACCAGGGTTAATCTACAAAATATACGATTCAGGTTATACATCTCATTGAATTTAACATATTATTTTTAAAATTATTTTTTATTTAATTATACAAAAAATAGGCTCATTAGACTTATTTTATATTAAATAACAATTAAAAAAAATAGAAGCTACATGTGGGAATGAAATAAAAAATTAACCCTAACTTTTTAAAAGTTTTATGAAAAACTTAATTGTTTTTTTTTAAAGCCAAATAAAATAAAAGGACATTGAAAAACAAACAAACAATAAAATGATGTATTTATTTTTAAGGAGTTAAAAACACATTAAATTAATGAAAAAAAGGTTAAGTGTGTAGGCTTACACGCCTGCCCATAAAAGGCCAAGCCCGCACATCAGGCCCATGAAATAGACAAACAATATGTTATCTGTTTTTTAAAAAAAATATTAAAGGATGGATGGAGCGTCGTTCCTCTTTTAATTAAAAAAAACTATAGATGACGCATTGTTTGGTGGCTAGGTGCGTGAGCATACCCACACACATCGGACCCTATGAATTTTTTTAAAAAAAAAAATTATTTTCAACTCATTTTGACCTAAAACACCTTGAAAACACCCTAAACATCATGATAAATTCATATTGGGCTCAAAAACTTGTAATCAACCTGAAACTAAAAATCTTTCCGAGCTCATATTTTTTAAGGCAATTTGAAGGTGAAAAAACACCTACATGAAGCTTCCCTTATAGAATGAAACCCTTTAACACCAAGATCAATTATTTTGGTGGCCAAAATCGATATCAACAATAATTTTCTCTTTCCAAAGCTAAAATCTGATGACTTCTCTCTTATCTCTTAAACCAGGGGCTATAAAGTAAAATAAAAAATTTGGGCTAGAAATGAATTTTTTTTAATTGAAAATCATAAGGACTCAATATTTATAAATAAAAAAGTATGATAATTACAATGAATATTTTGCCAAAAGTTTGAAAAATCCAATCATTTCCTCTGTTGTTTAACTTTAGTCCCTTCTCTTTCAATCTTACAATTTCCTAACAAACCAACTTAAATCGGCCTTCAATTTGGTCATATAAGGGTTAAATAAAAAAAGTCTTAGGACAGAAAGAAAATTGTATTGTGGAAATCCATGGTGCAATACGTCTACAGTGATGGGGGACAATGTTTTTCCCACACCTTTTAGTGTTTTGTTAATTAGATAGATAGCATGCGCTGCTTCACGGGCCGAGTCAAACTTTTTCTAATATAAAAAAAATGCTCAAACAATGATAGTTTTTTCAAAGGAGTAAGAAAAACTTAGTATACGGGTCATTGATTCGAATAGGTTTCAGTTAATTTAATAATATAAGTGTCATAACTCAATTTCAGCTTTCCCCAAAATTTCTCATTTTTTTACGTAAAAAATATTTTTCTTTAAAAAAAAAAATTACTACATATCAATCAGGCATGCACAACTATTCAAAATGCCAGGTGGATGAACAATTTAGGGTCTTGTTGAAGAAATATTAAAAATTGGATTGAAATTGTGGTCAAGATTGCACAAATTGAAAGTTTGAGGACTAACATAGACAAGATTACAAAGTTTAGCAATTCAATTTTGACAAATAAAGGCTTAATTAAGAAGAAAGTCGAATATGGAAGAAAAATTGCAAATTAGGAGAAGCCAAGGGTTCAATTGAACTTTAAATTAGTTTAATTAGTGCAATTAGAGGTTTAAATGGAGAAATATCAAAGGTTAGGAGTTGATTGGGGTAAAAATTGCAAGGAATAAAGATACAAGTACCAAAATGAATAAGCATTAAGGTTCCACAGGTTTTGATTGACTTCATTAGGGATGTTTATAAAAATCAAAAGTTTAAAGAGTGAATTGAAGACTGAAAAAAAAATATAAAACTAAAAACTATTTTGCGAGAGAAAGCCAAGAGTCCATCAAGGGTGTGATCCGTTTCAAATTCCTATAGTTTATTTTGTTGTATTGACGCTCCTCCCTCCCTCTCTCGTTTCCATTTTTTTATGCATCTCTTTTAGAAGTCAAGAAAGCTGGCTATCATTCACTTAAAATCCGTTTGTTTAGCAGAGGTGGACTTTTGCATATTTTAAACAGTTTTTTTTTCTATTTTTGTGAAAAAATAAAAGAATACAAAAATGTTTTGCATGCATATTTAAACTTTATATCAAGTTTATAAAGTTCATTGAAACTCGGCAAAAATTAAAACATACCTAAATTTTCAAAATAATAAAACCGTCAACCTTATCTTTTTAAATAAAAAATATTTGTTACCCATTTTTGAGATAAGTGAACTCATAGCGAGTTGTTGTCTTGAACAATAAAAAATAATAACACAATTCTCAAATATTTTTCTTAAATAAAAAATTTTTAATTTAAATTTTTATTTATTTATTTACTGACTCCAGAGTCACGAGTGTTCATATTCACTAATGCTGAAATTAGAAATATTCTCGGTATTCACTAACATTAGAGTTAGGAATATTGACATTGAAATTGAAAATTACTTTGAACTCAATATTTACTGACGTCAAAATCAAGAATATTATACATTTTCTTCATGCAGTACTTATCAATACTATAGTTGGAAGTGTTTGTAGTTGAACGTTTACTGACGCCAGAGTTAGGAGTATTATAGACAGACCATCAATAACATAATACAATAAACTCATAGCAATTTAAGAGAAAACCAGCAGTGCAATCTATTTAAAGGGTGATAGTGTCTTTTTTTTTTGCGGAACCAATCTTGTACTATAGAATCTTTGTTGACCAGTTAGGGTTTCTAATGATCATAATACTAGGTGGCGATTCCTTAAATTAAAAAACAAGATGCCAAATATTTGTTTTTTTTTCTATTTTTTAAAGGTTATCGCGATATTGGGTGTGATAACAATTATAATAAAAGCAAATGGCAATAAAAAAACCAAAAAAATAATGACTAATTGAAAAAATATAAATGCTTGCTAATATTATGCAAAGATACCCTTTAAATATTATTAAAATATC
>Ga0325400_1004059_pt1 | contig 13462 bp, 7 predicted proteins | sample PopdelMetagenome_2_FD_205662 | JGI IMG/M metagenome (GOLD analysis project Ga0325400, IMG submission 205662) | Populus deltoides microbial communities from Bellville, Georgia, United States - Xylem-PdKOR-R1 | ecosystem: Host-associated > Plants > Phyllosphere > Stem > Wood/Secondary xylem... | reverse complement strand
CTTGTATCAACTTCCTTTGTCAGGGAACAAAATAATTACACACATAAGTCGTAACCAGTAGATATGTATCCCCAGGCTGAGAGAGAGCCTACATACCATGGAATAAGGACTCATATATCTAGGAACTAACATTTTCCTCTATAAACAAACTTCATATGCTTCACAAAAGCATCTTTAGAATTAGCTTCTTGTTTTCCCGGCTCTTTGTTTGTTTTTGCTTTTGCTGTTGTTTTCTTCTTCTTTTCTTTTTTAGGTTGGGGGAGGGGGTGATGTTGTGGGGGGTTTTAATTTAGAACCACCAATACAGAACATGTGATACAAACCAAGGAAACATTAATCTTAGTTTAAGATAGTTGACAAAATTTGGATAACGAAGTTAATAATAACATGACGTGATTTGAGCAGCTAAATTTGCTTGTTGATTATGATATTCCATGATCCATGCTTACCGGATTTGCATGCGAAGAGCATTGCCAGAGAGCAAGTTTGCTAGCCCAGCAGAAGATGGAGTTGCTTCGTTCGTTGTTTAACTTCATTAAGTGTCCAGCCTGCTTGCTACATACATGAATGTTCTTCTATCGGTGCTTATGATTTTCTTTTCAGCTGTAATTTGTGATTATTTCCTTTGGGATTAATTGTTCTTTCCATTTCAAATACAAAATAAATAAAAAATGAAAGTTAGTACTAAGAGATTATCATTATAGCATGGCATGTTTAATTGTGATTTTTGCAGCTATGATTATAGCATGGCATGTTTAATTCTGATTTTTGCAGCTAATCTTGATTCCCTTGAAATTGAGGAAAGGGAAAACCAGGTGATGCCCTGCATAGACAATATTCCACTTTTCGATAGCGCAAGGAAAACAGTGATTGCTTGTTCTATATAACACAAAAGGAAATCTGACAAATAGTTTTGATAATGGGTCTACATTTTACCATGTTTCCACTTTTGATTTGATCTTAACTGGAGGCAGAGAGAAGGTTTCGCTTTCCTGCGAGTATAGATCAATCTCACCTAGAGGCTATGGATCAGTAAAATAGTACTCAAGTGCTTTAGGATCTTGCACATCTCTTCTATGATACAATTAACTGGCAAGACTGATCGCTTCATCTTCCTCATGCCTCCTTGTTTTGACGAGTTGAATAGCATGCATCTGGACTTCACCTTTCACATTCAATTCTCAGAATAGTTATGTACTGCACATTTTTGCACCAGAAATCCAATATAAAGTCCCCACTACAGATCAAAATAATCGCTTGCATTTTGTGACAAACTCCCACTTTCCTTGTTGGTACATGTCACACGCCACAATTTCAAGACCCCGTCGAGACTTCCAGTGCAAATCGTGCAACCATCTTCATTATCATCCTCTAATCGCCCCAAAAATGCAGTAACACACCTAATAGGTCCTCTATGCCCCACTAAAACCGCTAGGCATGTGTGTTGTCCATCTGAATCTCTCACCCAAACCCTACTAGTTGAATCAGCTGAGCCACTAATCACATATTTTGACACGTTGGCCATGCACATTACTGCATGTGTGTGACCCTGGAGGGCACCACCGTATTGTAATTGACCTGGGAACCATCCCTTAAGCCAATAATGAATGTAACCATCAGTGCAACCACCATACAGCACCCCGTTATCTGAGGTTAGGGTTAGGGTTCTTACAGGTGAGTGCTTGGAAGGTAGGGTTACAGTGAGCGAATGGGGCCATTCCCCACTACAGAAGTTGCGCCGCCAAACTCTGATTGAGGCATCGTCGGAGGCGGTGTAAAGTATACCATCATCGGCCACAACAACGGCATTGACGGGCTCTAAATGCGCTTGGATGGTCTCAATGCATTTGAGGTCTGATATTCTCCATACCTTCACTGTCCTATCAAGGGAAGCTGAATATATGATGTCATCAGAAAGGTTGATTGCTAATGATGTTATTGGCCCCACATGCTTCATCTGTTACATTAACATCAACAAAACCAATTACTTGGCTAATCATATGTATGTGAACGGAACATTCATGTTTTTGTTTTAAATAATCAACAACATCCATTGACCAACCTTTTACCTAGAATATTTTCAAGCTAGTATTACTCATCATCATATTAATCCTCAGATTAAAGTACTGGTTATTGTTTCTTAAAATTACTATAGACAGTATTTATGACAGAATTTCTCTTATTCAAGCACAATGTGGAAGTTGGGGCATGAAAACTACCCCAAATTAAGGACCAAAGTAAATGATCGTTCTAAATGGAAAACATTTTACTCAAAATTAAGAGATAAGGAAGACGAAATTTCGAAACTATGTTATTTCATTAATTATCATCTAAATAAATAAATAAATAACTCGAAATCTTGTATCAAAAACCATGTGGAAATCATTTTACACACTCTAGATTCATTATTCATTGCCAGTGCAATGACTAATTATGTGTCATTTGAAGAAACAAATGAGAGGCCTGAGGGTAGTTTTGTTTATTTTTTATTTTTTTTAAAATGACACATAGTTATTAATGATTTGACTGGGTATATGTGATATTTTTATGTACTAGTAGCAGTGAAATGATTTAATTAATCTTCATATTAAATTTTTTTAACTTTCGGTCAAGGGTTTTTAAGTTGTTTTATTTTTTAAATATAGTAAAAATATGTCTTTTTCCTTGAAATAAATAAATAAAACATGTGTTCAAGAGTTTTTTTGGTATTTTCACTCAAGTTTCTTCATAAATTCTAGAACAATCAAGAGTAATTTGGTCTTTTTAAGTTAATTAATTAACATTAAAATTTTAAAAGTTGTTGGTGTGTGGGAGGCGATCACGCCCTTTTTACACGGCATATTCATCGTCTCCTGATGGACAAACAAGCCCTTCTACCATGTTGTTGGAAGCACCTTCGCATCCTCTTTTTTCTGATGCGACGCATATCGGTGGAGGTGGGGTAATTTGTTACCGGTGAGCTTTTTTCTCTTTTTTTCTTTCTCCTCCCTAAAAAATATAGCGTAGTCCTCTTTGATTTTGGTATTTCAATTTCAATTCTTATTCTTTTAATTTATATTTTTTAATTTTTACCCTTTTATAAAAGTTTTATTTGTTTTTTATTAAATGCTTCAATTCATATTTGTCATGTATTATTTTTTTTCCAATTTTATCCTTATTCTTTTGATTTTTTTTCCTTTTGTTGAAGTTATTTTTTATTTCAATTTAACCCTACAATAACAATTTTTGGTTTTCCCTCTGATTTATTTTTTATTTTGATTTTCACTCTTATTCTTTTAATTTTCATTTTTTTAATTATCTTAGATCCTCCTTTTGTGTAATTAATTTTATTTTCTAATTTTATCTTTTTGCGTTTGATTTGCTTGTGATTGAGTTTCACAGGATTTCTCCATGTATGGTGCTTCCGGTCTAATAACATGGCTTATATGTTTGAAAAATTAACACGAGTCGACATCCTTTTTTGGCTGATTTTCTCTTCAGATTTTATTGTTGAACATTGTTTTTTTTTAAATGGTTTTGTGGTTTTCTTCAATTTCTTTTCTATTGAGTTATCTCGATTTCATGGCCTAGGTCATGGGTTTTATGGATTAACTTGGGTTGGCTCGCCCCTTATTATCCAAGTTACATGTCTATCACACTATCTCAGGTTGATTCAGACTATTTTTTATTTGATTTTGTACATACAAAGGTTTTTTTTTTCAAGTTATCTTGATTTTTTTTTGAAAAAATAATTATTTTTTTTACTATCGTTGCCTATTTTATGTTGTCTAAAAAATATAAAATCAACTTATTGAACCCAATCGGGACTATAACCCAAGTCAATTATTTATCTTATTTATTTTAAACACATTTGTGGCACCTAGACTATCATTGTCTTTTTTTTATATTTTAATTTTGGTTTTTATTTTAATTGATACTTTTTTTAATGTCTTTTTTTAAAATTAATTTTTAATTTATGTTTCAATTAATATCCATTCTCTATATTTTTTTAACATTTTGTTTATTTAGCTTTTTGTTGAATGGAGGCTTTTATTAAAAAAATTTGCATGTATTTAATTTTTTAAGATACTCTTCTTATTCATTTATAACTTTGTTTATGTTTTATATAGATGAAATTTATTATTAAAAATAAAAAATAGTTAATTTTAGATAATGTCTCTAATATGTGCAACCTTACATAATATTGTTTTATTTTATTTAATCAATTCTATGTGTGTATCTATATTTATTATTATTTGATTGAATAAAAAATTAATTTGAATAAAAAGCAATTCAGTAAACACAACTGAGTATTGTCTTATGTTGTGAGATCAAATATTTTTAGATGACTCTTTTATTTATGTATTTACAAAAATAGTTATCAATTTATTTAATTAAATGCTTGCATTAACTTTATGATTTACATTTAGAATTTTTTTATGTCAAAAACCATGTCAAAAAAGCCTTAATATCTATTTTTCTCTTACTGAAAATTAAAAAAATAACTTGCAGGGAGTGCAGGTCAAATATCTAGTCATTTCTACATTCTGTGTTACTAGTAAGTGTTTTTTTAAGAATAATTATAAAGAAAGAATAAGATATATATATATATATATATATATATATATATATATATAAAATTCATTGTTTCTAATCTAGTTGTGAAATGTAATAGTGAGTTTTTTAAAAAAATTTCAATTTTATCCTCCAACTTTTATTTTACACAATTAAGCTATTTTGAGCCTAAATTGGAGCCCAATTGTATTTTTTTTTGGGGGATGAGGGTTGAATTGAAAAAAAAAAGATTTAAGTGAAAAACAAGAGTAACATGGGCAGCGACTTTGCATTGTATTTGAAAAGTTTATTTTAGTCCTCAACCTTTTAAGTTATTAGGTAGTTAGTCCTTATAATTATTAAAAATTGCACTTTGGTACCATGCTTCATTTCCTTTTTCTTGTCTTTTTTCATTGGATTCCGACTTAAAGAGAGAAAGTCGTCATTGACGACGATTCCAGCCTCTAAAATGTTGATTTTGTGTCAAATTATTTCATATGATGAGAGGAGTTAAGATTAAATGTTTTTTTAACTTTAAAAACACATAATAAAACATATTTGAACTTTAAAAGATTTTGGATTTCAAGTTGATTATAGGTTTTGAGTGGTTTATGAGTGTTTAGAGGTCATGGATTGGTTAAACAAGATTTCAATAGTGTTTCCTAGGTGTTTTTGATAAACAAATAAGTTGAAAATACAAGAGTCTTATGTGTCCGGATTTTGGGCAATTATAGACAACACATCAGTTTTTTATTTTTTTTACAAAGAATAGGGTGGAACGACACATCATCCACTCCCATTAACTTCAAAAAAATAATAATTAATGCCTGCTTGCAAGCCCTTTTTTAGTGGGCTGGGCAGTAGACTTGGCTTACTAAGCCCACAACACATAGTCTTATTCTTTTCTTTTTTATTTCTCTTTTCTTTTTCTTTTTTTTTAAATTATTGCTTTTTAATATGCTTTTTAATATTTTTCCATTTATATTTTGATTAATACCTATTTTCTTTGATTTGTTTTTTTTGCTTATTTAACCTTTTTGAGATAACAATTTTTTTATTATACTGAGTGTGTTTAGTTTTTTATGAGATTAATTAGTGAGATTCATTGATAATATTTTTATATTTTTTATAGTTTTTTTTATTTTATTTAATAAATTTTATATGTGTGTTGATTTCTGTTACAAATTGATTTTCATAAATAAATTCATTAAATACAACCGGATAAGTGATCTATACTATGATATTAAATATGTTATCATACATATATTTTTTAATTTTTCCAATTTTCTTTTGGTTATTATTAACTATTTTTTTGTTTATTTATATAAATGATTATTAGTTTATTTGATTTACTTACCTAAGGTTTTTAATTTATACTTTGAAATATTCAAGATTTTTTTTAGCTATAGAAAGAGCAGTATAACTAATTCAAATATCAGCCAATAATCACTACGTACCCTTTTAAAACATAAATGCACATGATGGGGTATGGAGCAGAAAGAAGGTGAGGACACTTAAGATCAATTCTTAGCACAATATTTCATAGTTTGTGCTTGCAGTTTTGGAGTCCACGTACTAGGTGATTATTACCCATTTTCTTTTATTTGTTTTTTCTTATTTTGCATTTATGAGATAATAATTTTTTTATTATATTGAGTATATTTAGTTTTTTTTATGAGATTAATGAGATTCATTTATAATCTTTTTATATTTTATATAGTTTTTTTTATTTTATTCAATAAATTTTATATGTGTTGATTTCTGTTACAAATTAATTTTTATAAATAAATTCATTAAATACAACTGAGTAAGTGATTTATATTATGATATTAAATATGTTGATCTATATTTATCTTTTAATTTTTTTAATTTTTTTTTTGTTATTGTTAATAATTTTTTTTATTTATATAAATAATTATGAGTTTTTTTTATTAAATTTGAGTTTTTTAATTTATACTTTGAAATATTAAGGATTTTTCAAAAAAAAAAAAACTACAATATAACACGAGTACTTATAGAAAGATCAGTATAACCACTTCAAATATCAGCCAGTAATCATTATGTACCCTTTGAAAACATAAATGCACAGGACGGGGTATGCAGCAGGAAGAGGGTGAGGACATTAATTAAGATCAATTCTTAGCACAATATTTCATAGTTTGTGCTTGCAGTTTTGGAGTCCACGTATTAGTTGCCCAACCACCACCATCACCGGTGGACCGAATTTTAATCTTGTGGATGTTCAATAAATAAAATAAATCATATAACTATTTAAGGTCCGGCGCCGTGACAAAATAATTAATACTGTAGTACTGTCCTTAGTCTTAACTCCATCACCTCTTTCACATAATAAGCATAAATACATTAATTGTAATTAAGTTTTGATTTTTCTGGTCGGTGATAAAATTACACCTTAACATTATATTCAGTACACACAGACCATGCAGCATGAGAAACAATAAATGAAATCATAAATATGTACCTAAAGGAAATCAGTTAAAATTACCATCTTATCTTTCCGGGCAATAAGGCTTCGGACATATCCGCCGGAGCTAGGAATCGTTGCCAACCGGATGTGTTTGAAAGCTCCATCCCATGTTCTCCTCCAAATTCGAATCTTGCCATCGGCATAGGCAGCATAAACCCTATCATGTGAAACTTGTAATGCAACAACCATGCGGGCCTTAGTCTTAAGGTGACCACACTCACTGAACTCAGGTAGTTTCCATAGCCGAATGATATTGGTTGAAGAACCAGAATAGATAAGGCTATTTGACATTGCTATAGATAATATCTGGCCATCTCTTTTGAGGACTGAAGATAGGCACCTATAAGTATAATTAGTGCTTTCAGAGTTGGTGACAGGGTTATCAACAGGAGTGCTAGAGCCTTGACGAGGAGGAGAGGAGAATATTGGAGAGGTGTGGATGTTTGAATTAGTGCTTCGGCGAGGTGGTGGGCTATAAGGAAAATGTGAGAATGAGGGTGCTTCTCCTATGGAGATGCTTCTCAGGAACTTGTGGGCTGCGGTTTCTCTTATTGCAAAAGATGGGTTCGGAGGTGAGTTCGGAGAGTCTAATGAGGCCATGATCTGTCCTTTGTTTTTGTCTCTCAAGGCAAATGCGAGTGCAGATATTGTAAGAAAGGATTCGTTCATGGTATTGTAATATGGTTTCATGAATTAATTGTTTTTGGTAGGAAAAGGTATTTAATGCAACATCAGAGCTGGGTCCTGAAGAATAATTCCCCAGATATGTTTCACCTCTAGAACCCTAAAACATTTAAAGGGTTTTCCCTGGAAAATATTACTACGATCTTAATATGTAAGAATCACTCTCTTTTTTACAGTGCAAGATTGTTTTTGTAATTTGCTCATTAATCTCTCATTTAATCTAATTTTAGAAATGTTCAAGTTTGACTTGTGCTCTGATCCACAGGCGTAAATTAAGTACGAAAGCTCGTTGTTTGTTTACAAATAATCAGTTAATTGTTTAAACTTTTTACTTATTTATTTGTAAATATTTGAAATAAACATTGGACACGTGTTATTATTTCAACAAGAATTCTCCAATTAACAGCTGACACCTAGCATGGTCTTTTTAAAGGGTTCGGATTGCTATTATTATAGATTATTTGCTTACTTGTCTGCTTTAGATATCACTAGTCAGTTTGTCCGCAATTCACTCCGGTTTAGATATTTTTTTTAATGCAAAAAAATAAATATATAAATACTATTAATATTTGTTTGTATTAAGAAAAGAATTTAATTATGAACTAAAAAGTTGGTGCATTTATATAATAAAATAAAATAAAAATTGTATACATTAATAAATACAATAAAGAGTTATTCACATAACGTTGTGTATAAGATCTCGAGTTAATTTTTAACATAATAGAAAAATAAAACAATATTTCAAGTATGTTTCATTATATTATGATTTTTTTAATTAAAAAAAGTAAAGACATTATTTACACTAAACAAAATAAATTTTAAAATGTATGTAAACTGTGAAAGAGCTAATAATGTTAACCAAATACAAAGATAAACAAAGTAATCAATCACGTAAAAGTAAAAGATAGATAAGTATGATATTTGATCTCAATGTTTCTCTCTAATTTACATGTTTTTTATATTATGTTAAAGGTTACTTTTTTTTTTCTAACAAGAACAAATAATTCTTTTTTTATAAACACATCATGAAAATAAAGTTTATTTATATAAAACATAAAAGAAAAAAATATAGATAAATTAGAATAATATCTTTGAAATATTAAATACATAAAAAGATAATTAATAAAAAAAATTACTATTTGAAAAACATGAAATCATTAGTTTAAAAAATCTCAGAGAGAGTATTAATTTAAATATAGATAAACAAAATTAATCCAAACAAAAAAATACATATAAAAAAAAGGATGTTAATTAAAGATAAACAAAAAAGAAAGAAAGAGGACAAGCACTGTTGGGCCTCGCCAACTAGGCCTGCATGTTTGGCCCATTTTAAAAAGGCCACACGGGCATGCATAGGCTCTTACACTACTAGAAATTTGGCGAATGCAAAGAGAATCACCGATGAAATTTTCCCATTAATATAGTACGATGAATTTTACCGATATAATTTTTTATCGTTATATCCATTGGTAAGCACCAATAGAAACATTTCATTGGTATATATCTAGGGAATTGCATTAGAAAAGGAAGGCAGAAAAAATGCAGAAAAGTACGATGACGTGTAACATTTACCAACAGCTTAAATGATGGAATAAGCCCGGCGGTAAAGTTCGTCCATAAATATACAAACAGAAATAATTCCTCGGTATATATCAACAGAATTACAGACGATATTATACTGGGATTCAAAAAGACAAATCATACGGTGACATGATATTTTTTATGGAAAGAATGACCGATGGAATGCCTAACGAAATAATTCTATAGGTAAATCCATCAGTAATATTTAATTTATGACTTGGTGATTGACTCTCCTCTCCCCCTCCCCCATTTCTCCTTTTTTTTTATGCATTTTGTTTTTCTGCAAAAAGTCACCCCCTCAATCTCAACACAATTGAACTTCTCATAACAAATTCAGTCACAACAATAATTGGTTTGTCAGCATTCATGTTCTGATTTAAGTTTTATTGAGGATTCTCCACCTTAAATAAGCAAATCTACCCTTTTTTTTTTATTTGAACACAATTTTTAAATGTCAATTTAATTTTTTTGCATATTTTTATAGTATATGTATTTTGTATAGGTGTTTACTTGTTTTATAGCTTTTTCTCTTACACTTTTATTGTATGAATTTATGATTTATACATGTTATGGTTTATTTTAGATTTTATAAAATTGAATTTATTTGTAAATTGATGAAAATTATGTCGAAGTTTTTACTTTGGTGTTTTGTGATGAAATAAATAATAGCTTGTTTAACGAGTTTGTTTTTATATTTTGTCAATTTTATTGCTGAGTTTTAATTTTCAGTAAATATGTAGAAATTTGAATTTATGTAGATATATAATTGATAATGAATTAAGAGAACTATTAAATAGATTGAATAAGATTGAGCTAAACATTATTTTTGCACATTTATTTAGTTAATATAGTTAATTAATACATGTTGTCATCATTATTTAAATAAGTTTAATATAAGTAATGGATGATTATTCATGTATGTATCGAGATTCACCTCAGGGGTTGCAGAAGACGGATTATTGTAATGGGGTTCAAGGTTTTATTAATTACGCACTATCTAATCCAAGAAATATTAGTGGAGGTGGTATTAGATGTCCATGTAAGAAGTGTAAGAATAAAAAATTTATTGATCCAGATACTGTAACGATGCATCTTCTACAAAAAAGATTCATGGAGAAATATTTATGTTGATGTGCACACGAAGAACCATATGTTCCTCATGATACCATGGTAAAGAGGATGGTTAGTTCAACTTTTAGTGCTAGGAACGTGCATGGAGTTGTAAATGACAACAGTAATCTTTATAGGAATATGGTTATAAATGTGATGGGAATGAACCAAGGTCATGTCAGTCAATGTCCAATCATAGATGAAGAATCTAATGTAGATGCGACAAGGTTTTTTTTTATATTTTGAAATATTCTGACAAACCATTATGGGATGGTTGCATAAATCACAGTAAATTATCAGTTGTTGCACAAGTGTTCACCATCAAGGTGAATTATGGGTTAAGTGAGGCCGGTTATGACATAATTATGCAATGGGCAAGAAGCATTTTACCTAAAGAGAACAAGCTGAAAGAGATCTTCTATTACGCTCATTTCATGATAAAACTCGTTAGTCTAGGATACCATAAAATTAACATGTGTCCAAAATTAACATGTGGGTATAAAACCTCTTAGTCTAGGATACCATAAAATTAACATGTGTCCAAATTTCTACATGTTGTACTACCTTGAAAATACAAAGTCAACCGAGTGCAGAACCCATAACTAGTAGGGGAAGGATTATTGTCGCACACAAAAAACTTAGATACTTCTTAATCACATTTAGACTATAGAGGTTATTCATGTCACCAAAAACTACTAAGCACATGACATTGTACCAATCATATAATGTGGTGGATGGAGTGTTGGTGCACCCTTTTGATAGTGAAGCCTGGACAAACTTTAACAGTATGCATCCTCAGTTTTCAGTGGAGTCAAGGAATGTGAATCTTGGGTTATGTATAGACGGACTCAATCTATTTGGTCGATGATACTCATAATTTACAACTTGTCACTAGGGATGTGTATGAGGTTGGAGTTAATTTTTTTTTATCTACAGTCATACCTAGTCCTAATAGTCCAGGTCGGAATATAGATGTTTGTCTTCAACCGTTGATTAATAAGTTGAAATAGATGTGGTCATTCGGGGCTTTGACTTATGGTGTATCGTGGAAACAGAATTTTCTAATGAAAGCTGCTTTGATGTGGACTATCATGATTTTCCTACTTATGGAATGGCTTCTGGTTGGAGCACGCATAGAAAAATAACATGTCCATATTGTACGAAAAATAACAATGCATTCACGTTAACAAACGATGGTAAAATATCTTTTTTTTTCTGGCACTGAAGGTTCTTTCCAACAGATCACAAGTACAGAAAGAACAACAAGGACTTCTTTATTGGAAGAGTTGAAAGGGATGTTGCACCGCCATTTCTTTCAGATGAGGAATTGTATGATGTGGTGTTGGAGTACAGTGACATGATGTTTGGTTTTCAATCCGGTAAGTAGAAGTTTCCTGTTTTTAGCTTGATCCACAATTGGGTTAAGTGAAGTATTTTCCTAGACCTTTCTTATTGGAAGACCAATCTCCTCCACCATAACCTTGATGTTATGCACATAAAAAAGAATGTATTTGAGAATATTTTCAACACGGTTATAAACGTAAAGGAGAAGATAAAGGATAATATCAAGGCTAGAATGAATATAGATTTATTTTGCCACTGTAAAAACATGAAGTTAGTTTATGTTAGGTCACGGGTCGCAAAGCCTAAAGCCAGCTTTGTCTTAAACTATAATGCACAATTACTTATCTATCAATGGCTTAAAAGTTTGCATTTTTCTGATGTCTTTGTTTTTGCCAAGCAATGTCATCAAGTTTATTACACATACATTCCTTCCTTTAACAAGTTTATTAGAGTTGATTGGTTATCCATAGTGAAAACCAAACTCAGGGGCCATGTTGAGGCTGTTCAAGATGAGAACAATGAATTAATTGTGAGAGATGATGTCTTTCAACTTGGTGAGTTAGTTGATCCATATCGAATTGCTTTATCTAATGACTTAGAAGAAAATTCAAATTTTCACATCACTGATAATATTTTTGTTGATGTTGATGCTGAGGAATTGAATGGTGTTTTAAGCTCCATCAAACATACACAAGTCAAAGAAGATGATGATAGTGACAAAATCAACGTAGAAGATTGCAATGGAGATGAGGACAAGTCAATTGATGAAAAAGAAGACAATTATGGTTAATTTGCACAACACGAAATTGTAATGACATAAAATACAGTGTAATATTTATGGAAAAAATTCACTTCAATATAATGACAATGATGTTAATATATTATTAAATTACAAGGAAATATTTATTTTATTATTGTGATGTGAGTAGACGTTATTGTGTTGTGTGTGCAGCTATGAATTTAAGTGTTTGCAAGATAAATAGATTGGGAATACAGATACAATCTGGCATCAGACACTGTGACTGTTTTACACCAATGGATATACCAATGGAATGTGTTTGTCGGTATATTCTTGAGGCGAAAGGAACTATTCCCCTTATTCCTAACACTGTTTATGGTGTTAATTACACACGAATATACCTATGGAATGTGTCCGTTGGTATATTCCAGAGGTGAAAGGAATTATTCCCCTTCTCCCTGACACTGTTCATGATGTTAATTACATATAAACATATTAACAAAATATTGTCGTCGGTATATTCCAGTGGCGATGAGAATTGTTCTCCTTTTTTCTTATACTGTTCATTGTGTTAATTACACACGGACATACTGACAAAGTGTTTTCGTTGTACATCTATCTGCTTTTGACCCTCTGATGGACGAGATTACCAACAAAATTACCGACGAAATGTGAACTCCAACGCACTGACTATTAATGTTTCTTCTGACTATGCTACACTGTAATGTTTTGAATTAAAGGGATAGGAAAAGGCTAGAAAGCCCTTGAAGGCTTAGATGTAGGAATAAATTAAATGAGGGGTAGTGAGGTAATTCAACAAAACTTGATAAATATAAATAGGAAGTAAAAAAAAAAGAGAGAGAGATCTGAAATTAAGAGAGCAAACCGGCAGGAGAGAAAAGGAGAAAGAAGAAGAAGAAGAAGAAGAGAAAAGAGGGAAATTAGAAGGGAAATAGAAAGGGATTGAAGGGAATAAGTTTAAA
>Ga0325400_1004057_pt1 | contig 13465 bp, 8 predicted proteins | sample PopdelMetagenome_2_FD_205662 | JGI IMG/M metagenome (GOLD analysis project Ga0325400, IMG submission 205662) | Populus deltoides microbial communities from Bellville, Georgia, United States - Xylem-PdKOR-R1 | ecosystem: Host-associated > Plants > Phyllosphere > Stem > Wood/Secondary xylem... | reverse complement strand
TGATATTTTAAGAGTGACCAGATGGCTCTGACATCTTATTTGCAGATTATGATGGAAAAGTTTTCAACTATTTAAATTTGAAAATTTCATCTGTTGGTGTTCTGTTTTCCTCTCCCCCCTCTTCATGCCTCATTAACAATTCATTGTCGTGCACTTTTGTAGCTTCTAACAAGTCATTTTATATGGCCTGTTGGTGATGTGAATAATCTTCTTGCTTTTAACTTGTGTTTTGCATTCATTCAGGATGTTTATTAGCTCTGTGAAGAGACTCAGAATCATGAGGATGTCCGAGGCAACTGGACTTGGCAAATGAATGTAAAATCAACATTATGATTTACCTCTAGAAGTTTCATTTTTCTTTACACTTTTTTTAGATAATACAATAATCTTCACAAGTACTAATTATATTCGATCATTTCTTCATTTACAGCTCCAAGCTCGCAAGAAAGGAGTGGAAGACAAAGAACCAAGCCTATCTGGACATCTATCCCTAAATATAAGTAATGAAGAAAAACTTTGGATTGAAGAGTGATATACAAAGGAAAAAACAAAGAGTGTTTATAGTGAAAACATTTTGATAAAAAAGTAATTAATGGTCCTCAGCGGCTTTGTGTTGGATTTTGGTTGCTGTATGGTCTTATTATACTATTTGTTCATTCTTGTTATACCTCTGAAAATACCCACCTTACTGTTTTGGAAGCAACAAGCACCTTACCTTTTGCTGTAATATATACATGCATAGTCACTGAATGGCACTTACTGACCTGTAAATTCCTGAATGCTTAATCTTTTTCTCATCGTTAAGGAGGTGAAGAACCTTTTGCTCTTGAACGTCTTGAATATCATGTGTTAAGCTCATAGAATTTGGAATGCTTAGCCAGTTACTTAGATTTATAATTTAGTGTTCATGATTATGTGGAATTAAACTTCTCGGAGAATAAATGGAGTTGGTTTAGCTTTGCTGTAATATCTGATCTTTGTTATGATCTGGTCCTCGGGATATCACTTCCAAAGTAGTTCTTATACTCAGCAGGTTATTTTTGAAGTTGCTCTAATGGGAAATGCTTGTGGACAATTAGTTCAAAAAGATTTATGAACTTCAGAGTGATGAGATTTGTCTCTCATTTTTGCATCTGGGTGTGCTTTGATTGCCGGCTGGTTCCGAAGGTAATGCCAAAAAATAAGCTCTTGTAGTTTTTTGAGATTGATGAGAAAAAAAATTCTCCCTTGGAATTTTTAAGCTTTTGGATTAGCTCTCCTGTTGTCATTTGCTAGGAAATGGTGCACCAGTGTAGTAATTCATCAAGAGATGATGGGTTGTGAGCATTTTGTACTACAAGAAATTGATCGTTCTTGATTCTCGTTGCTTGATTAATTGAAGCCTTGGCTTACAGCACAAAAATGATTGTGTTCTACTGGTTGTGTGAGTCAAACTTCATATACCCATTAAACTTCTGGGCAAATAATTTGAACCTTTGAGTACAGACATTAACAAAGACTAGATACAAAAGAAGAATGATGAAACAAAATAAACAGCAAGGGAACTCAATTAATGTTCCTATACAAGGCCATTTACAGGTGATGTGTTAAAGACTGGCTTATCTTTGTTACTATCATATCCACCGCTGTTGCTACTGCTTTTTCTCCTCGGTTTTGCCTCTCCAAGCATTGTTATCACATCTCTCATTGATGGTCTGTCCTTGGGGAGCTTGGCAGTACAAAGAAGTGCTATTCTAAGAACCAATAGCATCTCTTCTTGAACATGCTTGCAATTTCCTACATTCTGGTCTAATGCTTCTTCTAATGATCTGCTGTCTCTAATCTTTCTCCGAATCCATTCAACGATGTCGACAGATTCCCCAAACTCAGGATCTAAGGGCCGCTTTCCTGTAAGAAGTTCTAATAAAACTACTCCATAGCTGTAAATGTCAATCTTTTCATCAACTTTCAAGGTGTATCCATATTCTGCAAAAGGATGGTGTAAGAACGTTGTTATTTACAGAGAAAACATCTTGAAGCGAAATGGGATTGTTTAAATGTTCGTGGGAGAATATGAGAGAACATTTCTCTCACTTACCTGGGGCAATGTATCCGTATGATCCTGCCACCATGGAAACTGTCTCGTTCTTCCTAATCATCATTCTTGCCAACCCGAAATCAGCGATCCTTGCTTCAAGATCTGTATCAAGCAGTATGTTATTGGACTTGATGTCCCGATGAATAACTGGTGGGCGGCAATCATGGTGAAGATAAGCAAGTCCTTGTGCAACTCCAAGTGCGATATTATATCGCGATACCCAGTCTACAAGCAATCTTCCTGCTTGTTTGCCATGCAAGACTTCTCCAAGGCTGCCATTGTGCATATATTCATATAGTATCATCATGTCGGAATCATTATGAAGAAAGCCTAATAACCGAACAATATTTCGATGCCTTAGCTTCCCCAAGAGGTTCACCTCTCCGACAAAATCACTGCTGCTTCCTGTTTCGATGTCTGCTCCTGATCTCCATAGCTTCTTTACTGCAACAACCGTGTTCGACCTAGGCACCTCAGCTTTGTAAACAGTCCCAGTTGCTCCCATTCCAATCACGTTTGATTCCTTTAAGCAAGCTAGAATGTCAGAACTAGTGAAACCAAGCCTCTGGTAAGCCATCAATCTCCATGGCCACTCTCCACTGCCCATTTCATAACTTTTTTCGAAGCAGCTTCCATTTGAATACCACCTTTTATAGAGAAGTCGAGCACCGACTAATGCAATCCCAACTGCAAAAACTGATGAAATCCCAATGAGCCACCCGGCAACTATGCGCTTTGTATGCACATTTCTTTGCCCCGATGCATTTAGCAAACTGTGGCTACATGGAGGCAGGACACCGCCACAGAGACCCACATTCCCGACGAGATCATCTGGATTGATGGCTCTTAGCACGCCATTTGCAGGAACAGGACCTTGTAGCTTGTTATACGAGACATTCAGCATTTCTAAGGCAGGGGAGGAGCCAAAATTCTCAGGTAATCCACCAGTTAAAGAGTTGTTTGATAGATCAAGAACGGCCAGGGCAGGCATCATTGCAACTGCTTTTGGGATTTCTCCAGTCAGTCGGTTGTTCTTAAGATTCAAATTTACAAGTTTCTCACATGAAGCAATGCTAGCTGGAATGGAACCAGAGAAATGGTTTGAAGAGAGATCAAGTGCAGAAAGTGAAGGACGGTCCTGGAACTGGTCAGGGATCTCACCTTCTAGGTTATTGTTTGAGGCCATGAAGGTTTGTAGATTTTGAATGGAAAGAACTGTGGAAGGAAGAGAGGATCGGAGTCGGTTTCTTGAGATATCAATGAAGGAAAGTGATGAAGAAAAGGCTAGATCAATTGGGACTTGACCAGTGAGGCTATTATTTGCCATCTCTAACCTCTGAAGCTTCCCTAATTTGCCAAGTCCAACTGGAATTGCCCCAGAAAGAAAATTGTTTTGCATACGTACACGAACAAGAGAGAAGCATGTTGATAAAGAGTCAGGAATCGGACCTGAGAAGGAATTGTTGAAGAGAATGAGCTTGGTGAGATTACCACCATTACACAAGCTTGCTGGAATCTCCCCGGATAATGAATTGGATGATACGTCCAACCATTGCAATGGTGAATTCTTGCCGAGATCTCTTGGCAGTGGACCTGACAATGAATTGCTCCACAGCTCAAGCACTGATAACTGAGTCAACCCTCCAACTCCAGCAGGAATTGAACCTGAAAGCTGGTTGGACATCAGATTCAAGAGCTGCAGGTTTTTCAAATTAACAATCTCAGCAGGAATTTCTCCTGATAAATTATTGTCAGACAGGTCTAATAGTTGCAGTGAAGTGATGTTTCCAATCGCCGCTGGAAGTTTGCCTTCAAGATTATTCTGATACAGGAATACAGTCTCAAGTGCCTTAAGTCTCCCCAATTCAGCTGGAATCTCACCACTAAGATTTCCAATTGCCAAATCAAGATACTTCAGATTAGTGAGATTTCCAAACTCTGCTGGGATTCCACCTTCAAACTCATTGTATCCTATAATTATTTTCTCCAGTGATGAAAGCAGCCCCAGCTCTGCTGGTAATTGACCAGTGAGACTATTCCCAGAAAGGCCAAGAAACTTCAGCTTTCGCAAGTTCCTGAAAGATTTTGGAATGGAACCTTCAAAGAAACTCCCTCTGAGATCAAGAGTCTCTAGTGAAGTCGCATTGCCAAGATCCTCAGGAATAATTCCAGAGAAATTATTGCTTGAAGCATTTAGCAAAGTCAGACCAGCTGCTCTTCCAAGTCCAACAGGAAAGCTACCAATAAAGAGGTTCTGACTCACGTCAATGTCTTTCAGTGAAGTGAGATTGGATATAGCTTTTGTCAACGATGAAGAGAACCCATTGCAGCACAAGTTTAGAGAAGTCAAACTCTCTAGTCTTTGGATGTCATCGGATACATGTCCAGTGAGATTCATGTGGGAGAGATCAAGCTTTTCAACAGCTCCATTAGAGTTGCACCAAACTCCAGCCCAGTTACAATGAGCTGAACTGTTCGACAGTTTCCAATCTCGAAGACTATTCGATGGATCTAGAAGACCAGCTTTTAGAGATAGCAAAGCTGACACTTCATCACCGAACACATTTTTCTCAACCACCACAGCAGAACCAATCCCAACGCAACAGTAGAACAACAAAACCAGGACTTGCAACCGCAAATTGTTCTTGTCCATTGGCTTTGTAGGCAGTCTATCAGTTCTCGACCATTTCAGTGACAGCAGTTAGTGAAAGTTGGAGTGCCTCAGAGAGAGGCAGAGAGCTTTTGTGGGAAGAAATGGAGAGGAGATTAATTTGCGCAAGAGTAGTTATATAAGTAGCAAAGAAATGGTGATTAGTATAATAATCATAGAGGGAGCTCGTGAGATCTTGGGTTCCGCAACAGCTGTTAATCAGCAAGTAATGACAGGGAAGCTTTTGGACCCATTGGAAGCTTCTCCGACATTAAACATGGCTAGAGAATGTGTTTTTTGATTCTTACTCTTGTTATATGTAAGCACATTCTTCTACTTCTGCTGTAGTAATAGCCAACAACTTGAGGTGGCAAGTCATATTTTTTACAGGTGTGGATGTCTTTTAGCTTTACAGGTACTTTTTTCCACCATTTTAAACCATTTTTATTAAACCTGCTACGAACTCCGTCAATTAACCCGGGATCTGGTTAACTAAAAACCATCTCGTATCGAGTTTTACAACTATGATTTATACTTAGATTTGGTGTTTTGGTAGGGTAACTTTTAAGTATTGACAAGAATGTAGGAATCATGATATTGATGTGCATGTGACTAATGTTTTGCCAATAAAAACCCACATGGTGTCTACTAAATCATGCTGCTCTCTCTCCAAATAATTCATTCAAAGAAATCAAAACCAACCGATGATCACATTGCTTGGCTCAATTATTATTCTGAAGGCTTCAGATCAAAATCACAGTTCATGGATTAATTAATTAATTAATTAAGTGGCTCTAATTAAACCTTTAGTGGGTTAATTATTTGTTATGATTGAGTAGGAAAGAATCTTTCCATGTTATGTGGTAAACCCATCACACAAACACTGCCAATACCACCAAGGCTCACTGGTTCATGGATGGCCAATACCCGGCTCGATTTCGTTTCGAGTTGGATTAGATATTAATCTACCCGGCTCTTAAAACCCGAACACAAATACTATAATTTATGTTATTTAATATATAATTAACTTGTAATGCATATAAATTTTTTGAACTAGTTACTAGATGGGTGTTTTCTTGTAATTAAGAAGATTGACTATGGAAACGAAAAATGTCAAGGGGAGATAATTAAATAGATAAAACAAGGGAAGGAAACATGAGGAAATGGAAAGAAGTGATCGACATCACCCCACCAACAGCCAATTCTTTTTAAGATAAAGTTTTTTTTAATGACAATTGAAAGAGAGAGTGGAGAATTATGTCAAATTTCACATGCACACATGTGGAAGTAATTTTATTTTTCGAAGTGGAGACAGAGAGTTAGTGACATAGTAACAGCATTGCTTTTATTTTTTAATTTGTATTTGTTAAAATAAAGTAAGAAAATGGGGGCCATGTGAAGCAGCAGCTTCCTAGAGAGAGAAGCCTATTCCCTGCTTCCTATTATTAGAGAGAGAGAGAGAGAGAAAGAGAGAGAGAGAGCAGTACTGCTCATATTTATTTACGTAAATAAATGGAGAAGAATACAGACAGACATGTATGGATTGAAAAATGCTAGAACAGTGAATATTTGGAGAGTTCATGGGAGCGAAGGGCATGAGGTGCTCCACATGGATTTATGCCATGGCAAAGCGTTGCCAGCCCTTTTATGATCCTGAAAAACAAGAAGGATGGGACAAGGGGAGGCTGCCCATGTGCCATATGCTTGAGGTGGATGCTATGCCTGGCATTTGCCAATTACATGGCATCGGAAACCATAGCCAATCAACCATATATCCTACTTGCTATCAGGGACGAAGACAAGAGCATGGTTGCCAACGTTTTTTTTTTAAAAAAAATATAGTGTAATCATAACCTTAACCTTGTTTCAAAACAAACAACTCGATTGTAATTTCATGGATAGTTATTAACCACGTCAACTTATAACTTGGTTACTACGTGTTAATTGAATTGATTTGAATAAAATAAAAGATTGGATAGTGTAAAGACTCGGTAAAACCAGTCAGCTAGGCAAATTGACCTATATTCCGGGCAAATACAGATGAGATTTTTTTTAAATGTGATTTTCCTCCTAAATCCCATTTTTTTCATATTTTTTTAGGTGGTTATTAACTATTTTCAGAGTTCATTATATAAATACTAGAAGAATGTTTTTTTTCAATGTGAAATTTGAAACTCTTTAATATGTATATTCTATGTTCCCAAGAATTTTTTTTTTCAATATGAGATTTAAAATCCTTTGGTATATATACTTTATATTCACAAGAAAAAAAGTTATGTTTTTTCAATATGGTATAATTTTTTTTTGTTTAAATACTTCAATGTAAAAAAATAATATAATATCTTTTTAATATGGGATAAAAAACTTTTTGATATATTCTTTTAAACTTCATTATTTACAGTATATATACTGTATATTCACATGAATTGTTTTTTAATTTTTTTATATGAAATATTAAAATTTTAAATATATTTTTAAATTTTTCTAGATTAACTTGTGTAACTCGCAATCCGGCCTCTGGGATGGTCAACCACCTGTTAGATTTGATACCTATGCTTTAAAGTAACGAGAATATATATATATATATATATATATATGAGAAATAGTTTTGAAGTGAATTTTTTTTATTTTTAAAATAAAAAGGCACAAAGAAATATGTATTTTCTGGCTCATGATACACACAGATCATGAAGAGGCGAGCACTATGATTCAAAGCGCCCTATCTTGTGTTTTAGTACCTTCAAGAATGAAATATTTGGGCTAAAATGTAGAGATAGAACACGATAGGGTGCTTGTGGGCAATATTGTGTTGCAGCAGATGGGCATGCAATTAAGTAGATTTTTCCACCTCAAGCAAGCCCATGATTTTAGAATGGCTTACATGGCATGATCCACCTCCAAAGCAAGCAGACCCATCAGGTGTCAGGCCCGAATTAGAAGCAGAGATTTTTCCACCTCTGCATGGCCAGGCTCAAGCTGCAGTACCTAAGCTAGGAAAATCTTAACCATGTGTTGGCGACCAGTCCTTGTGGTTTTGGTGCTAAGAATGTGAATGGCTGTCATTGATACACACCATCTCTCCTCTCTTGACACCATACCCATACAGCAAGCACTGGTCTGAGGTCTCTTTATTATACTCTTTCTCTGTCTCTATAGAGTCTATACGTTCATTACTCGCACTACAATGGCAACCCTGCAGTCTATTGCATTAGCCTCTCCTGTGGCACAGCACTTGCAGCACCAAACCCGTTCTTTCTCAGGTACTTGGTTACTTTACTCTTGCAAAAATGCTTGAATTCATCCATCTTCTTTGTTAGAAATGTGCAATACGGTAGAGGTAACTTCGTGGTTTTCCAAATCCAAAACTGTAAGTTAAGGGTATCCTCGAGTCAGCTTGAGACTTAGTCATCGTATTTCAATTTGGTAGTATTTGTGAAACCTCTAACCTCTGAGTCTATCCTGTTTTTTTGTTAGGCTCAGGATCTTGGGCTGTGAATAAGAGTTCCTACTCCCTATTCAATGGCCAATCGTTGTGCTTGCCTCGCCTGCGGTTGCCCTTGATCAGGCGAAAGTTGCGGACCTCTGGACTTGTTACTATGATGGTGAAACCAGCAATTCAGTTTGTTCAAGGAGCTGATGAACAGACTGTACCCGATGTAAGGCTTACTAAGTCGAGAGATGGAACGAATGGCATGGCGATATTCACCTTTGATCAACCTTCAGTTTTTGACTCATCTGCTGAAGTTGGTGACATCACTGGTTTCTACATGATCGATGAGGAAGGGATTCTTCAATCAGTTGATGTTAATGCCAAATTCGTAAATGGCAAACCAGAAAGAATTGAAGCAAAATATATCATGCGGACTCCTAGAGAGTGGGACAGATTCATGAGATTCATGGAGAGATATGCTAATGCAAATGGCTTGCAATTCGTCAAGAAATGAGGCAATGCATATCCTTCCCTTTCCCTTCTTTCTTTCACCTGTCCTCTTACTGTTTTCTAAATTACTCAAAAGCAAAACTTGAAGACATTGGTTGATGCTCTGTTAGGTTGTCTGCAACATCATATTCTGCCTCTCTTTAACAAACTTTGCAGTTCTTAATTAGTGGTGTACACTTCCACTTCCTTTCACTACTTCATATGCGTAAGTGAGATGGCTAGGGTTTTAGAACCTGTGTCTCTCATGTATAAAATCCACTGTTTCAAATTCCAGTTTGAGATAAGATGGATGGATGGATGGTCATTAAGGTAAAGTTTGTAATTGTGGGGTGCAATTCAGTGATTGATTAGCCATGGATATGTATCTTCTTTAACATTGTTTTACTTCCTCGCATCTCTTTGCAAATCACTCCCCTTCAATATAGAAATTTAATGGCACAAATTCATAGTCTCTAGGCCTGTTTATCATGGATAATCTGCTTCGTGTGTGTGGTTTTGCTCAAGAATGAAGGGTAGTAAAACTTTATTACCTTGAAAAAATGCACTCAGAGTTCAATTGTACATTAAACTTCAACTTAAAAAGGACTAACTTTCTTTATCAATGAGAACTCCAGCAATTCTCGATGATCATGATCCCCTGAGGCAATACTAATAGCAAATAAAAGCAGACTACTGTAGTTCACCAAACGCCCATGTCACTTCCAGGTCACTGCAACTTATAAGAGATTAACTTTCTTCATTAATGCAAACTCCACCAATTCTCAATGATCATTATCCTCTGAGACAATACTAATAGCACGTAAAAGCAGGCTGTTGTAGTACACAAAACCGGCACCGCCCATGTCACTTCCAGGTCACTGAAATGGGGCTTCTAACCTTGTAAAGTCCATGTTGAGAGTGCACCCATGTCAAATGCCCTTGTGCGAAGTCTACCTCCCCTCTTCCTGCTTTCTTTCTTGACATGAACCATACTTTGTAACTCAAACTTTGATTTATGTGCTTGAAAATTAGCCTTTGAGGTCTTACTCTCACTTTGACTCCTTCAGGTGCTGTAACTTCAACTGAGTAGATGGAATTAGGGCTTCCAACATTCGTTACGTGCCTCTTTATCATCTTACTTCTTGTTCCGTGCTTGAAGATTATGGACATGGAAGGATAATTGAGGCTGAAACCCCTATTCATCTGCAATAAATCATTGCAACTAACATTCCTATGTGTGATAGCAAAAATGTCTGATCTTGTGTATCTAAGTGTGCATAGATGAGTGACGTAATCATCTGGCCTGATATCATATATTAGTCCTGGACTCAGGGCTCTTTCTGGGTTTACATGTCCAGCTCCAATGGCGAAAACTCCTGCCGGTTTATCTCCATCCATTATTGGGTGTCCTGAATGGTCAGTTACATCTGCAGTAGTCATTATTGCTGATTTAACAGCTGCAGGAGTCCATTTGGGGTGAGCTGAGCGGATGAGTGCAGCAATTCCACTAACATGGGGACAAGCCATGGATGTCCCTGACATGACTGTGAAATTTGTCCTTCTAGTATCTTCCGGGAGACCGGAGGGACCCAAATTTTGAGGCCAAGCTGCAATTATGTTGACTCCTGGTGCAATTACATCTGGTTTGAGGATTGAGGGGTTGGAATAACTTGGTCCTCGAGCTGAAAACTGCGCTACTGCTGGTGCTCTAGATTTCCCAATAACAGTTCCTCCATATACAATTCGAGCTTGAGGTTTACTAGTAGAGTTTAAGTAAGCTTTCAAGCGAACTGCTTCATTAAAACCAATTGATGTTGCAGGCAAGACATGGACATCAACCGAGTCCTCCTGCAGATTGATTGCGGTATTGGCTAAGATCATTGCAGCCCCACCAGATTCCTTAACAGCAAGTCCTTTTTCTGTCCTCCCATTAACACCTCTGTCACAAACCACAATTTTCCCGAGAACTTTTTCCCTTGGGAGTGAACCTCTGAAACAAAATTCGCTCCCATTGTCCCCGCCTGTTACATAAACCACTTCAAGTTCTTTTGTGGTGCTTGATAACCGGTTCCCGGGATACATGGATTCTCCATGAAGGAATTGTCCATTGTCCAACTGGACAAAAGCTGGAAATCTCCTATCAAGTGTGCTTGCACCAATAGTAGCAATCCATGGAGCTTCATTAGCAACTGAGTTTTGGATAGGGCCATTGTTCCCTGCTGCACATACAACTGAAATTCCATGCTCCATTGCCCGAAAACTGCCAATCGCAATGGTATCTGCAAAAAGTGGCAATGGAAAGCCACCCAGAGAGAGGGAGAGGACGTCAACTCCATCTCTAATCGCAACGTCCATTGCTGCTAGGATATCAGAGCTGTAGCAACCGCTGAACCAGCAAACTTTGTACATTGCAACGTGTGCTCCAGGGGCCATGCCTCGAGCCACACCAGAACCTAGACCAAGCACACTCGCCATCGGGACTGAGACTCCTCCAGCTGTGGATGTTGTGTGAGTGCCATGTCCATGCGAATCTCTTGGTGATGCATATTCCTGGACATTTTCTGGTGAGGCTGAGGTAGAAGCCATACGGTGACCTTTAGTGAAGAACCTTGCACCAATGAGTTTTCTATTACAGTTCGACGAATTAAAGTCTTGTCCTTCTTGGCAAATCCCTCGCCACTTCTTGGGAACCGGAGGCATTCCTTGATCATTGAAACTTGGACTCTCGGGCCAAACTCCAGTGTCAAGCACCCCAATTATCACTCCACGACCAAACCCAGACTTGTACCAAGCATCTTCTCTTGTGGGGCTAAGTCCCAAGAACTTGTAGGAATATGTTGTCTGGACTTGGAACCTCATGTCCGGTCTAATAGCAACAACATCAGGCAACTTTTGCAATGACTCCATCTCTGATTCAGAGAGCATAGCCGCAAAACCCTCCATGGCAGAACTGTAAGAGTAAAGAAGCCGAGAGGAATGGTGTTCTTCAGACGAAACAGTTCTTTCAAGAAACGAGAGATGCCATCGAGACTTGGAGGAGAACAAAGGCCTTGTGGTGCCATGTGGATGGAGCTGAACAATGTAGGTTTGGAGTGCTGTGTGTGCATGGAGGAAGGCAAAGAAGTTGAAAAAAAGAATGGAAAAGAAGGGATGTATTTTGGATTCCTTAGACATGTTAAGACCACAGTTCTGCAAGGATTCTGATGCATGATTTGGCGATAGAATTGCGGGGTATTTGAAGGAGCTGGAGAGAATTCAAAGATGAGAGACTCGGGCAGCAGTTCTTGGCTCTAAGAATACGAAACTCGTGAAATTTAAGAGCTCTTCATCACGAGGATCCTTTGTTTATAGACAATAAGAGCAAGGCTCTCTTGTTTCCTGAGCTTCTATACATGGAGTCCATATCCTCTGGTTTCACGAGATGTTTTTGCTAGCTTTAATGCATGTTATATCCGTTAGATTCCAAGTCTTTGAATCTTGGTCTGATCCTGAGTTTATTGGCCTTGTCTCTGTCCTTTTGGTTCGATGATTTTAAGCCAACCTGCGTGTTAACTGAGACTGGGATTTCTCATCAGACGACCTTAAAAAGTACCCAACATCGACTCGATGCATTCAAGGGGAAAATACTTTTAATCACAAGTTTAATCCTTGAACATATAGAATTTGTAATAGATAAAGAGTAAGAAGCTGCAAGAACGTATTAGGAAGGCGAGAAAATGACAGGGGACTCATTAAATGTCGTTCGTAGTGCATTTATGCACACGCTCTATGCTTGCTTTCTCTGGCTTCCCTCTCCCCGTGCTGCTTGTGCTTGACTGCATTTATTGATTTCTTCTCTCCATGCTCTTATTTTCTTTTATTTTGCTCCTTGTTAGTTGTGTTAGGGAGCGGGAGCTCCTTGTATTAGGAGTGATGTTGGGGTTCTATGTCCAATTTACATATAATGACAAACATGTATTAATGTTAAACTTTTGTTTGTTTGTTTGTGTGTTTTAAAAATATTTTTAAAAAAATTTAAATTTTTTTTACTTTTTACTTTAAATTAATTAAATTTTTTATATATTTTATTAAAAATAATTTTTAAAAAATATAAAAATATTATTTTAATATATTTCCAAATAAATTTTTTAAAATATAATTATTACCATACAGAAACACTTGTTTAAGTTGTATATAAGCTTCTAATTAATTTTCATGTGCAAAATATGCTTGCTCGTATTAAATTTCCTACACAATCTTCTTGAATAAAATCCCAATACCAATGCCAGGGTGGAGGGTGGTCTTATGAACCGGACCGGACCTGCTGATTTGATCAGAGAATTGATGAACCGAACCCAGAACGGTTTAGTCCGAGGGGACAAAACAAGCATGACAACTGACCTGGTAACAATTGGCCTTAAACTACTGGCTAAACCAGGTTGGACAGGAGAGATATAATGGTGACACATTCGTGCTTGAAGATAAAATAAAAATGCAGTGCTGACGCTTGGTGTCAAACCAAGCAGCTCTCACGATTTTGGCTCAAATAGACAACCATTTTTCTTTGTCATTGTTCGAGGGGAAGAAAGGCTAACGGATGCCCCTTGCAGGCCTCTGTAATCCAACAGAGCAAAATTGTGATAGGACTTCGTCTCTTTACTTTTTTGAATGACTGAAAATGCTAACAAATCATGGTAGGACTACATCTGATTGGGTTAAGCTTGGTCTGTTTATGATAGATGGGTTGATCCTGTTTACAAGAGATGGATCTGATTCAAATATATAGAGTATCTTTTTGGTTCTAGTAATCAAAGTAGCACTAAAACATTTGATTCAGAAA
>Ga0325400_1004056_pt1 | contig 13465 bp, 14 predicted proteins | sample PopdelMetagenome_2_FD_205662 | JGI IMG/M metagenome (GOLD analysis project Ga0325400, IMG submission 205662) | Populus deltoides microbial communities from Bellville, Georgia, United States - Xylem-PdKOR-R1 | ecosystem: Host-associated > Plants > Phyllosphere > Stem > Wood/Secondary xylem... | reverse complement strand
TCAGCCACTGCATTATAATTTCAATCATATAAGAGTAAAGGACATCTTATTAATAAAGAAATTTATGACACTCTACTGAGAGAGACGAATACAAAATGAGAGAAACAAGAAGGGATTGAAAAAAAAAAAAGTTTTAATAGATGAAAGAATTCTTATTATTTTTTTGGCAGGATCTCTCACATCTTTCATGGGAAGCAGCATAAAATTCTCAATGAATACTCAGCAGAAAATTATTTTAAAAAAAAAAAATGGAATAATTGTTTCAGCTTATGCATGGCTTCTGGTCTCCTATGCAAGTGGCTTTCAAGGCAGGTCACGAGAGCTTCTTTTCTCCCAGGTTTAGTGTGTTTCAAAGGTAGTTAGTAGTTACTTGGTAATGTGAAGTCTTAAAAGAGGATAAAACACCACCACATTTGTATTAAATAGTTTATCCACAAAGCTCAATTGACTTCAAATGGTAGTGTAGTAGGTCATCCGTTTTGAGCTCCAAGATGGCAAATATTCCTCGAGGGGGAGGTGGAGCCGTTTGCCCTAGCCATATACTATGCGATGAATCTTCCCATTTTCCTAATAGTACTTGCCGACCAATAACTCACAAGTAGAAAATCTTCAAATACAACATAATTACGTGTTTCTATACCTTATTTGTAATAAAATCTAATTTTGGTTATATGGGTCATTAGTTTATTAACCAATTTAATTGTTCAAAATTAATATTCTTTAATTAAAAAATATGAGGTATTTTTGAAAATTTGGTTGAAAACAAGTGGGTTTTTAATCTCAAACTCAAATCAAAATGTGACAATTAATTTCTCTCTCTCTCTCTCTACTAAACACATATCATATATTATGCTTAAATTCAATTGAATAAAAAATTAATCTAACCACATAAAAAATAATTTAATTATATTAACATTAAATTTGATTTGTTAATCTATTGATTCACTATTTTGATTTTTAATTTGATTTTTAAATTAAACAGGACGTAATTTAACTCAATTAATGACATGTTTAATTAAAATTTAATTTGACTTAAAACAACTTTAAAATAATAATGTTTTATTTTTTTTATTTAAAATTAAAACATATAAAATCAGGATTAATAATTATGCTAATTGTTAAAAAATAGCATGTGAAAGTAGAAAGGATAAATGATAGTTGAATTTAAATTCACAAAATAAATTAAAAAGGATCAAAATTAAAAAAAAAATGAATTAAACACGTTTGTACTTAAAAAAAAAACACAAGGCGAGACCAAGCAAGAAAGAAGCAAACGAAGAGAGAGAAAGAAACACAGAAAGAAACCAAGAAAATAAAACACAAAAACAAAGAGAGAGAGAGGAAAGGAAACTATTTATTACACTAAATTAGCTGCAAAAAGGAGCGATCAAGCTAGCTAACACTCTCAAAGCCAAGAAAACCTCTCTTTCTTTGGCCCTCTTTTCAAATCAACAACATAGAAAAAACTACATTGAAAACCCAAGAAAACAAGCCAAGAATCAACCTCTCACTCTCCAATTTTGGTGAAGTTTAATCAAAGGTTAGTTTTTTAAATATTTACTTAATTAATCTTTAAAACCCATTAACTTTACACTCTTAAAGTTTGCCTTTTGCACTTCATTGTTGTTTTGGTGTCAATTTTTTTAAAGGGCTCTGTTTAGTTTCTTTTACTGATCTCTGTTTATTAAGTTAAATTAGTCAAAATTTGAACTTGTTAGCTTGTGAATTGTGTGAAATAATGTGAAAACTGAAATGGGTTTTTGTTATTTTGAATGGTGCAGTGGTGAAAGAAGAGAAAGGAGTTTGTTGTGCGTATAAAGTTTGGTGATTTGAAGTTAGGGTTTTGATTTATTGTGTGTTTGAATGAATTGGTTTTGGTTCTGGGTGATTTGGATTGAGTTTTTTTTTGTGAGTTTGATCTCTTAGGGTTTTGGATTTTGTAAAGATGAGATTTGGGTTAGCATTGTATTGGTTGTTGGCGGGCGACTTTTGGGTTGTCTGGAAACAGAAATAGCTGTTTTCCAGGTTGAGAATCTTGGGTTTTTGTGATTTTGGTGAATGGTGGTGTTTGGGACTGTTTGTGCTAGAGATAAGCAGAGGTTGACTGTTGATTTGCGTTTAATTTGATATGTGGGTGTGTGAATTTTGTTATCAGGGAGGTGAAAATAACAGTAATTGAGTGTGCGATTGGGGGTTTTGGGGTTTTGTGGTTCTGTTTTTGGATGGTGTATGAATCTGTTTCATGAGAAATGCTACCTCATCAGAGCTCCAGAGTTGATTTGGTTGAATTGAGAACTCAGATAGTGAAGAAGATTGGAGTTGAGAGGTCAAAGAAGTATTTTTACTATCTGAATCGATTTTTGAGTCAGAAGCTGAGTAAGAGTGAGTTTGATAAGTCATGTTTTCGCTTGCTCGGAAGGGAGAATCTGCCGCTGCACAATAATCTTATACGCTCAATATTGAAGAATGCCTGTCAGGCGAAGACGCCACCACCAATTTATGAGGCGGGTCCCACAAAATCTCTGCTTCAAGCTCCAAACAGTTCTCCAGTTAGAGAAGATGGGCATGAACAAAGTGGGTCCCTTATTCCAAATCAAAACACACCCATTTGGTCTAATGGAGTTTTACCAGTGTCTCCAAGAAAGATTAGATCAGGGATACGTGATCGGAAGCAGAGAGATAGACCCAGCCCACTTGGGCCCAATGGGAAAGTCGAATGTATCTCACATCAATCAATTGGTACAGAAGATAGTGGAAGTAAGTTTGTTGTGGAGAATGGGGAAGCGGCTCCTTGTGATTTTCAGAGACCAGTGCAGCATCTTCAAACAGTTGCTGAGCAATCTGAGAATGAAAGGGAGGGGTCAGCTCAACGGCCAATTGAAGGATCAAGGATACAGAGCAAAGACCAGACAGCTTTTGTGGAAGATGGAGAAGAGGTGGAGCATGCAAACCGCTTGAACTTTTCTAGAACTCCCCTACTTGCACCATTAGGGATTCCATTTTGTTCAGCTAGTGTGGGTGGGGCCCGCAAAACTATGCCAGTTGCAAGTAGTGGTGATTTTGTTCGCTATTATGACAGTGGTGAATTGTCTGATTCAGAGATGCTGAGGAAACGCATGGAGCAGATTGCAGCTGCACAAGGCCTTGGAGGGGTTACTATGGAATGTGCAAACAGGTTGAATAATATGTTAGATTCGTACTTGAAGAGGTTGATCGAGTCATGTGTTGAGTTAGTAGGAGCACGGTCTCTGCATGATCCGAGAAAGCACCCTGTTCACAAGCAGCAGGCACAGAAGGTTATCAATCGCATGTGGGCGAGTAATCACGTGCATATGCAGAGTAGCAGTGGTCCTGTAGAGGGGATGCAGGAACAGAGACAGCATAGTTCAATATCCATGCTTGATTTCAAAGTTGCCATGGAGCTAAATCCACAGCAACTTGGTGAAGATTGGCCATTGCTGCTGGAGAAAATATGCATGCATTCGTTCGAGGATTGAAACATACCTGTGAAGATTTGTTATCCCAAAGCTATAATTGGGTCAGGCTGTCCTGGTTCCAAGGCATTGACAATTGTTTAAATTGGAAGTTGTTGATGCACCCAGTTCTGTTTCTTGTTGCCAGGATGAACCAGATGGCTCCCCTTCTGTTGAAGCTCGGCCCCTGCAAGATGGAAATTGTGGGTTGAGCATCCAGATGTCTGTACTCTCCTGCTGCAGATCCTGTATGAATCAGGAAATTATTTTGCAGCAACCAAGCCAGGGCAAGTTTCAAATAGAATGCCCTCAGTTGGTTGCACTGTTGTACGATAAGCATCGGTGTTGGCTGTCTGCTGCCATCGCTACAGACCTGAAGCTCTGCTGTATAATTTACAGCCAACAAAGAGGAAGTCTTAGACAGTTTTGCAGGATACTCGTGTAGCTTGTTGAAAGGTAAACCACTGGTGTAAAGAGCTGTAGTGTTGCTCTTTGTATTTTAAAATCTGAGAATTGATTGGAATTCCAATATTAATAACAAATTGATATCCTTCTACTTGTCTTTGATGCTATGTTTCAATTTTCAAGTGACTGGGCCCGGAAAACATCCCTGCTGAAGCCTTATTCTGCTGCTCGTGTTTCGCTTCAAGATTGTGGGTTTTCCATGCCTACCTTAGCATAAATGTGTTTGTACATGTGAATCGCAGAATCTGGCAAATCTTACATGGGCTTCTGGTACAACTTAGTTATATTCAAATCATGGGGAGTGATAAGCGAAGAATGTAATCTATACACTTCAGAGTTCTGATGGGAAAAGGGCAAAATCTGGGATAGAAACCAGGGATTTTCATATTGTAGTGATACATAATTGGCCTCATGCAAAGTTTGGAAACAAAGTACTTGGCTGATAATAAGCAAGAAATAATGTCTTCCTGCTTATTATCCTATTCCTGGAAAGAACTCTATTCATAGCAGTACTGTTTTATCCCATTCGATCGAAACTTAGCTATCCAGTATGCACATGAACTTTAAAGGATCAGCAGCAGGTAAAAATTGCAAGAGATATCTGAACACCCATACAAGACTCGCCACCAAGCTAAAATTCCAGCACAGGTCAAGCCATCCTAATTCTCCCTTTTCTATCCTCGAGCACTCTTTGTGCATAATACAGAGACTCTCACTGTCAGTAAAATTGTTTTGCAATGTCCTGTGAAAGGCAGGCCTTGAATTTGCAAAATGTTTTTCATATTTCCCACAAGCTCTTCTAAAGGTGGTGCACTGTTTGCTGGAATGCTGTTTGTAGCTTGGTCTGTAGATGAAATATATATTTTCTTAGAGCTTCGGTTTTTCACTGACAAGATTTGAGAACTGTTTTTATCCCAATCTTGTTTGAGCCAGTGACTGAGTTTTCTATAATCATATTGACTTCTGAAGAACCATAGACTTTTAAAAAGCTGGTTGCTCTTGTTAAGCAAGAAAAGCTCTGCAATCAATTTTGTTCTGTTGATCAGTTACCATTTGCCTGTAGCTTATTATTTTTGTTTCAAAGCTATTTCCCTTGTTATTATTTCATGGATATCAAGTTGCTTTCAAAACCTGATTGCGCCACTGAATTAATAAGGGAAATATCCAGCAAATCGTAATCCTCTTTCATTTTTATTTCAAATTCTCTCCATTGAAGGATCTCTTCGTTTCTTAAAACATTGCAGATCCATATTTCTGTCTTTCTTGGCCCTAAAAACACTGTTTCACCGTGCACCCTTCATTCATGAAGTTCAAGTATTCTCTATGATCTTCTTTCATCTCTCTTTGAGCCTTGCAATTTGCATTTCCAGGAAGTTGTTTGTGCCCCGTTAATCAACATGCCATCTCTTCTACTCTTACTGATGTTTATCAGGTGCTGGCGTTAAAGGAAGCTTGCCATGCATTTGCAGTGGTTTGCACTATGAGTTGCTTTACTTGAATACACACAAGATGTTCGCATGTACCTGTACCATGAAAGACACAGGGAGAGGGAGTTTAACAGATATTGATTTAGAACTGTAGCCGGGGCTTCTTTAAGGATTTTAAACGCTTTATGTGCCTCTGCATTCAAGTGAAACCCTTCCTTTTGAACAGGTCAGTAAGTGGCTTGCCAATCTTGCCATAATTACGTATGAACCATCTATAATAACCTTTCATCCCCAAGAATCCCTTCACATGCTTCATTGATTTTAAGTTAAGACCAGTTCTGCATTGCCTCTGCTCTCCGAGGGTCGGTTGCCATCCCCTTTGTCACAAGGACAATTTTCGCTCAAAATTCCAGCCCCTACATGGCAGTTTAGTCTTGTTAGACTAAGTTTTTCTTATATTTTCACTCGTGTTTGCTTATAATTATATATTTCACTCACCAAAAAAGGTTTTCACATGTTAACTTGTTGTAAGCAAGCGGAATCAACATAAACAATAAAACAAAATAGGACATATCATATACAAGAAAATTTTGAACCTTTAGTATTACCTCAACAAAGGAAATACACAATACACTTAAATGTACCATGCATAAAACTTGCATGCTACATAGCAAAGACTTTCAAGCTTATTTATAAACAATATTATGAAAGTTACAAAGCAAAGCTGTCATCCTTATTTTAAAAGACATAATGGGACAATCTTTCTCTCATTTTTCCTATGAATTTAGTGGCCTCAATCTAGCAACTGCTAGACAATTTCTCCTCCATGTTTTCCATGAACTTAGTGGCCTCAATCTAACAACTGTTGGACAGTCTCTCTCATGTTCCCATGAATCTAGTGACTATGTAGAGCATTCCTAACCATGCCCCACGTTTAACATCCTATCACCCACAATCAGGATAGTTCTCCCATCAACTAGCCATGTTTGAAAACTACCAAAACTTCCCACAACTCTGGTGCCACTTTCTCCCACAAGCCCTTATTGTCAGTTTTGCTATGTTTTGTGCCAACCTAGATGGTCAATTATCAAAGACCCATGTTCATGCCAAGCCAATAACCCATGGTTCGCATGACCAATTGCACACTGCCTGCCAGATTCGTTGTTGTTCGCGTGGGCTAACATGTCTTTCATTGCCAAATTCTAGATAATGTGCATTTGTTGGCGCACCCTTGCGCCAATACCTCTAACAAACTACCCCCACCAGAAGAGTCCAATTTTCTCATCAGAATAAAGATGAGGTATTCTTACATTTTGTCTTTGAATTGTCACAAATTTATTTTCTTTTCCCACAACACCTCCAAGTTTTTCTCCCATTTTACTAAAAACTTAGTTTGTTAATTCTTTTTATGTTGGTCGAGTTGATGATGAATCTTGACAATACCATTGTCAAACTGTTTGTGAATCGTTGCTGGAGCTTTTTATAACTTACTTTATTATAGATCCTTTTTGGTCTTTATTAAAATTCTTAAATAACTTATATGAAAAGTTATAGTAGTTGCTCTGGCAGCTTCAATCTATAGGCAACAATCTCTGTTTTTCCATCATTTTGAAAGGTCCATCATATCTCAGCATCAACCCTCGATGCTTTGACTTCCCCATAATTTTCTTCCAAATCTATAGACTTAATTTGAGTAACACTTTGTCGCTCTCACTTAATTCCAGCAGTCTTTGTTTCTGGTCAACATAATTCATTATCCTTTTTTCTTGCATTTCATAAGCTATCATTTGCTTGTTTAAAAAATTCTTGTTTTTCCATAGCAAACCTATACGTAGCTGGACTCTTCTCATCATATTTTTGCACAAAAATCTCTACAGGAGTTTGGGGCTGTGTCCCCAAAATCAACTCAAACAAACTAGTTTTTGTTATCGAGGATTTTTGGATATTGTAGCAAAATTAAACACTGTCAAATAATTCCAACCAATTTTGTTGCATTGTTGTCATGTGATGCCTCAAATATTCTTTAAATAAAACATTTCTCCTTTCTATCTGTCCATCGGTTTGTGAATGATTGATAATGAAATGCTTTAACTGTCCCCATCATGTTGAATAACATTGTCTCAAACCTACCTATAAATCATATATTGTGATCACTAACAATATCAAAAGGCACTCTAGAATACTTCATTATATTTTGATAAGAACAACCCAGCAACAACCTCAATTGGACACACTGTCAGGGGGCATTCACAAACACTGCATACTTAGTGAATCTATCGATGATAACCATGATGGTATTCATGCCATCAATTTTTAGAAACTTCATAATGAAGTTCATCAAAATTGACATCCAAGTCTTCTTTGGAATAGGCAGTGGCTGTAGCAATCTAGCTTCTTTCTATTGTAGTACCTTATCCTATTGACATACCAAATATGTCTTGCCATAAAACCCAACATCCTCGTCAATTTTTAGCCAATAGTAAGTTTGGGATATGATAGCCTGTATTCTTTCCCTTCTTGGATGTCTAGCCCACTACGAATCATGCATCTTCTATATAATGTACTTTTGTAATTTCCTACTTAGCATAAAAAAATAACTCTTTTTTGTATAGAGGAGATCATTTTCAGCCAATATCTTTGGACTGTCCCTTCTCAAATAGGGTCAACCAGCTTCTTGTACGTTATGTCATCCTTAGTAGCTTGATAAAATTGTACTAGCATGTCTGACTGGTATAATTTTAAGAGCATCCGTAACATGATTATATTGCTCTAGTTTGTATTCCCTCACAAAGTCATATTCGGCTAAGAACTCTTGCCACCGAGCATGCTGTTACAACAATTTCTTCTAAGTTTTGAAGAAAGTAATAGCCACATTATCAGTCTTCATAATGAACCTTGGCCCCAACAAGTATACTCTTTACATACCAAAGCAATGCATCATTGTTGTCATCGTTTTCTTATGTGTTGAACATTTTTGTAAGGCATCATTTAGTTTTTGACTCTCGAATGCAACAGGTGTCCATCTTGCACCGACATTCCTATAATAACCTTATCCAAGGCATCGATGTGCACTTTAAATGTCCTCTCAAAATCAAGCAATCCCAAAACTGGAGGAAAAATCACTGTTGTCGTTTACTTCTCAAAAACTCATAAGCATTCAATTGACCATTCCCATTTCTAGTTCTTCTTTAAAAAATCTAAAAAAAAGGTTGTCTTCTTGCTATAGCCTTTAATAAACCATCTATAATTATTTTGTTAGTCTTAAAAAATAAATGCAACTCCGGAACATCTCTTTGGTGTTGGCTACTTAACAATGACTTGAACTTTCTTAAGTCATATTCTTACTTGACCCTCCCCAACTAAATATCCTAGGAACATAATTTTAGATCTTGCAAACTTGCATTTCTCTGTTTTTACATATAAATTATGTTCTCTTAATCTACTCGGAACTTTTAAAAGATGAATTACATGATCTCTCCAACATCATCTAAGTCGGCTACAACAAAATTGGCCAAATAATCATACAATACATCATTCATAATATTACAAAAAGTTGTTAGAGCATTCATTAAACCAAATGGCATGAACAAAAATTCATATGCACCATACCTTGTTACATACTTAATCTTACGCTCATCTCTTTCATCAATTATGACTTGCCAATATCTAGAACACAAGTCTAGGTTGTAAAGACGGAAGCTCTACACAATCTGTCTATCAAATCTTGAATCAAAGAAACTAGATACTTGTTTTTTACTGTCACTTTGTTAAATGTCATATAGTCCACGTATATACAAAGGCTCTTTTTGGAACAAAACTGGGGCATCATATAGAGCTTTAGAAGGACAAACAAACCCATCATCAATCAAATCTCCCAATTATTTCCTTAATTCTGCCAATTCAATAGGTGACATTCGGTTAGAGGTTGAGATAATAACTTTGATCTTTGCACCAACTCAATTTGATGGTCAATAACTCTTCTAGGTGAGAGCTCTTTCAGTAACTTAAGGAGGCATTACATCTATATACTATTTTAACACATATGCAGTGGCATTAAGTACCTTATCATACCTATCCATTTTCTCATTAAACATTTCCACAAGAAACACTTCTCTTTTTTTCACAAAGCTTTATCAATTATGATAGCCGAGAATAAACTCTTCTTCCTTTTATTGCCACTTTCCATCAAAGCTTTACAATACTGAACAAAATATGGACAATTCTCGTCAACAATCATAATGCCATCAAGATATGACATAAGACTGACCTTGGCATTTCTTAAGAAATCCATGCTAAAATTACATTAAAATCATCCAAACTTACAACTAAGAAATCATGTTTCCTTTTCCAACGATCTATGACAATTAACACACTATAAGCCATGTCGATTATCTTTTGTGCTTTGGCATTCACTTCCTTTATAGTGGTGTGACTACTATTTGTTATAACCTAATTTTGACCAATTTGCTTTTTAATCTAATTTTAAAAGGGTTAAAATTTGAAATTAAAAGATTAGGGGCTTGAATGCAAAATTTGAAAACTTCAAGGATCAAATTGAGAAATGGTCATTCCCAATCCAAAACAGCACCGTTTCAAACATGCACAGTTCTTCTTCCTCCGACGCTGCAAATTCATCTGTAAAAAAGGAAAAGAAATTATGGAATGCCGGCATCCCAGTCCAACCAAAACATAAATTGCAAATCTTATCTTCATGAAGATTACTACCCCGGGGAGATAAGGATCGAACTTCAGGTATCCAAGTCCCAATAAAAAACCAACACCTCCCTCCCAGCCATGCTCATCAAGGGAGAACGAGGGATGTTCCCTATAAATACAGAGCTATCCAGAGGAATAAAAAAAAAGGGAGAGAACAAAGGAAATAAAAGAAAAGGAGAGTATTAAGAGGAAGGAAAAGCCAGATGAACCAAAAACCCAAAAACAGAGGGGGATCCAGAATTCAAAGCAAAAAAAAGCAGAGAGAGAACGAGAGTGAGAAAACCACAGACACAGGGAGACCAAAGAGAAAGAAGAAAGAAAAATGAAGGAAAGGAAGAAACAGAGAAGGGGAAGCACCAATCGGCCAAGGGACTGTCACCTCGCGTCTTCATCTCCAGCAGCATACCCATATAAGACTTCATTCTCCTGCCCTATTTTGCATTTTCAAACTTCTCAAAACAGTGCACGCGTGAGTTAGTTCACACGTGCATGCTGCCCAGCCGGGCCACTAGCTTGGGCCACTAGCTTAGGCCACTAGCCAAGCTAGGCTGACTAGGTCTAGCCCAAATGGCTGGGCTAGATCCAACCCAAAAAACATTAGAGAGTAAGAGTGGGTCAGGTCTGGGCCTCAGCCTCAGCCGACCCAAACTTTTTTTACTAAGGATGTGTTTGGCAAAACACACCCTTATGCCTTGTCCATGTATTTTATCCCCTTCTATTTTGATACTTGTATAAACAAGCCCTGTTTTGATATCAGAAAATTATGAAAATAATTAGGGATCTTCGTTGATTTATTTGTGGACTCCTCACACTTTTTTTTATATTTTTCTTTGCATTTTGTATTTTTTCTGCTATATGCTTAATTTGTGGACCATTGCGGTTAAATGTAAATCTGATGTGCAATGTTTTTTTTTTTTATATTTCCATCTAAAAAGGGCAAATAATAATAAAGGATAAACAAAAAGAAAATGACTTATACAAATTCTTCTTCAAAATTCAATTTTTTATGAAATTATTCACTGACGTCAGAGTCAGAAATATCACAATTTTTTAGGTTTGTGCAATATTTACCAACGCTAGAGTCGGAAATATTCATATGAATTGTTTACTGATGTCAGAGTCAGGAACATGATAGAAAGAATAAAAAAAAAGAGAAAAAAATGTGAGCATATTCTTAGCAATTTTAGACAAGACCAACAATGCAGCCTGTTTTAGGTAGGACGCTTAAGGGATAGTAACATCTTTCCTTTCGTGTGACCAGTCCCGTACCATTAGAATCTTTGTTGACCAGTTAGAGTTCTTAGTGACCATAATACTAGGTGGTGACTCCTTGAACTAGACCTTCGCCCCCAAAGAACAAGATGTTAGATTTATGTTCTTTTTCCAATGTAGATTATTATTAATGGGTCGCCGCGATGTCCGAGTGTGACACTACTCAATTGTAAACCCAACTTTTCCACTAATCTATCAGATAGAAATATATGTGTTACACCCGAATCTAGCATCACATTGACATCCATGTTATTTATTTTAAGTTTCACATCAAACCGTTCAAAACACCTAACTTTCCTTGTTGTAATGCATAAATATATGTCAAATCATTCTCAACAAGCCTAGATTCTACAACCGAATTACCTAACTGAGCCACTAAACAATTCAATACACGCATTGAATTTACATATGTGACTACTTTTTCATCCTCACTACCCTATTTAACTAGAATGACATTGAGTTTCTCTCTCTTTAGACACTTTCTAGCAAAATTTGGTCCATTATGAATGAAACAAGCAAGGTGCAATTTAGCATTTTTACCTTGTCCACCCGATGACTTAACTTTTCCCTTATCAGCAATGGACATGATGCAACACCCCCACCAAACTTTTTATTTTTCTTGTTTTCCTCTTTGTCTGTAATCTTAAATTTGGAGGAGGTTGACACGTAGCCTTTTCTAATGACAACTTTGAAATCAACCAAACTATTAACAACCGCAATAGCAAAAGATAAATCTTTTGTACCTTTTATCATCTTAGTTCAGCTTGTGCCTAAAGTTGGAGACCTAACATGAAGTTGGAGAGCTTATCTTCTTCAAACATATTCTTGATGTTGAGAATCAAAGAAATGAAGCTTTTAACATACTCCTGAATTAACTTCTCATGCCTAAGCTTCTTCAATTCCTCCCTCGCAATCCATGATGTATTGATTGACAAAAATTTCTCTTTTAGTTTTTGCTTGAAACGATCCCAAATCTTAATCTTAGAATGTTCAGCATTCAAGTCCTCTTTCTTCCTCTTCCTCCACCACAACTTAACACCACCTATAAGATACATCATTGTGATATCAACTTAGTCAACTACCCTAATCTTAGCCACACTGAAGTATTGCTCCATATCCCATATAAAATTTTCAAGTTCTTTAGAACCTTTCTCCGTATCGAAAGGCTTCGATTTGGGCATTTTAGGCCTAGAATGTCTTACCCCATTATGAGTGTTTGCTATTGCCATCTTTAAGATGGAAATCGATTCTCAGTGACCTCCAATCTATGGCTTGTCTTAGATGCCAAGTCGATGTACAAACTCTCAACACTTACAGCATTTTCAATGGCTTCCCTTAGTCTATCAAGAATAGAATAATCTTTACCCTATTTGATCAATCCAATTAGACCTTCAATCCAAACAAGTTTTTTCCTAAATTGCTTCCATATTCGCTGGCATAACCAATCAGGCTACAAAGCTTCAAAAACAATCGCACTCTGATACCAATTGTCAGAGGGATAAAAAATTTACTTAAAATTCTAACCCCCATATGGTAGTCTAGTCCCATTAAACTAAGCCTTTACTTGCCTTTTTGCTCGTTTTTGCCTACAACTACGTATTTCGCTCACCCAAGAAGATTCATACATGTTAACTTGTCATCATCAAACATAATTAACACAAGCAATAAAATGGAATAATGCATAACATATACAAGAAAATTCTCAACCTTTATTATTACCTTAACAAAGGAAATACACAACACCCTTATGTGTGCTTTGCAAAAACTTGTATGCTACATAGCAAAGGCTTTCAAGCTTATGTATAGATAGTATTATGAGAGTTACAAAGCAAAGCTGTCATCTTAATTTTTCAAAATTATAGATAGTATTATGAGAGTTACAAAGCAAAGCTGTCATTTTAATTTTTCAAAATATAGTGGGGTAGTTTCTTCCTAATATTCCCTATGAATTTAATGGCCTCAATCCAACAACTGTTGGACAGTCTTTTTTATGTTTTCATGAACTTAGTGACTATGTAGAGCATTCCCAGCCATGCCCCACGTTTGACAGCCCATCACCCACGATCAGGACAGTCCTCCCCCCAACTAGCAATGTCTGAAAACAATCATAAC
>Ga0325400_1004052_pt1 | contig 13469 bp, 11 predicted proteins | sample PopdelMetagenome_2_FD_205662 | JGI IMG/M metagenome (GOLD analysis project Ga0325400, IMG submission 205662) | Populus deltoides microbial communities from Bellville, Georgia, United States - Xylem-PdKOR-R1 | ecosystem: Host-associated > Plants > Phyllosphere > Stem > Wood/Secondary xylem... | reverse complement strand
ACGCACTGCTCTTCGTCTCGCTGCTGGTCCCGGTGGTGCTGCGTGGCGACCGCCCCGGCCGTGCGGAGCCGCGCACGGAGCCCCGCGCGACGCCCGCGCCCTGACCCGCCTGCTCAGTGGGCGGCGTCGTGCCAGCTGGCCCCGGTGCCGACCGAGACGTCGAGCGGCACCGTCAGCTCCGCGGCACCACCCATCCGCGCCCGCACCAGCTCCTCCAGCGCGTCCCGCTCCCCCGGGGCGACCTCGAAGACGAGCTCGTCGTGGACCTGCAGCAGCATCCGTGAGGCGAGGCCGGCCGAGGCCAGCGCGGCCTGGGTGTCGAGCATCGCGACCTTGATCAGGTCGGCGGCCGAGCCCTGGATGGGGGCGTTCAGGGCCATCCGCTCGGCCATCTCCCGGCGCTGCCGGTTGTCGCTGGTCAGGTCGGGCAGGTAGCGGCGGCGGCCCATGATGGTCTCGGTGTAGCCGGTCCGGCGGGCCTCGTCGACGACACCGCCCAGGTAGTCGCGGATCCCGCCGAAGGTCTCGAAGTACTCCTCCATCAGTCCGCGGGCCTCGCTGGGCTCGATGCCGAGCTGCCCACCCAGGCCGAAGGCCGACAGGCCGTAGGCCAGGCCGTAGTTCATCGCCTTGATCTTGGCCCGCATCTCCACCGTCACCGCGTCGGCGTCGACGCCGAACACCCGGGCCGCGGTGATCGAGTGGAAATCCCTCCCGGAGCGGAACGCCTCGATCAGCAGGGCGTCCTCGGAGAGGTGGGCCATGATCCGCATCTCGATCTGGCTGTAGTCCGCGGTCAGCAGGCACTCCTGGCCGGGCCCGACCACGAAGCCCTCCCGGATCCGGCGGCCCTCCTCGGTGCGGATCGGGATGTTCTGCAGGTTGGGCTCGGTGCTCGACAGGCGCCCGGTCGCGGCGATGGTCTGGTTGAACGTGGTGTGGATGCGGCCGTCGGGCTGGACGGTCTTGAGGAGACCGTCGATGGTCTGCCGCAGCCGGATCACGTCGCGGTGGCGCAGCAGGTGCTCGAGGAACGGGTGCTCGGTCTTGACGTAGAGCGCGGCGAGGGCGTCGGCGTCGGTGGTGTAGCCGGTCTTCGTGCGCTTGGTCTTCGGCATCCCCAGCTCGTCGAAGAGCACCGTCTGCAGCTGCTTGGGCGACCCGAGGTTGATCTCCTTGCCGATGGTCGCGTACGCCGCGTCGGCGGCCCGGCGCACCTCGGCGTCGAACTGGGCCTGCAGCGCCTCCAGGTGGGCGGTGTCGACCGCGATGCCGACCTGCTCCATCGTGCCCAGCAGCCCCACCAGCGGCAGCTCGACCCGGGCCAGCAGCGGGCCGGCGGCGTGCTCGTCGATCGCGGTGTCCAGCGCTTCGGCGAGGTCGAGGACGGCGCGGGCGTGCAGCATCGCCGTCGCGGCGAGGTCCTCGGCGTCGCCGGTGTCGAACAACGCCTCCTCGGCCGGGGCCTGCTCGGTGCGGAGTTCCCGCTTGAGGTAGCGCAGGGTGAGGTCGGCGAGGTCGTAGGACCGCTGGTCGGGCCGCACCAGGTAGGCCGCCAGCGCGGTGTCGGAGACCAGGCCGGCCAGCGGCCACCCCTGCGCGGCCAGCGCCAGCGCCGGGCCCTTGGCGTCGTGCAGGACCTTGGGCCGGTCCGGGTCGGCCAGCCACCCGGCGAGCGCCGTCTCGTCGTCGGCGTCGAGCACCGCGAGGTCGGCGTACGCCGCGGCCCCCCCGGCGGTGGCCAGGGCGACGCCCTCGACCCGTCCGGTGCCGGCCCCCCACTGGCCCCGCAGGTGCACCCCGGTGCGGGCGCCGGGGTCGGCGGCGTGCTCGGCCAGCCAGCCGGCCACCGCACCCGCGGCCAGGGTGGCGCCGTCGAGGTCGAAGCCGCTCCCGTCGACCTCCTCCTCCGACTCGAGGGTCTCGAAGAGACGCTCGCGCAGCACCCGGAACTCCAGCCCGTCGAAGAGGGTGTGCACCTCCTGGCGGTCCCACGGCCGCACCGCCATGTCGGCCGGCACCAGCTCGAGGTCGAGGTCGGTCACCAGGGCGTTGAGCCGCCGGTTGCGCATCACGTCGCCGAGGTGGGCCCGCAGGTTGTCGCCCGCCTTGCCCTTGATCTGGTCGGCGGCATTGATGACCCCCTCGAGGCCGTCGTAGGTGGTCAGCCACTTCGCGGCGGTCTTGGGACCCACCCCCGGGATGCCGGGGAGGTTGTCGGAGTCCTCCCCCACGAGCGCGGCGAGCTCGGGGTAGCGGCCCGGGAGCACGCCGTAGCGCTCCTCGACCGCCGCCGGGGTCATCCGGGCGAGCTCGGAGACCCCCCGCGTGGGGTAGAGCACGGTCGACTGCTCGGTGACCAGCTGGAAGGAGTCGCGGTCACCGGTCAGGACCAGGACCTCCATGCCGTCCGCCAGCGCCTGGGTGACCAGCGTGCCGATGATGTCGTCGGCCTCGAAGCCGGGCTTCTTCAAGAACGGGATCCGCAGCGCGCCGAGGACCTCCTCGATCAGGGGCAGCTGGCTGGAGAACTCGTCGGGGGTCTTGTTGCGCTTGGCCTTGTAGTCGGCGTACTCCTCGGACCGGAACGTCTGCCGGGAGACGTCGAAGGCGACGGCGAGGTGGGTGGGCTGCTCGTCGCGCAGCACGTTGATCAGCATCGAGGTGAACCCGTAGACCGCGTTGGTGTGCTGGCCCGTCGAGGTCGAGAAGTTGTCGACCGGGAGAGCGAAGAACGCCCGGTAGGCCAGGGAGTGGCCGTCGAGCAGGAGCAGTCGCGGACGGGTGGGTGCCTCGGTCACGTCCGCGAGCCTAGGCCACCCCGCCGACGGTCCCCGGGTGGGCGAGACTGGCCCCATGAGCGACCAGCAGCGCACCGACGACGGGTCCCCGCAGAGCCTGGAGGAGTGGCTGGAGGTCATGCCGATGGGCACCCTCAACGAGAAGATGGGCATCGAGATCACCGAGCTCTCCCCGGAGCGGATCGTGGCCACGATGCCCGTCGAGGGCAACCAGCAGCCCTACGGCCTACTCCACGGGGGCGCCTCGGTGGTGCTCGCCGAGACCCTGGGCTCGGTCGGCTCCGCGATGCACGCCCGGGGCATGGACAAGGTCGCGGTCGGGGTCGACATCAACGCCACCCACCACCGGGCCGCCCGCACCGGCGTCGTCACCGCGGTGGCGACCCCGATCCACCTGGGCCGGTCGACCGCGGCGTTCGAGATCGTGGTGAGCGACGACCGCGGCAAGCGGGTCTGCACCTCGCGGATCACCTGCGCGCTGGTCCCGGCGGCCAGCGTCGGCGCCTGAGGGACCGGCGTACGTCGGACCGCGCTCAGGTCGCGGGGCGCTGGCGGCGCAGGCTGCGCCTCGCCGCGAGGACCCGGCCGAGCTCACGCTCGCCGGCCGGGGTGCGCGGCGCCGTCCGCCCGGCCGTGGCCGGCAGCGGCCGCGAGGTGCCCAGCCGCGCCCGGACCCCGGCCACCGACCCCATCCGCACCATGGCCTGCGGGCCGAGGGCGAGCCGGGCCAGGAACCTATTGGCGTCGCGCGAGGTCGAGACCGCGGTGGCCATGAGGTGGGCGACGCCGGCCTCCTCGGCGTACTGCACGGCGCCCTCGACGAGCGCCCGACCGACACCGCGGCGACGGTGGCCGTCGAGGACCCGCAGCGCCAGGACCTGGACGTTGCGCTCGAGGTTGAGCGGGCTGACGGTCGCCACCCGCACCACGACCGCCCCCGCGACGTCGCCGTCGTGCTCGGCGACGAGGATCTCCTGGTCGGGGTCCGCGGCGGTCGCCGCGATGATCTGCGCCAGCTCCGCGACCTGCGTCTCGTGCTCGGCGCGACGCAGGCTCTCGGACCACAGCACCGCCAGCGCCTCGGCGTCCTCGACGCGTGCGGTCCGCAAGGTCACCGTCGCGCGCACCATGCCCGCACCCTACGCACGCCGGGCGAGGGCCGACAGGCGGCCACCGACCGGTGGTCAGGACCCGACGTCCGTACCGGAACGTGGCTTTCGTTCCCAGGTCGTTACGTGGGGGACCTCGCCTGGGGATCCCCGGGGCAATACTCTGCTCCGCGGTCGAGGTCTCACCGCCGACCTCACCCAGGACGGCGACAGGAGCCCCATGCACACCCGCCACCCCGGCGCCCCACGACGGCCCCACCTCCGACCACCGGGCCGGCGACGCCCCCGGGCCGCGGCCCTGGCCTCGACGCTGCTGCTCCTCGTGGGCCTGCTCCTCGCCGGCCTCGGAGCCGGTGCCGGGCCGGCCGCGGCCGCCGCCACCTGCTCCGGCACCCCGATCGACAAGACGGTCAGCGGGCGCCTGGTCAACTCCGCCGACGACGGGGCGCCCGTGCCGGGCGTCGAGATCACCGTGACCAGCTGCGACGGGGAGGAGACCACGGGTGAGACCGACGACGACGGCTCCTTCTCGATCGAGTTCGCCGCGCCCCTCGGCCCGGTGGAGGTCAGCATCGACCCCGACACCCTGCCCGACGGGGTGGACCTGCGCGCGGGTCAGCCGTCGAGCAACACCTTGACCGGCTCGCTCACCCAGCTGAGCACGACGTTCCTCATCGGCCCCGACGACCGCAACGTCGAGACCAAGTGGGACCGGGTGCCGGGACTGGTCTACTCCGGTCTCCTCTTCGGCCTGTTCCTGGCGATGGCCGCGCTCGGCCTCTCGATGATCTTCGGGACGACGGGCCTCTCCAACTTCGCCCACGGCGAGCTCGTGAGCTTCGGCGCGATCGCCAGCTTCCTGCTCAGCTCCGGGCTAGGGCTGCCGTTCCTCCTGGCCGTGCCGGTGGCGGTGGTGCTCGCGATGGGCTTCGGGTGGCTGCAGGACAGCATCTTGTGGCGGCCGCTGCGCAAGCGCGGCATCGGCCTCGTGGCGGCGATGATCGTCACCATCGGTCTGCAGTTCTTCCTGCGCAACGTCTACGCCTACATCACCGGCTCGCGCACCGAGACCTACGAGGAGTACTTCACCCCCGAGGGCAAGAGCTTCGCCGGTCTGTTCACCTACACCAACCGCGACATCGTCCTGGCCCTCATCACCATCGTGGTGCTGGGCGTGGTCATCTTCGCCCTCAGCCGGACCCGGCTGGGCCGGGCCACCCGGGCCGTCGCCGACAACCCGGCACTGGCCGCCTCGACCGGCATCAACGTCGACCGGGTCATCTCCCTGGTGTGGATCGCCGGCACCGCGCTGGCCGCGCTGGCCGGCGCCTTCATCGGCTTCCAGCTCGGCGTGACCTACCAGATCGGCCAGCTGGTGCTGCTGCTGCTCTTCGCGGCCTGCTGCGTCGGTGGCTTCGGCTCGGTCTGGGGTGCGGTCGTCGGCAGCCTCATCGTCGGCGTGCTCATCGACCTGTCGACCCTCGTGATCCCCTCGGACCTCAAGAACGCCGGAGCGCTGCTCCTGCTCATCCTCATCCTCCTCTTCCGTCCCCAGGGCCTCCTCGGCCGCCGGGAACGGATCGGCTGAGGAGGAAAGGACAGTCATGGACCTGCTCACCACCCCCTTCCACGACGCGATCTCCCCCGTGGCGATCTCCTACGTGCTCGCCGCGATGGGTCTCAACATCCACTTCGGCTACACCGGCCTGCTCAACTTCGGCCAGGCCGCCTTCGCGGCCGCGGGCAGCTACGCGATGGCGGTCGCGATCGTCTCCTTCGGCGTGCCCTTCCTCCCGGCCCTGATCCTCGGCGTCCTGGCCGCCGTGGTGCTCGCGCTGATCATGGGCGCACCCACCCTGCGGCTCCGGGCCGACTACCTCGCGATCGTGACGATCGCGGTGGCCGAGATCCTCCGGCTGTTCTTCTCGACCTCGTTCAAGCAGTACTTCAACGCCCGCGACGGGGTCAGCGGCTTCACCGACACCTTCCGCAGCTGGAACCCCTACTCCGGTTCCTTCGCCACCTTCAACCGCAACGACCTGTGGGTGATGACGGTGGGCTGGATCGTGGTCGCGCTGGTGTGCCTGCTGGTGTTCCTGCTCATGCGCAGCCCCTGGGGCCGGGTGCTCAAGAGCATCCGCGAGGACGAGGAGGCGGTCCGCTCGCTGGGCAAGAGCGTCTACTCCTACAAGATGCAGGCGCTGATCCTGGGCGGCGTCATCGGCTCGATCGGCGGGTTCGTCGGGGCGCTCGGGCTGGCCTCGGTCCAGCCCGACAGCTTCAACCTCGACTTCACCTTCATCGCCTTCACCATGCTGATCCTCGGTGGGGCGGCCCGGGTGCTGTCGCCGGTCTTCGGCGCCGTCATCTTCTGGGGACTGCTGTCCTTCCTCGGGGTGGCACTGTCGATGCTGTCCGGCAGCGTCATCCCCGACTACCTGCTCGACAACACCCGGATCGGCAACATCCGGTTCGCCGCCGTCGGCCTCGTGCTGATGCTGCTGATGATCTACCGGCCCCAGGGGATCTTCGGCGACAAGAAGGAGATCGCACTCGATGCCCGCTGACGAGCAGACCCCCAAGCACGCAGCCGCTGCGCCCGACACCACCGGCGCGACCGGCGCGACCGCGGAGGCGTCGACCGGTACGTCGAAGCGCGGTGCCGCCGCGCTCCGGGGCCTGGCCACCGAGCCCGGTGTGGCCAAGCCGGACCCGATCGTGGTGGCGAGCAACGTCACCCGTCAGTTCGGGGGCCTCAAGGCCGTCGACGTCGAGCACCTGGAGCTCCAGCGGGGCGTGATCACCGCGCTCATCGGACCCAACGGGGCCGGCAAGACGACGTTCTTCAACCTGCTGACCGGCTTCGACAAGCCCGACACCGGGGACCGCAGCTTCAACGGCAAGTCCCTCAACCGGGTATCGGCCAACAAGATCGCCCGGCTGGGCATGGTGCGCACCTTCCAGCTGACCAAGGTGCTCTCCAAGCTGACGGTGCTGGAGAACATGCGGCTGGGCGCCACGGGACAGCTCGGCGAGAAGTTCTGGGCCGGGCCGTTCCGCTTCCTCTGGGCCGGTCAGGAGGCCGCCAACACCGAGCGTGCCCGCGACCTGCTGCGGCGGTTCAAGCTGGACGCCAAGGAGGACGACTTCGCGGGCTCGCTCTCCGGCGGGCAGCGCAAGCTGCTGGAGATGGCCCGCTCCTTGATGGTCCAGCCGGAGCTGGTGATGCTCGACGAGCCGATGGCCGGGGTGAACCCGGCGTTGAAGCAGTCGCTGCTGGGTCACGTGAAGTCGCTGCGCGAGGAGGGCATGACCGTGCTCTTCGTCGAGCACGACATGGACATGGTCCGCGACATCTCCGACTGGGTCGTCGTGATGGCCCAGGGCAAGGTCATCGCCGAGGGGCCACCGGACTCGATCATGGCCGACCAGCGCGTGATCGACGCCTACCTCGGCGCCCACCACGACACCGACATCACCGAGCTCGACGCCGCGGCCCTCGAGGCCGAGGTCGAGGCCGAGATCGCCCAGGAGAAGGAGGAGCTGCGATGACCGAGCCCACCGCCGACCCGGCCCCCCGGCCCGCCGGCACCACCGACGAGGAGCTCGCCGACGCCCGCGCGCAGGAGGCCCGCGAGACCCACCTGGCCCGGGCCGAGGGTGCGGTGCTGCGCGCCGACGACCTGATCGCGGGCTACCTGCCCGGGGTCAACATCCTCAACGGCGCCGACCTCTACTGCATGCCGGGTGAGCTGGTCGGCATCATCGGCCCCAACGGCGCCGGCAAGTCGACGCTGCTCAAGGCGCTGTTCGGGCTGGTCAAGATCCACACCGGCACCGTGACGTTGCGCGGCGGTGAGATCACCAACGAGCGCGCCGACACCCTGGTCGCCAAGGGCATCGGCTTCGTCCCGCAGACCAACAACGTCTTCCCGAGCCTGACCATCGCCGAGAACCTGCAGATGGGCTGCTACCAGGCCCCCAAGCTGTACTCGGACCGGTTCGACTTCGTCACCTCCATCTTCCCCGCCCTCGGCACCCGCCGCGCCCAGCGCGCCGGGTCGCTCTCCGGTGGTGAGAGGCAGATGGTCGCCATGGGGCGGGCGCTGATGATGGAGCCGTCGGTCCTGCTGCTCGACGAGCCGTCGGCCGGCCTCTCCCCCGCCATGCAGGACGAGGTCTTCGTGCAGACCCGCGCCATCAACAAGGCCGGCGTCAGCGTGGTCATGGTCGAGCAGAACGCCGCCCGGTGCCTGCAGATCTGCGACCGCGGCTACGTGCTGGACCACGGCCGCAACGCCTACACCGCGACCGGTCACCAGCTCGCCAACGACCCCAAGGTCATCGAGCTCTACCTCGGCACCCTGGCCAAGAAGAACTGACCAGCGGCCACTCGCACCGGCCCGCCGTACGCAGCGACGCCCGGTCCCCACGTGGGGGCCGGGCGTCGCTGCGTCCTGGCCGCTCGTCCGACGCCCCAGGAGGCCGCGTGCCGCCTCCCGGGGTCTCGGGACCGGCGCAGGCCCCGTGGGCGCACGTCGGACCCCGGAGGCGGCCCTGTAGACGGCCCTGTAGACGGCGCAGGGCCCCGGGTGTGGATGCACCCGGGGCCCTGCGTGGAACGGGTCGTGCTGGTCGAGCGGGCTCCTTCGAGCCGGGCGGTCAGTCGCCCTGGCCGAGACCCTCCTGGCCCAGGGCCGGGACGATCTTCTTGGTCTCGTCGAACCCGATCAGGACGATCGCGTCGGGGTCCTCGGCCGCGATGGCCTGCACCTCGGCGTTGTAGTTGGCCGCCTCCGGGGAGTACAGCTGGTAGGAGACCACGTTGCCGCCGGACTCGGTGTAGAAGTCGCGGACGTTCTCGGCCAGCGCCTCGCCGTAGGAGTCCTGGCGGGCGAGGATCGCCACGTTCTGCTTGCCGTCGCTGATCAGGGTCGAGGCCATGACCTGGCCCTGCAGCACGTCGGACGGGGCGGTGCGGAAGTAGAGCCCACCGTCGGCGTAGGTGTCGAAGGCGGTGGAGGTGTTGGCCGGGGAGATCTCCGCGACGCCGGCCTGGGTGATCTTGTCGATGACCGAGAGCGACACCGAGGACGATGCGGCGCCGATGATGACGTCCGAGCCGCCGCTGAGCAGCTTGTCGGTCTCGGACGGCGCGATGTTGGGCGTGCCGTCGCCGGAGTCGCCCCGGACCTGCTTGACGTCCTTGCCGAGCACGCCGCCGGCCTCGTTGATCTCCTGGACCGCGAGGTCGACACCCGCGAACTCCGGGGGACCGAGGAAGGCGAGGTCGCCGCTGGAGGGCAGGAGCGTGCCGACGGTGAACGTGCCGTCACCCTGCTCGGGCTGGCCCGAGATCTTCTGGTTGGCCTTGACGCTGTCGACGTCGGGGATCTGGCCGGTGACGAAGTCGACGGGCGAGTAGTTGTTGTCCTCGCCGTACTCGAAGATGCCGATCGTCGCCGCCGACGGGGACCCGGTCGAGTTGAGGTCGATGGGCCCGGAGACGCCGTCGTAGTCGATGTCGGTGCCGTCCTCGAGCAGCGCGACGCAGTCCTCGAAGGTCTCGCACTTCTCGCCGCCGCCGGTCACGTCCTGCATCTTCGAACCCACACCGGTGCCGGAGTCGTTGTCCGCGGCGATCGCGGCCAGGGCGGCGGCGATCGTGGCGTCGTAGGACTCCGGGCCGTAGGTGAAGTCCTTGAGGTCGGGGTTGACCTCAAGCAGGCGGTCACGGAACTCGTCGCCCAGCTCGGCGCCGGGGTAGGTCGCCTTGACGCCCTCGAGGGTGCCCGGGTCGAAGTCCTCGCTGTAGTTGGCGGTGTTGCCGTCCACGAAGTACAGCTGCATGCCGCTGGACTCGGCGCTCGCCGACGACGACGGGTCGTCGCTGCCGGACCCGGCGCTGTCGTCGCCGCCGCCGCAGGCGGCGAGGACCAAGGCGCTGGAGACGGCGACGATCCCGAGTCGCGCCTTCTTGCTCAGGGGGTTCATGGGGCCTCCGGTTCAGGGAAAGACGCGGCACCCGCCGTCGTCTGGCCGTAACGTAATGGCCGCGAGGGCCCTCACCCCGCCCCGGACACGTCCGTTGTCAACTTGTGACGTTCCCGTGCCTCCCGGCTGCCCGCCGGCTCAGCGCCCCGCGACGCCGTGGGTCAGCACCCCCTCGGCGACCTCGCGCATCGGGCGCCGCAGGTCCATCGCGGTCCGCTGCAGCCAGCGGAACGCGTCGGGCTCGCTGAGTCCCAGCTCCTCCTGGAGGACGCCCTTGGCCCGGTCGACGGCCTTGCGGGTCTCGAGACGCTCGGTGAGGCCGGAGACCTCGCTCTCCAGGTGGGCGATCTCGGTGGCGCGGCTCATCGCCATCTCGATGGCCGGCACCAGGTCGGCGGCGGTGAACGGCTTCGTCACGTAGGCCATCGCCCCGGCGTCGCGGGCCCGCTCGACCAGCTCGCGCTGGGAGTAGGCGGTGAGCATCACCACCGGCGCGATCCGCCCGGCCGCGATCTCCTCGGCGGCCGAGATGCCGTCCAGCACCGGCATCTGCACGTCCAGGACCACGAGGTCGGGACGCAGCTCGGTGGCCAGGTCGACCGCCCGCCGGCCGTCCGCGGCCTGGCCCACCACGTCGTACCCCTCCTCGACCAGCATCTCGGCCAGGTCCATCCGGATCAGCGGCTCGTCCTCGGCGATCACCACGCGTCGGGCCGGGGTCGGGGCAGGGGCGCTCACGGGCGACAGGGTACGACGCACGGCGCCGACGTCGGGCTAGTAGCGTGCCGCGAGGCCCCGATAGCCCAACGGCAGAGGCAGTGGTCTCAAACACCATCCAGTGTGGGTTCGAATCCCACTCGGGGCACCTCGGGACGCTCGTCACCCGGCGGGGCATCAGACCGACGGTGGAGTTCTCTCGGCACCAGGTGCCGGAACATCTACACCGTCGACTGCGTGGTGTTCCGGAGGCAGGTGCGCGATGCTCGCCGGATGCGCTCGCGCCGCCCCTGGACCTCGGCAGCAGCCCTGACCGTCGTCGCGTGCGGGGCCGCGGGGTGCGCGAGCCCGGCGCAGCCCACGGATCGGTCCGAGGCACGGGCGCAGTGCGTCGTGGGCGACCCCGAGGGGGAGGTCATCGTGCTGCCGGGGTCGCTGACCGCCGAGACCGGGTCGGTGCTCGGCCGGCCCAGTCCGGACGGCCCGGTCAACCTCGAGGTCGTCGAGGAGGCCGTGGTGGCCTTCGCAGGCCGCGCCGAGGTGCAGGGCGTGATCACCGACTACCCGCCGGCGCCGAACGCCGACCTCGCCGACTCCCTCGCCCGGTGGGCCGACCGCCGGCCGCTGGACGGCCTGAGGCTCGCGCCGGACGACGGACAGCAGGGGGTGCTCGTGGCACTGCGGCTGCGGGACCCGTCCAGGTCCGGTCACCTGGACGGGGTGACGGTGACGTCGTCGGTGGACGGGGAGGCCGCCGCCAGGACGTACGTCCAACCGTTGCTGGTCGAGCCCCACGGGCAGCTCTGCACCGTCACCGACGTCGACGCCACCCGGGAGTGGGTCGACGACTGAGACCGGCCCTCAGGCCCCACGGCGGTACGCCGGCGCCACCTCGTTGATGGCGTCGCCCATCTTGTGGATGCGGAGGGCGTTGGTGGAGCCGGGGATGCCCGGCGGGCTCCCGGCGACGATGACCACCAGGTCGCCCTCCTGCACCCGCCCGATCTGGAGCAGCTGCTCGTCGACCTGGCGCACCATCTCGTCGGTGTGGTCGACCGGGGACGTCTTGAACGTCTCGACCCCCCACGACAGCGACAGCTGCGAGCGCACCCGACCCTCGGGGGTGAAGGCCAGCACGGGGATGGCGCTGCGCAGCCGGGAGAGCCGACGCGCGGAGTCGCCGCTCTGGGTGAAGGCCACGACGTGCTTGGCGCCGACGCGGGAGGCGACCTCCTCCGCGGCCTTCGCGATCACGCCCGACGTGGTGTGCGGGTCCCAGGCGATCTCCTCGAAGTGACCGAAGTCGAGCGGCTCGAGGGCGTGGCTCTCGGTCGCGCCGATGATCCGGCCCATCGTCTCGACCACGTGCACCGGGTGGTCACCGACGCTGGTCTCGCCGGAGAGCATCACGGCGTCGGCGCCGTCGAGCACGGCGTTGGCGACGTCGCTGGCCTCGGCGCGGGTCGGCGCGGGGGCGGTGACCATCGACTCCAGCATCTGGGTGGCGACGATGACCGGCTTGGCGTGCAGGCGCGCCTTGTCGATGATCCGCTTCTGCAGGAACGGCACGTCCTCGAGGGGGCACTCCACGCCCAGGTCGCCGCGGGCGACCATGAACCCGTCGAAGGCGTCGATGATCTCGTCGAGGTTGTCGATGGCCTGGGGCTTCTCGATCTTCGCGATGACCGGGAGCAGGTTGCCCTCCTCGCGCATGATCGCCCGCACGTCCTCGACGTCGGCGGCGTCGCGCACGAACGACAGCGCGATGAAGTCGACGGACAGGCTCAGCGCGAAGCGGAGGTCCTCGACGTCCTTGTCCGAGAGCGCCGGCACCGAGACCGCCACGCCCGGCAGGTTGATGCCCTTGTGGTTGCTGACCGGCCCCCCGACCAGCACCTCGGTCTCGACGTCGGTGCCGTCGCTCACCCCGACCACCCGCAGCCGGACCTTGCCGTCGTCGATGAGGATCGGGTCGCCGGGCGAGACGTCGCCCGGCAGGCCGGCGTACGTCGTGCCGGCGACCTCCCCGTCGCCGGGCACGTCGCGGGTGGTGATCGTCCACCGCTGGCCGCGGGCGAGCACGGCGTGGCCCTCCGCGAAGGTCGCGAGCCGGATCTTGGGGCCCTGCAGGTCGGCGAAGATGCCGACCCCGTGGCCCGACGCGTCGGCCGCCTCCCGCACCAGCCGGTAGCTCTCGGCGTGGTCGGCGTGGGAGCCGTGACTCATGTTGAGCCGGGCCACGTCCATCCCGGCGTACACCAGCTCGCGGATCCTCCGCTCCGAGCTGGTCGCCGGGCCCAGGGTGCACACGATCTTGGCTCTCCGCACGGATCCAGCCTAGCGCGGCTTTGATCGATCCAAGTGCGTGAAGAGCCGGATGGATCACCGGCCGGCCGGTGACTCATCTCCCTGGCGTACCCAATTGAGTACGCCGAGTGCACCTGCGGTACGCCGGGTGGTGCAGGTGGTGCAGGTGGTGCAGGTGGTGCAGGTGTGGCGGTAGTGGCTCGCCGCGGCGCCACACCGCCGCACCGCCGCACCTCGACCAGCGCCCGGAGCGTCAGACGACCAGCGGCCTCGCCGTGGGCGGGATCGGGGAGGGCAGGTCGGTGGATCCGGTGAGGAACTCGTCGACCGCCGCCGCGGCGGCGCGGCCCTCGGCGATCGCCCACACGATCAGTGACTGGCCGCGACCGGCGTCACCGGCGGCGAAGACGCCCGACAGCGAGGTCATGTAGCCCTTGTCGCGGGCGACGTTGCCGCGCTCGTCGAGGTCGACGCCGAGCTGCTCGACCAGGCCGGGCTGCTCGGGACCGGTGAACCCCATCGCGAAGAGGACCAGGTCGGC
>Ga0325400_1004050_pt1 | contig 13473 bp, 4 predicted proteins | sample PopdelMetagenome_2_FD_205662 | JGI IMG/M metagenome (GOLD analysis project Ga0325400, IMG submission 205662) | Populus deltoides microbial communities from Bellville, Georgia, United States - Xylem-PdKOR-R1 | ecosystem: Host-associated > Plants > Phyllosphere > Stem > Wood/Secondary xylem... | reverse complement strand
GCATAACATATAGCATAAAAATCTGAACTAAACCTTCCTCGTGGGATCGACCCCTTGCTTGCTCTATACTATCTTGTGTGTTTTAAGCTAGGGTAATTAATTTGTGCGACCGCGACATCGCAACATTCACCCCACAACATAACATATGGAATGAAACTAGTAAATAGTAAAAGAACTAAAGTATAACCGTAACTGCTTCACTATTTATATGAACAGTGAAGCAATTTAATTTTTTTTCTTTATTTTTTAGACTTTTTTTCTTCCAATTTAATAGCCTAATTAGATGAAATTAGTTTTAAAATTATGGTACAACTACCAAATTAAAATAAATATGATTGAAATGTAACACACAAAGAAAATATATGCCTGACCCTAAATTCTTGACAATTTTTATTTTAGTTTAAAAGCTTATTTTCTTTACATTTCAATCACTGGGTTTGAAAGAAGAGAAAGAAAGTCACTTGAAATTGACTAGGAGACAGAAAGTCATTGGTTTCTCCACTTTTTAGTGAGGAAACTCATTGTTCTTTGTGTCACTGAGTATCCTTCAACAAGAAGAGTTCGATGATGGCAGATTTTTTCTATAAACATACCTCAAAAAAGGATTGATTTTTTATTTGATTTGATTTGATTGATTTTTTTCGGTGAATTTTGGGTGTTTAGGTGTTGTTAGATGGTTTGTATTGCTTTTTATGGTGTTTTTGGGTGAAAATTGCCTGAAAATAGATTTTTTTTTAAATCCTTCTCCTGATTTTTCAGCTAACATAATGGTGCTCAGATTTTGAGACTAACAGGCTATAGATTAAAAAAATAAGAGCAATTGTTCGCTCCTCTTTTAAAAAACAAAAAAGCCTTAACATGGGTGTGCCTGCCTAATTTGTTTATGTATTTTTCATTAATTTAGTTTTCTAAAAATAATTAATTTAAAATATTAATAATATATGAATTTATTAAATTCTTAAATTAATTAAGAATATGCTTTAGATGTTATTTTATTAAATACTATCCAAATTTTATATTGTTTTTGAATAAGAGTTTAATAGTCTTTTTATAATATTAGTAAGTTTTTTTTTACAACCTATTATTATTTTTGAAAAAAATAAATTACCCGGTTGTTTTTGTAATAGTGTTTATTCTTATTGTCATATCATTAAATAAAAATTATTTTTTAAAAATCAATGTTAGTAAGCCTAATTGAGTTCGCTACTCAAGTCACTGATTTAATAAGTTTGTTTAGGTTAACCCCAGTTGATCTACAAATTAATATTTGAAAACAAATATTTCATATACATTGAATTTGTAGTTTATAATAAAAAATTTACTTACAAATAAAAAATATATTAACCATGCATATAGTTTTTTATGTTTAAAAAAATTATATGACCTACTTTGAAATGTGCACCAATTACTCTAGTGTAAAACTAAAAAAATGTTTTTTTTTAGAATATAAAATGTTAACAAATGCTTTGGATTTTTGTAGGTAATTTAAGAAATTCTTTGAGAAAGGAAAAATATACAGAAACAGGCGTAATGTTAATTTAGAAAATACCTTAAACTTGGCCCACTAGAATAGGAAGTTATATATAAAAAAAAAACTAAACTTAGGCCTTGTTTTAACTATAAGTACTAAGAATTATTTTTACCGTCACACTAAAAAGATTCAATCACAATTTTAGATGCGTCCAAATAAATACAATTGTTTTTTGAATTAAATAATTTGCTTGTTAGGGCATAATATAGATTTTATGAAAGGATATTATCTTTGGATTATCTAATTTTTTCCCTAACTATTCTATAATTATTCAAAACATTATGCTTTTTATATATACACATAATGATTGTCATTACATATTTAAATAAGAAGATATCATTTCATACACAATATTAGATATAATGAATAATTCATGTTGGTCTACCCTTCTTCTGATTGAAAAAAAATATTACCTATTAATTTATATCAATTTTTATCTTAATGTGTGCTTCAACAAAAGAATTATAAACCCACATATCTAAATGGTGAAGCCATAATTATTACAAAGAGAAAATTTCTTCGCTCACACGAAAAACAAATTATGGAGTAATTGATGCATTTTTATTTGGACTAGGTTGAAAAGAAAAAAAAACATATAAGAAATAAAGAGGAAAGTTCAAAAAATTAAAAGAAAAATTAAAAGAATCATCTAGATATGGTGTTGGTGAGACCCAAAGACTACTAGATTTGGTATTGGCTAGATTCAAGTACTGTTGGGTTTGGCCATCGCCAAACCCATCTCTTGATGAGTTTGGTGCTGCCAGACCTAGACGTTGCTGGACTAGCAACAACTGCTAGGTCTGGTAGCTTGGCTTGACATTGATAGATCAACGAGCTGGTTCTAGCACGCTGCTTTCGAGGATGTTGAGCAAGGGAATTTTCTACCATCATACTCCAATCATGGTTGGATCTGCTACACCTATGAATTCACACATAATATTTGAATCTAACACTATCAAATTTTATAGATTTTTATATAAAATCTTAGAGGAATTATTTCTCAATAAATAAGCTTAATTAAACAAGTCTACACTCCACCAATATCATTAGGTGTATTAAATTCTCTCATGGCCTACTATGTCTCCATCTTTTAGCTAGATAAAATGAGTGGAATATAGCTTGCAATACAACTTAAAATATCACAAAGGTGAAATTACACTCTAGCTTGTCCTCTCCATAAAAGGACAAAATTTATGGGCTATAAATACACCACGAATCTTTCTAAATAAATCACAATCTTCATTCTCTACTGCAAATATATTTGAGATCATCTCTCTCTAGAATATTATTGTACTTTCTTTCTCTAAAAAGATATTTACTTAAGTATTTGAAAGTCCTCACATCTACCAAATGAGATCTTTTGCAGGTATTGACCACAAGCCAACCACAAGTCACCTTGACTTACCAAGCACCAAGTATAAGCTATCAACCACCTTGGCTAAAGAGAATTGATAAGATTACTAAGACCATTTGATTAACTGATTATCCAACCTGAGAGTCCTGTTCCTAAACTACTTGGATTTTTAAGACATCATAAATGGCACTGTTTGTGGGGACTGATAAAAACACCATTGGTTTCTTTCTAAAACTTTCTTTTGGCATTTCTAGGTCAATCCATGACACATAACCAATTCCCACCTGGGATAGAATGCGAGACAAGTCTACTCATTGCCGTGGACACTCCTAACCAATCAGAGTTTCAACAACTCACTAGTTATGCATAACTCCTTACCCATACCGTATTGGCAACTCGATGGAAAAATCAGACTTTGCCACCCTAACAAGTCTTAATACCCTTAACAATACACAATGCCTTAGCGCCATGGCTACTGAATGCACTAGGAGCCCGAAGACGATTACATTACCTTGAGGACACTAGGCAAAATAACAGTCATAGGAGTTCCTCAAGGGGTCACTAGTGCCATTGTAAAAACCATGCATAGAGCAAATACTTTAAACATACTCCCCCTATCTACTATGGGATGAACATTAGTCACCATAATTGTCATTCTACGCCAAGATCCCAAGAGCCCAACAAACAAATGATTAAAAGACAGTATGTGCATGAGCGAGAATGTCTATATCCCCCATCAGTGAAGAGGTTTTTTCTTGTCCAAACATATATTGAACACTTGACTTCTTGAGAACTACATTTCTATAAAAATGAGTTTGGATAACTATGATGGCTTGATCAATCCAAGATAGCTTAGAGTTGGTCATCTAAGACTGTGACTCGATGTACAAGATATTCCCCACAACCTTCAGAGGATCTGCGGTGCTTAATATAACAACTTGGAACTAAACTCTATTGAAGGATTTAATGACCTCTATGCTAAGTTAGTGACACGCTTTAGCACTAGTATACTTGCCAATAAAATCTCCATAAGCTTTTTAGTGTTTTGTAAAAAGAGGGCGAGTCTACACAAGCATATTTAAGGAGATTTAATGAGAAGATGCTCAATATGAAAGAATTGCTTGACCTAATAGTCTCAGAAGCTTTGATAGAAAGAGTAAAGGAACACACCTTTTAGAAAAACTTTTATGCCTTACCAGACATAAGCTTTTCCAAATTGAAGCAATTTATGAAAAATCGCATACGGGTTGAAGATGTTAGTTTGCTATAATATGGATCTTCTTATATTTACAAGGACAACCAACGTGAATGACCTTCAAAGTAAAGTAATCAGAGTAGTCAAAGAAAACATCTTAGTGCCACTTCCAAGATATGTTTCCTCCAAAGAACCTCTTCTATACCTATCACTCAAATCACTTTAGGATGATTTTCTTGATATGAATAGAAGTTTCTTGAATATGAATGACATATTAAAAATGAATTTTTATTTTTTTGAGGTGATGGATAAAGGTCCATCAACACTTATCCTATGAAAATACAATTCTCCTAGGAAAGGATGGACTTGGTCTCCCAAGTGCTATTTGCACCACTTTTCAAGGGATGAACATGGTCTCCCCAGTGCTATATGCACCCCTCTCTAAGAGACATACTTGGTCTTCCCCAGTACTATATGTACCACTTTTTAAGTGATGGACATGGTCTCCCTAGGACAACAATCTCACTCTCCAAGGGATGGATTAAGTATCTCCCTGATACAATAGCAACACCATCCAATCAACACTCTTTAGCGAGGGGCTCTCATGCCCCGTAAAAAATATGATCATGATGACCACTCTTCAATGGAGGGTTCTTCAACCCCATGGAAATGCTGGGAAAACAATGGGCTCCCACTCTCTAAAGAACCTATAATCACTTAGAAATTTCTAAGTATATGTTCACCCTTTTTGGTTTCCATACAACAACTTAGAAAAATGATAGGCATGGTACCCTCAATCTTTTAGAATTTTTCTAAATATAGATTCTTGATATTTTTTATCTGAAAGAATTTCTTTCAGTTTAGATTTTATACGAGCAAAACTCACCTCTTTACCTAAAATGATATCGCAAAGACTGGAGGCTATTGATCAACCAAGATTTTTTCAGTATATTTTTATATATTTTTTTCAAAAAAATACCGGATAAAAAAACATAAAGGTATAATTTATTGTATTTTTGGGCGTGTTAGACTGGCACGCATCAGCACCAAATGCACTCCAATGAAGGCGCCCTAGGTCTGGATTTGCCAGAAATAAATGCTGCTAGACTAACAGCTACTGCTAGGTCCATCAGCTTGACTTGGCATTGCCAGACTAACGAGCGGGGCATGGCACGCGACTTCTGAGGGTGTCGAGCCTGGGGATTTTCTACCATCGTGCCTCAAGCATGGTCAGATTCATTACACCCATGGATTCAAATATAATACCTAAATCTAATGCCATCAAAGTCTATAGATTTTTACTTCAAATTTAGAGTAATTATTTCTCAACAAATAAGCTTAATTAAATAAGTCTATACTCCACCAACACTATTAGGTGTATTAAAGTATCTCATGGTCTCCTGTGTCTTCATCTTTTAGCTGGATAAATTGAGTGGAATACAGCTCATAATACAACTTAAAATATCACAAATGTGAAATTACACTTAATCCCTTCCTCTTCGCAAAAGAACAAGACTCATGGACTATAAATACACTATAAAACCTTCAAAATAAAAGTTCATAATTTTTATTTTCTACTGCATATATATTTAAGAGCATCTCTCTCTAGAATATTATTGTATATTTTCTCTCTAAAAAGACACTTACTTAAGCATTTGAGAGTCCACACATCCATTAAAAGGAATTTTTTGCAGGTGCTAATCACAAGTCATCTTAGCCTACCAAGCACTAAGTACAAACTATCAATCACTTTGACTAAGGAGAATGGATGAGATTATTAGAACCAATTGATTAACTGATTATCGAATCTGAGACTCATGTTCCTAAACCACTTGTATTTTTTAGACATCATCACATATATTTGATTTATTGGAGGTCTAGGGTATTAGTCGAAAACAAAACAGCTTTATTCCCTAATATATACTTATACTCTTCTCACTCATTTAATTAGTTATCTCAACACTTGAAAAATTCATTAAAAATCATAAATAATAATATATTAGTTTTCTATATATATATATATATATTGGATAGCAAACGCCAAACAATTTTGCCACCCATAACCTAACCTAATTGGTAATCTCCCTTGATCACATGATTTGAATGGGTTATTTTTTTTTGAACTAGTTTTTAGTACATAAAAGTAACTTTAAATTTTCATGTCTCTTAATTAATTAACTTGGTAATAGATCTATTATCTTTAGACAAAAATAATAAAGACAAAAATATGTTTGGTTGACAAGGTAGAGATGAAGAAATAAAAAAAAATTATTTTTAGAACAATTTTGGAGTAAATTTCTGTATTTTTAAAACAAAAGGTACATAAAAAACATGTTTTCACAGACAATATTTTTTTTTATTTTTGAAATATCCTTGTAAAAACTCTCAATTTTAAAATTTCTCAATTAAAATATGTTAGAATAAAAATGATTATTATCAGAGTTTTAAAACTCAACTTAAGGGTCGATCTGGGAAAAATCCTTGGTCACGGGTCAGGTTGACCCTAGTCAGCATAAGAATAAAATTTATTATTATCATAGTTTTAAAACCCAATTCAGGGGTAAATCTGAGGTAAGGTCTGGGTCACAAGTCAGGTTAATCATTGACCACGTTGACCTCGTTGACCTAGGTCAGTGTAATGATAAAAATGATTATTATCATAATTTTAAAACCCGATTTAGGGATTGACCCTATATAAGGCATGAGTCACATGTCAGGAGGGTTACCTAGGGTTGATTAAGATTAACATAAAATAAAAATGGTTATTATCATAATTTTAAAACTTAATTCGGAGGTCGACCTATGACAAGTCCAGGGTCACGAATCAGGAGGGTCAACTCGGGTTGACCTGAGTCAATGTAAGGATAAAAATTATTATTATTATTATAGTTTTAAAACCTGACTTAAGGGTCAACGGGACAAGGCTTAGGTCACAGGTTGGGAGGGTCAACACCTTTTGACCCTAGTCAGCTTATGAATAAAAAAAAATATTATTTTCATAGTTTTAAGACCTAACTCAAGAGTCGACATAAGGCAAAGTTCAGGTAATTAGTCGGGAGGGTCAACCTAGATGACTTAAAATTTCTTTAAAAACCAAAGCAACTTTGTTTTGACCGAAAAAATTAAAAAAACAAAATCAAAAGGTTCTTGACCCAAGTTTTATCTTAGGTTAACTTGTTTTTTTTGTCTGGTTCAGATCGAGTCAACCCTTCCTATATTTTTTCTTAAACTTGGATTAGTCCAAGCTTTGGGTCAACCCGTTAAGTTAATCCTGGTTTTATAACTATGATTATTATATTATTATTAATTTCAACATTCAATATAAACTAAATTAAAAAAAATCTAATTATTTTTTAAAAATATACAAGTTTAACAATAATATATATTTAGAATAAAATAAAATTTTTTATATTTTATTCTATTTTATCCATCTAATCAAATAAAAAACAACAAAAATCATTACTATCAAATACAGAATTGTCTGTCTCTTTTTCTGTTTTCTTTCTATATCTTCATTGTTTATGTTTCTTGTATCCGGAGAGAGTAACCAATCTCTACCCTAAAGAATACTCAAACGCTCGCAATCTGACTTCGATAGTACAGATTAATTCATTTTCCCAGCTTGAACTTTCGTTAGAATGGTAGCCTTGGAGGCCTGACATCATATGGTTACTACTTGCGAGATCTCCTTTATCTAGGGCAAATTATTTGGCTTGTTTCTTTCACTTCTCTGAGGGTATCTTGAAGCATCTGGGATTATTTTCCTTTCCTCTTAATTGGTTTTGAGATTATTGATTTAATTCCCTTTTATTGATTTTAAAACTTCACTACTTGAGAATTATAGACTATGATCATCTACAGAATATCTAAGTTATCTGGAGATGATATCATTTACGTGTATGGACAGCAAAACACACCCACCAAACTTTTAATAACCAAAAGCACATTCTTATACATCAATCACTGGTATGGCATCAATATTTACCAGCAAAATGTAGTAGTATGAGCATCATGCAAAGCACATACACAATCATGTCTGTAGCAGTAGAATAAGCTAGTTAATATTATATTTCTTGAAGGATCAAGTACTCTTACACCGAAAGATTCAGAACACATAACATAATCATAAGTAGGAGTTCATCAGATGTATTTTTTTTTCTCACTGATCTACATTTTGAGCCCTTGCATGCTGCCATCCTGCAAAATCAACCAAAAGAGAACCAACACATATCTAGCTAGCTAGCAAGCTATTTCCTTTTGCTCATCAAAAAGGTTTTCCTTACCTTGGAACCACTTTGAGCTGAAGCATTATTAGCTCTTTTTTCCATAAACGCCATTGCCTCTTTCTCTTCCTTTCTTCCACTTTCAGCTTTTTTGTTTTCCTTTGGTTTGTTAGCTTTCATCTCCATTTGATACTTGCCAACATGCTTATCTTCTTCCTGCTTCAAATGAGCTATGCCATGATGGCTTGGGCCAGAAGAAGCATCAGAAGCCATAGAATCATCACTGTCATCATTGTAACTTTTATTGTCACTTCCACCACCATCAGAACTATCTCCATCGTCACTGTGCTCATCGTCATCACCACCATCATCATCCTGTGTTGGGGAGCCAAGATACATGGTCCACCCAGATTCACTACTGTGACACTCTTCCGCGACAAAGATTTGGGAAGGCTCCATTACTGCGAGCAAGAAGTTGAAGAACAGGATGTTTGTGAAGGGTTTGGCCTTGGTGAGAATTAACAGACAGGAGAAGCGTGTGTTCTTATATAGGAACTTGAGGACCTGTGTATGTAGACACCTGAAAAAGCCACTTAAGCCTTTTATCTCTCTGACCAAGAACTGTTTTTCAACACAAAGAACAGATATACTCTTCTCATATATATTTTGAAAGCTACACAAATCCACTTTTCTTTAATGGCTAGGATAAATATCACCACCTGGAAATCTAAACACAACCCATTAATTCTCTGACTTGAATCAGCTGAAGACAGCTAGAAGCTGTCAAGGAAAGTGAAATGCATCTTTACAAAAGGCATAAATATCAAAGTTTCTTGAATTTGAAAGGACATGAGTTGTTCACTTGGTCATTGGGTTGCACAAGTGAAGATACAATCCATCTTTACTCCTCTGCATTTGTCATTAATAAAAAAGGATGCTTTAAATGCAGAGGGCAGATTGGCTCAGTCCACAAAACTAGAGAGAATATATATATATGTATATATCTGCAAGACTCAATGTTTTAAAAGCTAAATAGCTAGAGGAGTACCTCTTCAGTCTTCACTACCAGCTCATTTAACTCTCACTCCTTTATAATTATGTCCTGTCATTAAAAAATGAACAGGCTTTTTACCTGTGTAAAAATTGCAAACAAGCCAACTGTGAGTTAGGTTTTAGATAAAGCTACTTGAGAGGAACTTGTCAAAATAGCTTTCTGCTTCTGCAATCGTGTCCTCCAATATGCTGGAGCCTGTCCCCTAGGCAAAGCAGGATTATGTCTTTGGTATGAGAGGTACTGCGTGCATATATATATATATATATATAGTCCAGTTATTAGCTCCTCGATAGACACATTTCTTACTCTGTCTTATGAGTTAAACAATTTGGTATCAGTAACTGGTATCTCTTCCCGCGTCAATGGAATATGTTTTTCAGCTTGTTAGAAGTGATATCTAATGAAACAATATCGGACTAGATTGGTAGAAACTCAAGGAGATCCATTAATATTTCTGCTGGGAAATTAACGAAATATTTGGGCTCAATTTGAATGGTCATTCCCTTGTACATTAATGTTTCAATTTCTTTTTTCCCTGAGAAGTACTGCTTTATATAAAATAATAGTGATCAGACAGATAACTTCCAGAATTTACTTCTGCATTAATTCATCTCTGAAAATGAATTTCGTAAGATTGGAATGACCCTTTGAATGGTCATGGTGTATTTACTGAGCTTTCATGGGTTTGGTAGGAAATCTGTCCTCCTTACTGGGGTGGGTTCATTTTATACTCTTGCTGTACAGCATATTCATTGTGAGAGACCCATGATATATTTTATTTACTGCAATGTAAAATTACTCCTTGCCATGATCGTATAGTCTTCATAGCTTCATCATTAACGATTTGACTCTTGCTTCTTTAATGATCATTGTAATGCAAATCAAGTAAAATTCAACAAAGTGGTCATCTGATGCCCACTTTTCCATCCCTTTTTACTAAAATTATATATATGGCCGTGCAATTCTACCAGGCAAAGCCATACCTACCAGGAAAATACATAAAAAAAAGGGTCTCGTTTTGCAAGGAGCACATGCTGCGCTCCTTGGGCACTCGTGGATTTGATGACCGAACACCAAGTAAGATGAAGAACATCTGGTTACTGCTAGAACTACGTGTTTGTCACTGCTAACCCTAGATAAAAACAAGGAAACAAACGTGGTTAATTTGCAGTGATGATTGACTATAGCTAGCCCGTCGATGGGGTCCTCCATGTTTTGGAGGTTAAAGAAACAAAAAGAACTCGAAGAGTTCAAATCCAGTAGGTCTGGGCACCCCATGTCCCCATACTCGAAAGCATGATTTTGATGGTTCCCCACTTATAATTAATCTATGACTTATTATACGGTATTACCAGACAGCTTTGGCCCATGAATTATTCTTGCTGCTTGTCCTGATCTTTTCGAATTCGCACCTTCAGCTGCTCATCTCTCTGGCCCCCACGTGAGGATTGAAAATATGCATGGTTTATTACAAATGGGGAAATCCTTTCTAGGATGGAGATGTTATAATTCTCATTACTTTTAGTTTTTACCATGAAGACGAGCGTGTGCATTAAAAAAGAAAAAGAGAAATTAAGATGCTGTTTATTCCCACTTTCTGTTCGAAAACTCATTTTAAAAGTGTTTTGAAAAAGAATTAAATTTTTATTTTATTATTTTTGTTTTAAATTAATCTTTTTAGATCGTTTAGGTGCAATGTATTATTAAAAATAGATTTTAAAAAATATAAAATATTATTTTAATATATTATATATGCATGTGCTTGGCTAATTTATTATTCCCAGAAACTCAGCCGGCAACAAAGCACCCGCATGCTTAGTTTGACAAGTACAAAGCTTGTAATTTTCAAACACTCCATCCGTCCTCAGAGAAAGGTGAAGGGGGTGGCCGGTCGCACTTTCTCCGATTGGTAAATTATGTGACTTTTATCCTATTATGGGCTCTCGCTCTATTATAACTTCATCGACTGCCTAAATCAGGCAAAATTGCACTCACTTGTAAGTTGACTACCAATTGTCAAATATGCTTAAGAAACAAAACAAAATAATTTCTCTTAAAAATCAAAATTTCCCATGATGTTTAAGAAAAAAAAATTATAACGACCCAGTTTTTTTTATTTCCTATAAATTTTTATTTTTAACTCTTCAACATTGAAAAAATAATTGTTGTGAAAGTTTGATATTTTCTTTTACTTTTGGAACTTGTAATTTTTTTTTCTTTAATGTTTTGAAAAATCTTAATTGTTGAGATGTTTTGAAATTTTTTAATTGTTCTATAAATCAATCTTTTGACTAATATTATATTGTTCAATTCTTAAAAAAAGGTTAAAAAAAGTTATGGTCCATTATTTTCTAATTGTTTTGTTAAATATGTTTAACATTTTGACTCTTTCACAATTTAAGATTTTCTAAATTATATGTTTTTTTAAGAAAAATAAATAATTAAATTTAAAAAAATTATTGTCTGACAATTTTTGTGATTTTTTTTTGAGTAATTTGAACTTTTTTTAATCCTTAGAAATTTAAAAAGTTTAGTGCCCGAGTATTATTAGAATTTTTTATTGTTTAAAGTTTTGAGAATTTTTTTTTTAAAAAAACTTTTTAATCTTCAAACATTTTTAAAAATATAACTTAAAAAATACACTTTTCAAAAACCCTAATTTGTAATCTTGTTACAATGTAATATATTTGAGTTTAATAAGCATTTCCGGTTCGGTTCAGTTTTTTTCCCTTCCAAACCGGTTCAAACCCAATGATCCTCTCTACTTCTCCTGCAACCTCGTATAGCAGATCCCAAGTTGTTGGAGGTGAAGACCCATTCGAGCTTCCATCGAGCTTCCACGGCTAGATCCTTGTCTACAACCGCACCTTCGTCCAACTGCACATAGCGTTGATTGAGGCGATCCAAACAAAACTCAACCTTGCAAATCAGGCAAAAAACCCAAGACCCGAACATTAGCCCCAAAAACATAATCACAAAAACCAGAGCAGGTTGTCCTACTTTAAAAAAAAAACACAAAGGAAGCAATACCATAGTCTTTTTGGTGCCGCAAGGGAGGTCGTTTTTCTTGAAATCATCTTCAAAGGTGGAGTGAGCCATTTGGCGAGTTCGCCCAGCCAAGTAATCTTCTTCGTCACTTTTGTCTGAGCCAACCACAGACTCAACAGGAGAACTAAGATCAGAAGAAAACCCAAAGGAACCAAATCCATAAGGAAGGGGAGGAAAATCAAAGCAAAGCAGAGAGTAAAGTGAGAGTAAAGAGAGAGAGATGCAGAGAAGGGAGAGGGAGGGGGTGACGACTGATGGCTGATACTCTAGGGTTAGAAAACATTGTATTTGTACTTGTTTTTTTTAAGTGCTGGTTGGTTGAACCGGTTCGGTTCGGTTCGTTTCAAACTTTAAAAACCGAAACCGAACCAAACTGAAAATTTTTTGTGATTTTTTAATCGATTAATTTGGTTTTTTTTTATTTGAGTTTATCGGTTTTTTTGCTCACCTCTAGAATTGACTAAAGTTTTCAAACACATTAAAATCTGACCAAATCTTTTTTATAGAAACACATTTGTTGAACTGAAGCAAATACATGGATGATTTTGAGGTTTTTTTTTAACTAATAAAACTTATTTAATTAAATAGATTTTAAAATAAATATTGCAAATAATATAGGGAAAAAGTTTAAAATCTTCAAAAAAAAAAAGAAAAGAAAAAGAAAAGCCAACCTCATCTTTAGAACAAAATGGTCACAATAATTGTCCACTTACCCCCCCCCCCCACACACACACACAAATTATACGCAAAAATATAATTAAAAGTTTTTTCTAAGATAAATAGTTATGGGTGTATTTGCTATTATTATGGAATGAATATACGAGGTTTCATTGGACTTGAAATCCACAATTATGGAGTGCTTCAAGGCGTCCCTTTCTTGGCTAAAATAATTGTTTAGTGTTTTATTGCAGTAGATGTTGTATTAGTATAATTAACAATACGTAAATAAAAAATAAAAAGTATCAATTGTATTAGTATTCACATTATAAAATCTTTAATTATTTGTCACATCCAACTTCTAGTGGATTTGAATTTTAAATTTATGTGCAATTTTATCTATATAACGTT
>Ga0325400_1004049_pt1 | contig 13473 bp, 9 predicted proteins | sample PopdelMetagenome_2_FD_205662 | JGI IMG/M metagenome (GOLD analysis project Ga0325400, IMG submission 205662) | Populus deltoides microbial communities from Bellville, Georgia, United States - Xylem-PdKOR-R1 | ecosystem: Host-associated > Plants > Phyllosphere > Stem > Wood/Secondary xylem... | reverse complement strand
TTTTTTAAAAAAAAGTTTTTTTTTTAATCTATCATTGAACATTTTCTTTGCTAGTAATTGAGCTTTGAATTTCTTTCATTTTTCTATTTCTAAGATTATCTCATTCTCATTCAATTTTTTCTTTGTTATCAAATAATATCATTGAAACCTTTTATGAATATTTAAAAAGTATATTTTTATAATATTGGTAAACATTCAATTTTTTCGATTAGTTATTAACATTTTCTGGGTTTTTTTTAATTTTTAATCATATTATTAAATTAACTAAGATCACTGAATCCATTAGAATCAATTACCCAGGTCCTATATTTTTTTCACTGATTTGAAAACATTATCACTATTTTAGCATTTTTTTATATTTAAAAAAATTTAACAAATCACTTATCTAATATAAACCAAAAGAAACCCATGCCCTGACCCAATCCCTCATGGAGGTGAAATTTTATTTGCAGAAGAGTTTTTTTTACATGTAGATGAGGGAGAGGGAGAATTTCATCTCTATATTAACAAGTCTTGAAAAAGATGAAAGTTTTTTTCTTCCAAATCCTTTTTACTGTAGATGTTTGACTTTTTTATCCCAAAATCTTCAATGTAAATTATAGGATAAATGAAACTGGAAATTTGATATCGTGTTAATTTTTACATTTGAAAAAAATTATTTTATAAAAATTATTTTTAATTATAATTAATTTAATATTTATATATATTTGGGTAAAACTGTAATTGGATTTTAGATTAAATAAAAAATAGTTTAATTTATTTGATTAAAAAATTATTTTTTAAATTAAGATTATAAAATAATTAATATATATATTAATAATTTTTAATTTAAATATTGTAGATTTAATTATTTTTATTTAATTTTAATTTTATTTTAAAAAAGTAAATATAAATATAAGATGTCGGTTTGATAATTAAGGAGGTGTGCTTGACTTTGTGAATTTAAACATCAGATCAACACTTAAAAGAATTTATAAAAAGGCATGATTGGTCTCCATCGTGTCTGCTCTACTATAATGTATTATATCTATTCTGTTGTGTTGTGAGATTAAACATTTTAAATTGTTTGGTGATAAATTATTATGATGTGATGGTAGTAAAATTAATTAAATTAAAACCATCATTAAGAAAATAACCTAATTTAATATTTATTTTTAAAAATTCAAATTAATTACTAAAGAAATAATTTTTTTTCTCGAAGAAAAATACATACATAACAAAGAAAAACATAACTAAAAGCTAATATACTTAAAATAAAATCAATGAGGTTAATTAATTTTAAAATATTTAAGATTTTTCACTATGTAATTAAATATTAGTTAATTACTATATATAAAATAAAATTGATTGGGGCTATAATTAATTTTAAAATATTTAAGATTATTTTTATCTTTTATAGAACAATTAGACTCCGCTAAAATTTTATTTTTTTTTTTGCTAAATTTATTTTTGTGTTTTAGATCGTTTTGATGCGCTGATCTCAAAAATAATTTTTTTAAAATAAAAAAAACATCATTTTGATGCATTTCAACACGAAAAGTACTTTGAAAAACAACCTAACCACGCTCCCAAATAGACTTTTAATCTTTCCTCTCAAAACACAACTTCCCCATGCCACTTGAAGTGGAAGCTGATATACATTTAACATGTTTTTATATAAAAATCACATTTCATTTTTAAAATTTAAATAGTTGTTTTTTTAAATCCTAATCAAACACTTTTTTTGGTATTTTACTTAGTAAAACTAGAAAAGTAGGGGAAACATGCTCTAAATTTACCAAACCAATATAAAAAGTGTATTTTTAAAGCCACATCTAAAGCTAAGATTTCATTTCAACTAACTCATATCTAAAAATTATTCTTATTGTCAAACCCATTTCCAGAATTCTCATGGATAATTCAATCAAAGACAAACTACAGAGGATAGAGATCCCAACTACTGTACCTTTGATCTCATCTTTTCTTTTTTTTTATTAAAATGTATGTCTTTTTTTATTAAAATTAAAATATATATATTTAAAATTATTTTTTTATATTTTTACATCGTTTTAATGTGATGGTATAAAAAATAATTTTTAAAAATAAAAAAAAATATTATTTTAATATATTTTTAAATAAATAATACTTTAAAAAATAATTATTTTTATACCTTCGAATACATATAAATAACCCTGCTTTCAACCGTCCTTCGAAAAATAAAAAAAATATACCGGGCCTTTTCTCGTCCGGTATTGGTTTCTTATGGCCCACGACGTGCCAATCTACTGTAGTTTTCTTATGGCCCACGATGTGACAAAATTCTTGTTTCATATGACAGTTCTGTTTTTTTTTTTTTTTTATTATTCCCCTGCCCTTTTTTTTTCTTTTTTCTTAAAGTAGCCTAAGAAGTAAATGAGACCAGACTGTGCTGTTTAGAATAACCTGCTGTGTTTGAAAAAAATTAATTTTTTATTATTTAATTTTTAATTTTTAATTATTTTTTTATATTTTTAAATTGTTTTGATATATTAATATTAAAATTAATTTTTTAAAAATAAAAAAATTATTTTTATTACATTTAAAAATAAAAATTATTTTTAAAAATAACCAATACCAATACAAATCAACGTATGAGTAGTTGAATGTCATTCAAACTGTCAAGGCACGTCTTGGCAAAAGGAGAAGTGGACATGACCACAGATCAGCATTGGTGCTGTCTTTCCTTTCTAGCTCAACTTCCCAATTTCGCCCCCAAAACAATGTATAAATAATTAAATATAATAGAGGACTCTAGAAAGTTGCTCCAATATCGCAAGCATAGTTTTTAAAGCCTAACTGGTGTCCGGTCCGGTCCAATATTTGGATTTTCAAGTTTTGATTAGGTTATTAAATTTTGGTCGAGTCATTAAATTATTTGAATTAATTTTTTTAAAATTAAAATGATATAATTTTAGTAAAAAATTAAAAATTAACAGGTCGCAACCGGGTTTTTGATCGCGTTTTACTAGGTCATGCCGAGTTTTTTTTCTATTTTTTCTTCAACCCGACTCAGTTTCAGTCACAGATCTACCTGTCGGGCCGGATGAGATTTAAAAACTATCATTTCAGATTTTTTTTATTTTTTTTTCAACCTGATTCAGTTTTAATCTCGGATCTACCTGTCAGACACCGGATGAGATTTCAAAACTACCATCTCATGTTATAATAAAAGTTTTCTTTACTTTTTCATTGAAATGAAGAGGAAATTGTAAAAAAAAAAAAAACCCTTGAAGTGGTTTGAATATTGGTAGGTGTGCGTGTTTTACTTGTTTTTGCCCACAAGAAGAGTGCCTAATTAAAAAAAAAAAAAGTCTTGTGAACACATAATCAATTGGATTTGGATTATCCTTTAGATCACAAGTTCACTGTTACTTGTGTCTAGTTTCTTATCTCAATTAGCCAGATTTACGAGCCCATGTCGTATAAAAAAAAACAAGACATGATATCCCCAAAAAAGGGAGGAAGAATAAGAAAAAAAAGACACAAGTTCTAGGATTAAAATTTTTCTTTGTTAAAGGGGATAAACTATGTGTTAAAAGGGATAAACAACATAGTTTATATTTTACATTACCTAGATAACAAATGTTAGCTACTTCAGTGATAGGATACCAACAAGAGAATTTACCTTTCATGATTATATATAAATTGAAGTATAGGTAAATATTTTAAAAATCTAACTGCTAAAAATATAGTTTTTTATTGGATTCTTGCTATTAGCCACTTACATGTGTTATGTTGCGGCTGAGATTCCAAGCTAATTTTTTACACAAGAAAAAATATATTGGTATTGTAACACGTTTTCTTGTATAATAAAAATTTTAACTAGGAATTGAAAAATTGAAGCAAAATGAAAATTATATGAGCCAACAAATTATTAAAAGAGTTGTTTTAGTTCCTATGATCTAGTATATACAAAACATAGATATGCATATTAACATACAGAAGTAAAATAATTTACAGTACTTGTTGACATAAGATAAACTTAAAGAAATAGATTCAAATAATGATCAATCATTTGACCTTAAAACAATTTATTACTTTATAATATTGTTTTTCAGATTTACTCAATCTCTTATTCTTGCAAGTACAACCGAGAATAAACAGCGAACAAAAAATTTGTATGTTACTCTCTATAAGAAAGGATCCTTAGGATTTTAATAGAAAGAATGTAAAAGGAAAAAAGTTTTAGAAAGACTAGAAGTTTTCTAAATAATTGAAAATCATGTCAGAGTTATCTTGTTTTATAGGAAATTTATGGCAGTTAAATTAACGTTACTTTTATTTAAAATATACAGACATCTCTTTACAAGGATACAATTAAATTAATGTTACTCTGTTTTAGAAGATCACACTCTTCATTCATCAGATGTAACTTCTCATTCACCCGAACAATCCCCCACATGAATGAAAATCATTTGATTACAAAAAAAAAATACAAAGTAGACATAGGAATTTGAGAGTGACAGTGAAAAGTCTCTATATCAGGCGAGGTAACTCTGAACCTTTCTTAGTAAAAAACTATTGAATTCACTCGGCTAATGATGCAACCATATTATTTAATAGTTTCACCCACATTTAATTAGTATTTTGCCTATGTTTTATATATAAAATGCCTTAATATTCTTTGTTTTATGTTTTGAAGGCACTTTTAGATGAAAGATGCAAAAAGGAGTAAATTGGAGATAATTGGCAAATTTGACCTTTAGTCGATGTTTTGTGCAGAGCTTGAGCTTTGGAGGTTGAAATGAAGTGATTCCAGTGGCATTAAAAAGCTAACATCCATACCTTTCTGGACATCTAAGGCAAGAAAATAAAATAAGGAAGAGCATGGAAATCGCAGCCTTCAAAGTCAAATCTCGCAATCTGCCAGTGTTGACCTTTGGCTATTCCAACTTGAATATCTGGATCTACAGAAGTCCAATTGATGCAAAGTCAATTGTTTTGGATTCATGACTTAAAGTTCTATAAACGCTCCAAATTTCATCCAAAACCGATATCATATGAGGGAGATATGATTTTTCAAAGATGACATCTGAATTCTGCTAGCAAACAGGTTTCGTGAAGAAACGAGTCCAAATTACGTTCTGAAGCATCTAAACCGATATCCAAGTTTTTATTTCAGCAATTTAGCTCCTCTAAGTCAACGCTTGAAGATTTCATGCAAGGCTATTTCTCCTTTTTTAGAAAAATAGTTATTGAAGTACTTAAATGTAAACAGTCTACTTAATGGAGGACTATTTTGTAAAATAGAGACCTAGGGTTTCCTAAGATATAAAAAGAATGAGAGAAGAGAAGGGGGGCAGCCAGCCAAGAAGAGAAAAACGCCCCCTTCCTCTAAGAAACCCTAAATTATGCATTCTTCCTTCTTTTTGATTAGTTGTTCAACAAACATGCAAGGCTAAACACTTTTTCTTGGTTGCAAGGACACGGAAACCTTTGGATTTCAAGAACTGTGAGATTTATTTAACCTTGTAGGAGTTATTGTCGGCACAAACCACAAAAGTTTTTCCCAATAAGGGTCTTTCAACACGAAGAATTCAGTTTTCATTTAATTTTGTAAAATTACAAGCTCAAAAAAGAAAAAAGAAAAAAGATGGTCTTAGTAGCTACATAGGTGATTCTTATTAAAAGTATCTTGCAATACCCCACTTGAATTTCTTAAGCTATAAGAATCATTAAAAGTTTAGTTTATCCTGGTTTTCTATTGTAGGTAGCACTTTTCATCATAGAAATGGGCAAAAGTATTAATACTGAATTGACACATGATTTGATTGTTCTTTTGAACCTAGATCTCAAATCAACTTAGTTGGGTTTCTATCATGGCAATTCTTTGAATATAGGTTTCAATCTCATTTTCCTCGATGATTTATCGACTTGCTCTCTTATTAAGCCTTTTGTAAACATATTTCGAATGTTATCTTTTAACTTCAAATAGTCAATAGAGATAATCTCATTTGAGAGAAATTGTCTTACAATGTTGTGTCTTCAATGTATATGTCTAGACTTATCATTATATATACTATTTTATGCCTTAACAATTACAGGTTGGCTATCACAATATGCATATAGCTGGCACAAGTTTTTGCCAACTTGAAATATCCTCTAAAAAGTTTCAAAGCCATTTTGATTTTTCACCAACTTTGTCTAAAGCTATAAACTCAAACACTATAGTGGATCTGGCTATGCAAGTTTGTTTAGAGGATTTTAAAGAGACTGTAGCTTTTCTAGTAATAAAGATGAACCCACTTGTGGATTTTAAGTCTTTAGTAACATATATCCGATTAACATCGCTATACTCTTTGGATTCTGATTAACTTGCAAAAAACAGAGAAAATTAATAGATGGATATCTTGTGTAATGTAGTTCATATGTTAGTGTGAAGCCCAAGAATAAAGTATGCAAAAAAAGGGGGAGTTTATAATAATTTAAAAAATATTGTTATATATATATATATATATATATATATATATATAAGGGGCTAAAATAAGAAAAAGGGAGAAAGATGGGACCAAAATGAATTAAGAAGATATAGGACTATAAATACCCATCCCTTCTCTTATTCATGACTGGGGAGGTAACAAAAGGAAAATGGGAGGGAAAATTTTCAGATTTTCCTTCACCAAGCCTAAAAGAAAACACCTAAATTTCTATACCTACACAAACCTTGGATTTTCTACGTGGGGAGACAAACTGGGGCAGGAGATTTGCAAGAAGAAAAGGTGATAGAATTTCTAAGAGAAGAGGGAGTGGGAGGCCAGCTGCTTGTAGAGAAGAAAGAGGTTAGGAAACTTTAATCAAATCAGAAATCAAACCTAAATTTTCCTCCAGGTATGAAGTTCTAAACCAATTGGGAAAGCCAAATTAAATTCATGCTCATTAATTTGAAGTTTGAAAGATTAGGGTCCTTGAGTAAAATTTGGGGAAATGTGGAATTGATTGGAACTAAATGAGTTGAGCAGCATAAGTTACCTAAAAAGGATGGAATTATGCAAAGAAGATTTCAACAAAACCAAAGATCATGGGGAAATAGTGGCCGGCTATGGGATTGTCAGGAAAGAAAGGAAATTGTGACAGTTACGTTGTTTTCCTTATTGCAAAATTAAAACAGGTTTCTGGAGGTGAATAATAAGGAAATGTGGTGATTGAGTGTTTATATATAAAAACAAAAGAGAGAGAAGGAACTGATTTAAGGATCGGCCACTGGAGGGGAAGAAAAAACAGAGGAGAACATATGACTCCCCTGTTAATTAATTAGGTGTACTGTTGTAGTGTAGTTACAAATTGTAACTTATAAGGGAGAGGAACCTACGTTCCAGGTAAGGTGAAAACATGGCTGAAATTGATGTGGAAGTAGATTGGAAATAAAAATTGTAGGTACCTTCTCCATTGACAAAACATGGCAGATTCGTTGCCCTGGTTCCTGAGGGAATTTGGACCTGAAGATGATAGAATCTAGGGAGGGTCCATTCATAGAAGTTGTAGCTGAGAGTGTTAGCTTTCCAACAAGTCCAACCCCGTCTAATTTGGAGTCCTAGAACTTCATATACAAATGAAAATCTGAGGAGAGGTCAAGCTGCCACCCCTGTTGGCAGTTTCGGCCAAGTCGATAAAACGGTGAAATTTAGCCGTATTAAGGGTAGAATTTGTTTTCTCGCCCTTCATAAAATGTGTCTTGATCTTAAAAAAAAGAAAGAATAAATTGTGATCAAAATCGAATTCATGATGTCCATTTGGACTACAAATGGGCCGAAAATGTGAAAGGATAATAATGAGAAATGTAAGTGAAAAAGAGAAGATTGGTAAAAGACAAATGAGTATTATTGCCATTGTTGTTGTTGTGTTGTGATATGTGGACTAATATGAAATAATGATGGGTGTTTGTGGTTTCAGGAGGAACCGCGGGAGGAATACAACAACAACAGGGGAACGCAAGTCGAGCGTCTACAGCAGGTAGGTACTCGGTACCTATATCTCCTCTTGTTAATAATTATTTTAACTAACTATTGAACTATAAAAATTTGGTGCGTATTGATGAGGAAAAGAAAGGGGGAAAGGAAAGGTGAAATGGTGGGAAAATAGAAATGGAGGACTAAATTTAAATTATAGGTCCTTTTAGAGGAAATGAACAGTAACAACGAATTTTGATAATGATTGTTTCTCGAATTCGATTAGTCTGTCCCTGATATGGGAGGCTAATGATGTTAGCCAAGCTGGTTAACATCGGCATTACCTGTACATGGGAGGAGAAATATATAAAACTTGATTAACTATTCAGGTTCAAATAGTTAATGATATCGGCAGGTGACGTCGATATCGGCAAAATTTATAAACTTGATTAACTATTCAGATTCAGAATAGTTAATGATATCGGTGGGTGACGTCGATATCGGTAAAATTTGTAAACTTGATTAACTATTCGGATTCAAAATATTTAATGATATCGGCGGATGTAGTCGATATCGGCAAAACTTATAGACTTGATTAGCTTTCCGAGGTGAAAGCTAATGATGTCAAGAATCCTTGACATCGGCATACCCGAGGACCTCCCAAGGTAGTATAGAACAGTGATTAACTATTTCGGTTCAAAAAAAATATTTAATGACACAACGGTCATGTTAGTGTCGACATTTTCATGAATCTAATTAGTTGACCCCAGGATGGACAACTAAAGACACTAATGGAGGTCATTAGTACCGGTATAGTCTTTCTAATGTGGGGACAAGTAGTTAAAGGAAATAAACTGGATAATCCTCAAAAGAGATGGTGGTGGTGTATTGAAATTGCATATGACTTAAGTAGGTGGATGTGCTGTATAAATTTTCTTACGCGAATTGTTTGTATTTTAGTTATTTTTAATTGTATGAAAAATTTATGTTTTGCAGGTCCCTCCCATTCACGTCAGGAGTAGAATTTAGGTTCCTTATCCCTTTTGTATAAGTTAGGAACTTAGGGATTTTTATGTAATTTTGTTATACAGCAAACACATAACCTGAATAGAATAGTATACTCCTTATATTATTTTGTATTTGGAATATTAATATATTAATCTATACTTGGAAAAATTATAGCGTAATAGCTTATGTTCAGAACGCTAAACTGTGTTGTGCTTGTATATGAAATTTCAGTGCTTGGATAGTCCTCTTAATTAATAATTTATGCATGTGATATGAGATGGAGATTGAAAATGAAGATTTGTTTTAAGTATATTCTCGAATGAATAAAATGATTGAATGTACCCATCATGGATGTGATTATGGGTGGGATGTGATTATAATTGTGTGCAAGATAAATTGTCGATAACTTGGGATCTCCCGGTATAAAGGAGACTCTGCCGAAATTTCATTAGAAATTTCGGTGAATTTAACCAAAATAAATTTGCTCCATTTGCCCTTTATGTAGGAGTTAAACGAATATATATATTGATTGAAATTTTTTGAGGTTGTTACAGTTAGGGTGTATCTCAAATATCTGAGAACCCTTATAATGGCCTTCTGATTATCATTTCTTGGCTTACTTGTATATCTACTCAGTTTGTTAACTTTGTATGCTGTGTCTAGTCTAGTACAGTTCATAAAAAACATAAGACTTCCAATGATTCAAATATTCTACTTGAGATATTACATCACCAATATTTTTAGATAAATGTAGGTTTACATCAATCAATGTCTTAGCTATATTTTTCTCATTCTTGTCAAACTTATTAAGAATTTTGTCATTATAATGACATTGATATATTATTAAGCCATCATATGTTTTAGAAATTTTCATTTCTAAAATTACATATGCTATACCCATATCTTTCATGTCAAATTTACTAGTTAATATTTGTTTGGTGGTCTTAATGATATTAGCATTACTACCACATATCAACATATCGTCTATATATAAACAAACTATGACATATATTGTATTCATGTTTTTTATATAAACACATTTATTAATGTCAAAACCATTTGACAACATTACGTTGTCAAATTTCTCATGCCATAATTTTGGTACTTGTTTCAAACCATATAAAGATTTAAAAAATTTACACACCTTTCTTTCTTATCCTGGAACCTTAGATCCTTCAGGTTCTTCTATATAGATGTTTTCATTTAAGTTTCCATTCAAAAAAACATTTTTAATATTCATCTGGTGTATCTCAAGATTGTTAAAGGCAATTATAGCAATTAACATGTGAATGAATATTATTCTTGTAATAGGTGAATATGCATCAAAGTAGTCCAAGTTGTCTTTTTACTTGTAACCTTTTACAACGAGTCTATCTTTATATTTATCAATCAATCCATCAACTTTCATCTTTCTTTTGAATATCCATTTGCACCCTAATGGTTTATTTATAGGAAAAAGAACCACTAGTTTCCATGTATGATTTTGCATGATGGATTATATCTCATTATTTATAGACTCTTTCCAAAATAGTGTTTCTAGAGTTGACATTGCTTCTTTAAAGCTTTGAGGTTCATTTTTTAACAAATTATTTAGAATTTCATAACCATAATTTTTAGGTATTTTAGCCCTCTTACTTCTTTTAGGTTCCTCTTCCTTATCAACCTCTTGAGGGTCATTACTAATAAATTCATTAATTCTCATAGTAGTCTTTTTTTTCTTATATGTTTTTTCTAGGAAACAAGTTTTCAAAAAATAATACATCTATGTATTTAATAATTGTATTAATATGAACACTAGGAATATCGGACTTATGCACAAAAAACCAATAAGCGGCACTGTTATTAGCATATCCTGTGAATATACAATTAACAATTTTAGGTCATTTTGACCTTTTTAAATGAAGGAATCATAACTTTTGCTGGACACCGCCACACCTTCATGTATTTATAGGATGGTGTTCAACCCTTCCATAACTCATAAGATGTCTTATTTAAATTTTTACAATGTATTTTATTCAGAATGTAATTCACTGATAAAATAGCCTCCCATAAGTTATGAGATAATCATGTACTTATCAACATAACATACATTATTTCTTTCAATGTTTGGTTCTTACACTCAGGAATACCATTCTATTGTGGTGAATAAGGAGTCGTGTTTTGATGGAATATACCATGATCATTACAGAATATATCAAAATTTGAATCATATTCTCCACCTCTATCGCTTCTTATTACCTTGATCTTTTTGCTAAGTTGATTTCCAACCTCTCTTTTAAAATGTTTAAACATTTCTAAAACCTCATCTTTGCTTTTTAGCAAATAGACATAATAATATTTTATGCAATCATTAATAGAAGTAATAAAATACTTTTTACCACCTCTAGTTTGCACAAACTTTAAATCATAGATATCAATATGAATTAAATCTAGAGGCTCAATACTTTTGTCTATAGAATACAAAGGTGCCTTAATCAATTTAGCTTCCATATAAATTTCACACTTATGTTTTTGATGAATGTGAAATCTTGGAAATAGATCTAAATTACTAATCCTTTTCAATGTTTTGTAATTAATATGACCCAATCTATGATGTCATAAAACAAAAGACTTAACCAAATAAGCAAAAGAAAAATATGTATTAATCTTTTTGGTTTTTGGTACAATAGTTATAACATTGAGCTTAAAAACCTCATCACATAGGTATCAATTGCCCACAAATATCCCATTATTGGTGAGTACAAATTTATTAGATGAAAAAACCATTATAAACCTGTTTTTACTCAATAGCGAGTCAGAAACCATATTATTTTAAATGTTAGGAGCATAAACCATATTTTTAAGAGTTAGCTTTTTCCCATAAGTCATCTTCATCACCACCTTTCCATGGCCTAGGATTTTTCATATTGAAGAGTTGCTCATGGAAAATTGTTCTCCATCAGCTACTATTATATACTCATAAAAACTATTTCTGCCAGAGCATGCATGGTAGGTGCCTCCAGTAATCAACCCATCATTGTTTAGGGTTGTCCACGAAGTTGACTTCTAACACAACATCAATAAGATCTATAACTTCCCCATCAACATTCTCAATCATATTGGCTTGAGCATTCTTTCTTTTATAATGACGATAGTTCTTAGCTTGATGTCATGTCTTATTACAAACAAAACAAGTTCCTTTAAACATCTTTTTATTGTCACAATCACTAATGGGTCTTTTAGAATAACCTACTCCATTATGCTTCCTCTTTTTGGTCTTATGAATGTGTTCCACCATATTTTCCTTGGCTATCATGGAATGAAGAAGTCTTACTTGTTTTCAATTTCATCATTTTATTCTAATTTTTTATATATTATTTTTTCCAATTTTATCCTAAATTTTTTTATTTCTAATTTCTTTTCTTAGTCCTTTTGTAAAAGTTTTATTGATTTTTAATAAATTGATGGTATTATGTTTTTTAATTTGTTCCTCATTGTTGTGATTTCTAATTTTTTTTCTTGGCTCTTTTGTAAAAGTTATTATTCTTTTCAATTTCACCCTTCATTCAAATATAAAATTTATTTTGTATTTTAATTTTGATTCTCGTTCTTTTAATTGATATTAAAAATTTTTTTTGTATAATTTAAATTGTATTCTCAATTTCATCATTCAATATTGAATTGATTAAGAATTAAACTTCATGATATTTCCAAATAAGGTGCTTCGGGTCAAATGACCTAAGTCACGAGTTTAAAAGGTTAACTCGAGTTTTTATTTTTATTTTTACATAGAGCTTTATAATTCTCTTTATTTTTTTAAGTTATTATAATCTCATGATCTAGGTCGCAGGTTTGCGAGATATCCTGAGTTGGTTCAGTCCTGATTAATAGGGTTATATATTTATCATGCAATCTCAAGGTAATCAAGACTGGGTTTTTTTATGTCCTTTTTACCTATTTTTTTCTTCTGTATTTAATGGACTTTGAATTAAGATACATCATTTACCTCTTTTAAAAAAAATATTTTTCCTCATGTTATCTTAATCATTTTTAAAAAAAACTTTGATGATGTTGTTTTTATTTTTTTCTAATTGAAATAAAGTTAGTTTATTCGACCTAATCAAGTCTATGACCCGAGTTACATGTTTTTCTTTATTTTTTAAAATATGCTTAAAACACCCAAACATTATTTCTTGGGCAAAAAAAAATAGTTTGGCCCCACGACGAAGCGTAGGCGCCAAGGATAGTGGACTTTATTTTTAAATTGCAGAGCTTTTACACATTTGGAAATCTCATGGCAATTTGAATTGTTTTTTGGTACTATGTTGTTGCTTTTTAAAATTTGTTCATAAAGTATTAGATATTTAAAATCTATTATAAGAGAAAAATGGTAAAGATATTGATTTTTTTTATCGATTATGTGACTTGTGATTTTTTTTTTATCATGATGACTTCTGTTATTTATACGATGTATAGTCCAATAAAATATATAGACATTATCTTTTATTGGGGTGTTTGTAGATATAGTGGGTAGAGTTTTGACCTATAATTGTATCATACCCACTTTTGATATTTTACAAAA
>Ga0325400_1004048_pt1 | contig 13473 bp, 9 predicted proteins | sample PopdelMetagenome_2_FD_205662 | JGI IMG/M metagenome (GOLD analysis project Ga0325400, IMG submission 205662) | Populus deltoides microbial communities from Bellville, Georgia, United States - Xylem-PdKOR-R1 | ecosystem: Host-associated > Plants > Phyllosphere > Stem > Wood/Secondary xylem... | reverse complement strand
GTTCATATTCTTGGAAATACCTCGAAATAGTTGCTTCCATGTAATTGGAGGGGAAGGGTATATCCTTTTAAGAGAGGTTTTCATGCATAAAGGGATACAATTTCTCAAAAACTATGCTTCCATGAAGCACTGTGCCATTATTGGGTAAGCAGCTAGCAGCACACTCTACAACAATACAAATTGCAACAACGCGTTCAGAATGAATCGAGAACGCCGAGAGACACTTTCAGGCCAATATTGGCTACTGAATTGAGTGGCCTGGATTTATTAATGGCGGTGGGGTGCATGTCTAAGGCCGTGCACGAATAGGAAGCAAAAGGGCAAAAGCATCCTTAGATCTTGGGTTGTTGGCTTGTCTGTTAAGAATTTCTCTGAGCTCGATCGGCTGATATTCTGATCCAAAGAAGAAACAGTAGAAGTGAAAAACTTGATATTTTCTCTTAACAAACTCTTGCAAGACCTTCATTTCCCGTTTGTTTGTTTGCTAGAAAGCATTTGGAAAAGTGAATTTCAAGAAAAGATTTTCCGATATTTGCCGTTTGTTTGCTAGAAAGCATTTGGAAAAGTTAATTTCAAGAAAAGATTTTTCGATATTTGATAGTGTAATGAAAAATAAGTTGGAAAACACTTTCCAATGTTTAGTTATATCATGAAAAATAAGCTGGAAAATAACTTATTAATGTTTTATTTTTTTTAAGTTTATTAAAATAATAAGGAATAAATCTTACAAATTAAAAAGTTGAATGAGAATGAAATTGAAAAAAAAACAATTTCATAAATTATCTCAAATAAAATAAATAATAATTAAAATAATAGAAATCAAATAAAAAAATTAAAAGATGAAGAAATTAAAATAATAATAATTAACATTTCATAAATTATTTCAAATAAAATAAGTAATAATCAAAAGAATAAGGATCAAATTTGATAGATAAAAAATTTCAATTAAAAAATGATAAGGGAAAAGCAAAATAAAAATGAGGACTAAAGTTAATATAAAAATTAAATTTTAAGGGATGAAATTGAAAAATAAATATTCAAAACAATATATATATATATATATAGCAATCAAAAGTTTGAGGATTAAATTTGATATAATCGGCAAATAATATGACATTTCTAAATTTTTTACAACTTTCAAAAAGTGTTTTCCGTTCAAAATAAAAGAAAAACACTTTTCTAGAAACCAAACTAAATTTTTCTTTGACTGGAAAATATTTTTCATTGACCGAAAAATATTTTTTATTGATTAATTTTTCTAATAACAAATAAACATAATAAAATTTAAAAAATAATTTTTCAGAAATCACTTTTCAAAAATAAACTCGATGACCCTTTCGGTTCTTATTTATTTGCTTTTCAGTTTATTGAGATGCATAACGATGCTGCTTCTCTTCTTCAATCACAGGTAATCCCAATCTATGTCGTTTTCTTTTTTTGGGTTTTGATAGGGGAGAAAATCTACTTCATCGTACAAACCAAGTCTATAAAAATTATATCAAGCTTTTACAAATGAGAAAATTAAAATAAAATAAAATAAATGAAAAGATCCTTTGGGACATAGCATTTTGACTTCATGAATTCCAAGGATTTTTTTTTACCTAGATCAGATCCACTGAAACTATTGAAAACATTTTCATTATTAATTTAAGTACTCAGTTTTATGTTCTTGGGAGAGATATATTTATAATAAATCTTATATTAAAAAAAAGCAACTCCTGACATATCTAATAATTTATTAAAAAAATAAGTTTCCGGGTTACTAAATAATTGCCCACCACCCCCCGGTAAGAGGAGGAAGGGATAGAGAGAAAATAGACGCGCAAGGAACACGCGCGTGGGGGACATAGTGGGAGGGAGAAAGAGAAGATCTAAGCTGCAGGTTGTTTGTTGATAGTATGATGTCGGTGTTGTCCGAAAGGAATGATAATCTGTTTACGGGGAAAAAAATCTTGGTGGTGTGGTCATAGTCAAAGTTACTTAAATTTATGAGATGAGATACTCTCTTCACCAATCATATTCCACCAAAACTCCCTCTCACCTCTTCTATCCACCTTTTATTTATTTATATGCAAATAATAATATAATACTATATTATTCGCCATACGACTAATCTCACCAATCGCCATGCAAAAAAGCAACACCTTTTTAAATATTGCCTTGCTGCTCCAACCCATCTGTCCTTTCCCTTTCCCTTTCATTCATGCCCCTTGTGCTTTTGTTTTTCTATTCTTTGCTCCCCCTTTCTTCCTCTTATTTATTCATGGAGTTCCATGCAATGAAATTCTCTTCACTCGTGTCCTTTTTTATTGAAATTAAGATTCTACTTCCCCTTTATCATCGCCCCCCTTTCCTTTCACTAGTACAGGCACAAGAACATCAGGACAATTTAAATATGATCCATGTTGATCTTGGTACTCTTTTGAGCATCTACTACCAATTTCATTTTTTGACCATATATTTCCCCATTTTCATCTCAAAATTCACAATAATTTCGTTGTTTATATATATATATATATAAATGTTGGGGTCTTCCTGGGAGTATGAGTGTAGATGGAGATGGAGATGGAGATGGGGATGGGTTTTCTAAAGGCTACAGACGTCACCCGATGTAGCACAACGAAACTCCTAGCCGAGCAAGCAGTGTCATGCACTGCTACGTGGAACCTCACTGTCCTGAAGTTTTTTAGCAGCAACAACTTCTTCAGACAAGGACTTTGCAATTTGCATCGCCTTCAATGGTAGTTCTGGAAAATTGATCGTTTTTCAAGGCAAATTGAATTGCTTCCCTCCTTTTTAGAGCTTCATACTTAAGAGGATCGAAACCATTATTGCTCAAGCCAGCCCAACTGTCATGTCAGTGTTAGCACGTATTTCCACCTGCTTAAAAACGGATCTAAAACATCTTCACCGGGGAATAAAATGATCCATCAATAATTATAAAATATACTAAAACTACCACGTAGAACAATGTAGAAATCTACGATTATTTTTTTTTTCCCTTGCTTCCATCCTCAATTTTTTTTTTCCAACTGCAGCTTTATATGCTAAATTTGATGATAAATTTATTAATTTTTGTTGAGGATAGAAAAAAATTATAAAATAAAAACCCAAACCATAAAACATATAAAATATTACTTGAGAATGACGAGCAGAAAAAAAAAGTTATTAGTTTGATTTTTTTGATAATAAAAATCCTTATTTTTAGCATGAATGGTTTATGTTTGATGGAAAAAGTTCGATAATGATTGTTGTTTTTAAAAAAAAATGCATGAAAAACAAGATCAAGTTATGCTTTGATTTTATATTTGTTGATTTTGTTTTTTAGATAATTTTTAGATGTTTTGAGGTCGTTGTGTTATTTATGGAGATTTTTGTGGTAATTTAGAGGTGTTTTTATATTAAAATAGTTTTAAAATTGATTTTTTAACTTAAAAAACCCCCCTTTTTTTTTATTTTTGATGGCTATATTTTAAGTTTCACCAATCGAAATATTGTCTGCTGCATCTTTTTATTTTAAAAAGGTTTGTTTTCTAAAATTTTTGACGTAGATGATTAACAAGTTAGAATGGTTTGATACTAATAGGCAACACTTCCATTTTTTAATTTTACTTCATGGTTCACTCTTTTTTTTGTTTTTTGTTAGACTTTATGCGGACCACAATTTCTTTTTATTTTTTCAACATTCGGTAAAGAGTTCAAATATCTTCACATAATTTTAAGTTCATTAAATGATACCTTGATCCATTTTTTTTTCTTATTCTTTTCTTTTAATTTTTAATAGTGCTGGGGAATATTATGTTATCGTACAATTTAATAATAAGAGAGTTTATAATTATATGTGCATGTTTTTTTTATTATTTTTTTTCAATTTTATTTTTAGGGTTTTTATTATTTTTTTTTAACTTTATCTTTCAATAAATATTTGATTGATTTTTAATTAGTGTTCATGATTTGTTTTAGTTTGTTTTTTATAAGATCATCCCAATCTCAAATAAAATCTCAGCATTTTGTTAGCGTTTTATTTTATAAGCTTTTATTTTTATTATCATATAATTAGATAAAAAATAATTTTAATTAAAAAATAAAGTTATTAAATCGAGTTGAGTCTATGACTTGAGTTATGGGTTAATCTAAATTAGCTCTGGACGATTTAATATATTACCATCTTGATATTTTTTAAAAAATGCTATCTTATTTTAAAAAAAAAACCAAAATAAGTTTTAACTGGTTGTCCAGTGACATTTTTACTTGTGTCTCTAGATTTTATTTTTTTAATTTTTTATTTATCAAGTTGATTTGATCATTTCAAAATAATTCTTATATATTTTATTTTTTTTGAATGGAGCGCATAAAGTAACCTGGTTTAACCTAATTCTGATTGTAAATTTTTGAAGCTCAAAACCGTTTAGACTTAATAAATGGCCAGCTCAATAACAAACCCAACCTCATGGTGGCTACTCTTATCGAACACGAGCTTTGCCTAACTGCGGTTCGGGCTTATCCTATGCAACATCTAATCCATGATTTAGGCAGTCCTCTGCTTAAAACAAAACAAGACTTCTAATCGGGTCAAAACCTCAAACGGTGCAGCCACAATGGCTCAATATTTCACATTGTTATTGATCGGTCCCTTTCAGTTAGCTGCCGAAGCCCACAAACCGCAAGACAACCCAAACCTAATGCCCGTGTTGAGCTCTTACTATACTAACCAGGGACTAGGTCAGCTTCTGCCAGGCCCAATCCAAACTCATAGCAGTAATCGTTAGCCCAGTTTCATTCACTGATTTGACTGACAATACAAGGCAAAAGAAATGAACAAAAATGGCGGGGAACAACCACCTCAACTTATATTATATTTATGTATATACACAAAAATGGTAAAACTAATCTCTCAATTACACAAAAACATCTGCAAAAAACCTTTCTACTTTGGATGGATAAATCACTGCTGTGCAGCCCATCAACTGCCTTTAGACTACCCACCTCAGGCTCATGTACACGACCAAAATATGCCTTTGCCCCCAATACTCCACAACTTTTTCTACAGTCTCTGCGACAACATCAATACTCTCATGGAAATGCACGCTTACCTCGTTGTTCAGGGCCTCACTCGTGATCTTTCATGCAGCACCAAATTGGTTAGCTTGTATGGTTCTTTTGGCCGTCTTGATCTTGCACGCTTGGTGTTTGATACAATACCTCACCCGGACTTTCTTTCGTGGAAAGTGATCATCAGATGGTATTTTTTGAACAGTGAGTTTCGAGATATTGTTGGGTTTTATAATCGTATGCGAGTGTGCTTAAAAGAGTGTGATAATGTTGTTTTCTCCCATGTTTTAAAGGCATGTAGCGAATCGCGAAATTTTGATGAAGGGAGGAAAGTGCACTGTCAAATTGTCAAGTTTGGGAATCCTGATAGTTTTGTGTTCACTGGTCTTGTGGATATGTATGCCAAGTGTGGGGAAATTGAGTGTTCTCGTTCTGTGTTTGATGAAAATCTTGATAGGAATGTGTTTTCTTGGAGCTCCATGATTGCTGGCTATGTACAGAATAATCTTGCTCAAGATGGGTTAGTTTTGTTTAATAGAATGAGAGAGGAGTTGATCGAGGCTAATCAAATTACACTAGGGATCTTAGTTCATGCATGTAAAAAGCTCAGAGCTTTGCATCAAGGGAAGTGGCTTCATGGATACTTGATTAAATGTGGTATTGAACTTGGTTCTTACTTGGTGACAGCTCTTCTAGACTTGTATGCAAAGTGTGGAGTCGTTAGAGATGCTAGGTCTGTATTTGATGAGCTGCATTGTATTGATATTGTCTCGTGGACTGCTATGATCGTTGGGTACACCCAGAATGGCTGTCCTGAGGAGGCTTTGAAGTTGTTTTTGCAGAAGGAACAGATTGCTGTCTTGCCTAATGACGTTACCATCGCAAGTGTGTTTTCAGCATGTTCACAGCTGCTGAACTTGAATCTAGGAAGATCAATTCATGGTCTGAGCATTAAGCTCGGGTCATGGGATCCTATTGTCACAAACTCTTTGGTGGATTTTTATGCTAAATGCCAAATGAATAGAGATGCTCGTTATGTATTTGAGACAATTTCAGATAGAGATGTGGTTGCCTGGAATTCCATTATTTCTGCGTTTTCTCATAATGGTTCTGCATATGAAGCCCTTGAATTGTTTCACCAAATGAGAATGGGATCCGTCTTGCCTGATGCAGTCACCTTAGTGAGTGTCTTGTCAGCTTGTGCTTCCCTTAATGCTCTTCAAGTCGGTTCTTCTTTTCATGCTTACGCGGTAAAGAGAGGTCTTTTATCCTCTAATGTCTATGTTGGCACTGCGCTTTTGACCTTTTATGCCAAATGTGGGGATGCTGAATCTGCTCGTGTTATTTTTGATGGTATGGACCAGAAGAGCACTGTCACATGGAGTGCAATGATTAGTGGCTATGGAATTCAGGGTAATGGTCGTGGATCCCTTTCAATTTTTGGTGATATGTTGAAGGCAGAATTGAAACCCAATGAAGAGATCTTCACATCCATTTTATCTGCCTGTAGCCATACAGGGATGATTGGGGAAGGGTGGAGGCTTTTCACTATGATATGTCAGGACTACAACCTAGTGCCTTCAACGAAGCATTATACATGCATGGTTGACCTATTAGCTCGTGCTGGAAGGCTTAAGGAGGCCTTGGACTTCATTCAGAAAATGCCAGTTCAACCAGATGTTAGCTTGTTTGGTGCATTTCTCCACGGTTGCGGACTCCATTCAAGGTTTGATCTTGGAGAGTTGGCAATCAAGAGGATGCTAGAGCTCCATCCTGGTGAAGCTTGTTACTATGTGCTAATGTGCAATCTGTATGCTTCGGATGCAAGATGGAGCAAGGTTAAGCAGGTAAGAGAGTTGATGAAACAGAGAGGGTTGATGAAAACTCCAGGTTGTAGCCTGATGGAGATGGATGTTGATCATGACTTCTCCTTTTCTAGAGCTGCTTCTCTTGCATAGTTCATGCATCGATGCCATGATGTACTTGGAATTGCACAGAAAAAAATAGAGCTTTGTCATCTTAAAGATGATTGAAGTTGGTCATCGGGGAAGTGCTTGACGATGAGATCTAGGTTGATGGTTTCTTGTATCTTGAGCAATGAGCTGGAACTGCATGATGGATGTCACAGAAAAGCTTTCTGTGGTCTAGTCGTTTTATTGATGTGATGTTTAACTTCTTCCAGTTCTTCAAACAAGGCCATCGAGAATCTTGTTCGGTTATCTTTTCTGTAAGATACACGAGAGGAAACAAATAGACAACAACCAAACCGAGGGGCCAAGTCTCCTTGGATGTGCCTAACATATTTGGTAAGAGCTTCGCAATTTAATTACACAGATTTTCTTTTGATGAACGTAATCAAAATTTTATAAACACAGTTTTACTATATAGCTGGTTTTCTTGGTCAATCATTGGTTGCTGTCGTTATTTCTTTCCTTGATCCACAATATTAAGATCATCTTTTACAGCATGACCCACATTTGACTAGTACAATTTATTTATTTCTTGTGGGAGGTCACCATGGAAGTGAGGTGATTAGTTATTGAGTGTGATTTACTAAGCCCATTTAATTCCTGCAAGAGCAATTTATTACTGTGATCATATTTTTTAACGTAATTTATTTCTTGCACAATTTCACAATTTGTTTCGATTGTATTTCAACGCATTGCCAGAAAGGCAATAAAATTCTGCAAGTGAGAAACAAATAAAGGTGGTGACTAAGAGTCTGAACTAAACGCTTATAAAATTGATTCTGTTTTCATTTTATTTATCTTTTGCAATTCAGAAGTCTTATAGAGAGAAGTAAATTGCAAAACGCACGTGCAGAGATTTTTCAAGAGTACATTTTTACATTTTCATAATCTCACTAGTGTTGTCATCATAGAAGATACTCTTTCGGGGTGACTTTCATCTCAAGGAAAATAAAATTTACTGCAGGTATAGGGAGATCAAATTCAAACCATTCCTTACGATGTATTAAGATACTCGTGGAGACTGGAGATTGTATTATTATGATTGCCATCTTCTGCATTTGGATGAAAGACCGTCTGCCAGATTACATGGTGACTTGAGACCACTTTCTAGTTAAACCTGCTCGTGGGGAACAAAAGATTCCATGGTTAGTTCTTATGGATTGTTTCTGATTACTCTCTGGGATTTTTTTTTCCTCAATGGCATCGATGATCAATGCCACCTACTTCAGGTTGTCACTCTGTGATCTAGATAGAAACTTCTGGAAACTAAAGTAACAGTAATTCCAATGTGGAAATGCATCGTATTTCAGGACATTTATTGTTAAATTTCACCATTTGAAATAAAATTTCCTCTGGAGAATACACTGATATATCATTCATAAGTTAATTTCTTTGTCATATCCTGACTTGTGCTCCAGGTGAATCTAAATATTATATATATTTCCAATGATGTCGATATCTGGGTTCTCCAGTTAAGTTAAATTGCATTGTATACAGGAACCTTCTTCAGGTCTAAACGCTCCATAATTCCTCTGGTTTTCTCACGGCAGCCCAGTTTCCAATTTCTGCGTGGATATTAGATAACAAGGTGTAATGCCCACCCCGGTGTTTCGTGCTCTCATCTTCAAGAGATCCTTTTCAATTCTTGGGATCGGGTCCATCCTCTGGTGAATTCGACACCCATTAAGCAAATTACCCAAACACTAGAATCTGCAGGGAATGGCATTGAGCTGATTATTCTTTAGGCTCCACTGATATCACCAGGGTGACTCAAAAGGTCAACTGTACAGGCAAAGTGTTCCGAGTCGGGTTCAATGCCAAAATCCTTCATTAAGTCACAATAGAACTTTCCTTGCTCCACAGATCCTGAATGACAACATGCTGATAGGATATTCATGAAGGTAATATGATTTGGTTTTATTCCCAATTCTACCATTTGATTGAAGATGGTGATTGCAGCATCAGTACAACCATGCATTTCATGTCCAGAAATCATGGTGTTCCATGACACAACGCTCTTTTCTGACATGCTACGAAAAACTCCTTAGGCAGTTTGAAGATCTCCACTCTTTGCGTACGTATCAGTTAGAGCAGTTTCAATATAAAGATCCTTTTCTACACCATACATAATGAGTTTGTGGTGAAGCCATTTTCCCTTTTCGAGATGCACCGTGTCCTCGCAAAGCTTGAATTGCACTTAAAGAAGACCATATCAGGCATCTCAAGACAATCGAGATACATTTGATCAACCAGATGAATTGCCTCTAGTGAATTACCGCTCTGAGCGAACCGGAAATCATAGAGTCCCATGCATGCATATTAGAGCATTCTTGACAATCATAGAGTAGCTTGGATTGCACTACTCTTTTATTTGATATCAGTAAATATCAGGCATGCTAAATCCGAAGAACCACATCTCGAGTACATGCATATTAGAGCATTCTTGACAATCATAGAGTAGCTTGGATTGCACTATTTTATTTGATATCAGTAAATATCAGGCATGCTAAATCCGAAGACCCACATCTCGAGTACATGCATAATAGAGCATTCTTGACAAACTCGCCCAAAAAGCACTGTTTGATGGCATAACCATGTATCTGATGCCCAAGCTGTAATAAACCCACATTTCCACAAGCTGACACTGCACTTGACAGGCTAAAACAGTATTAGTCCTTGCCTCTGCATCTGCGCAAATAATACCAATGCCTCCTCAAACAACTCTTGCCACGCAAGAGAGAGTTATATGGCATGCATTTCTCTCATTACGTGAGGAACTTTTTTGCAATACCCTAGTTTACCACATCCAGCATATAATTCAATCAACACTGGCACTAGACAATTTTCTTGGAATGACATTTCTCTCTTCAGTGCATAATTATGAACGGCTTTCCCTACCCTAAACTAACTCAATCCAGCACAAGAATTGGAACACCCATTATGGCAACCCCATTCGGCTCCACTTTCAACTCTAGCATCTTCACAAAAATCTCAAATGCTTCCTTAAACCAACCGCTTCGATTATAACAGTAAATCATGGATGTCCATGAGATAAAAGTTCTGATGGCCACATTTACAAAAATCCTCTCAGCACTTAACAAATCATCACATGAACTATACGTTTCAAACAGGGAGATGCACAACGCCTCACAAGTGTCAGTTCTCCTGCCTTATCAACATAGCAAGAAATAATCCAATTCCATGAAACCGAGTCTCTTACCGGAATATAACCGAGTCTCTTACCGGAATATTATCAAACACCTTTCTTGCATTAGTTATGCAACCTAATTCTCCATATAAACCAAGAAGTGAAGTCTCAATAATAGGATTATTATCAAACCCATATTTAATTATCCTCCCATGAACTTTTGCACCAATAGCCATATCCCCAAAACCAGCTCAAGCTCTCAAAACTGATGGAAATACGAAGTTAGTAATTTGGGCTTCATTGAATAGCATCTTGTAATAGAGTGAAATGGCTTCTAAAGAGCTTGAGACCAAACATGGCATTTTCTAAGGACACCCGCATTAAAGAATCAGGGTTTTGGTAGGCTTCAGAGACAAGTTTTGGGGATTCAATGGAAACCATTTGAACATAGCACTCAATTAGTTTGGTGGAGGCTTGTGTGGCGTTGAAGAGATTAGTGACTAAAAGGTGGGCATGGAACTTGTATAACTGTCTTAAAGTTTTGCAGGACCTGAACAAGGGCCTGTAGCGTGTCATGCTGCTTCTTTGTTAACAAGCAAACAACATTGTGGATTGTGTAATGAAGAAATGCTGAAGTTAAAGCCCGCAATAGCAAATAAAGATTGGTTCCATGGGCCAGGACAGAAAGGGCGCCCTCCCTGCTAAGAGTTTAAACGTCCATTAAATCATTGGAAAAAGAGAGCAGAAAAAAGATTGGTTGAGCGAAAAGTAAAATGAGAAACCACGATATTGCACTAATAACTTAGAATCAGGCCATTCAGGGATATCCAAATCCAACCTCCCCAGCTTATGCAAGTTCCGGAAACAGGAAGTGCCTGTTCCACCTCGGAGGGAAGCGTCTGAGATTTCATGAATGAAACTATTTTTGTTCAGGAGTTCAGCAGCAGCAAAAGCCAAAGAGTTCAGGCAGACGAAAACTTGATCATAATAAATATTTTGGGAGTTAATCTAGCTTGGTCCCTGGAGCTTATTAAAACTAACTAATTACTCTAAATAATTAAATAATCCCTTGCCAGCATAGCATTTGTTTTTTATTGAAAAAATGCCTTGTTTTCCAATCAAAATTTCCCAACTTGGTTTTTTCTTTTCTTCGATTTTCCAAAAAAGAAAAATAATTGAATGTTATGGAGGGATTCAGTCTAATAATAATTATTTTTTAAAATGCTTTTTGTTTATAAATATATTAAAATAATATATTTTTTATTTTTTAAAAATTATTTTTAATATTAACACATTCTGAAAATATATATATATATATATATATATATATATATATAATTTTAAGTAAAAAAAAATTCAAATTTTTTTAATACAAAATAGGCCAAGTAACAAGATGAGTGAAAAATATTAATTAAAAACATAGTTTCTGAAACTATGAGATTAGTTTATTTAAACTACAAGGACTACGTTATAATTGAATTATTTTGGTTCTGAACAAAGCGAAACATAAATACAACATTGATTGATGTTTCAATGTCTACAGAGAATTGGAACCTCAACGAACAGGAATCGTGCTATGATTTCCAAAGATAGTTGGAAAGAAATTATATTGTGATTTACATGAATAATAGCCATGTACAAAGTTTTTATGCCACGTTGCTAACACATATGATCTAAATCAAATCACAACTGAAATTTCCAGAAAAACAAGAGGAAGAAAGCGCCTTCAAATCATACAGAGCTGGGATAATTCTACAAGCTTTTCAGCTCCAAATCTTTAAGATCTCACGCGGACCAGAAAGCAGCCCTCTCTTGCTTAAGCATCAGCACCACCACCGCTATCGTCATCTGGTGGATCCATTGGCACTTCATGCCGAGGCCTATTGTACTTTTCACGCAGCTGTTTGATTGGGATAAAATCCCCTGCTGCATCCATCCCATAGAATAGAAATGATGTATAGGGATGATCAAACCTTCCCTGCACATTGATCATATGCCTAAATACAGTCGAGCCAAAAAAAGCTAGGGGCATGCTTCATTTTTTTCAGAAAAAAAAACTTAACTTACCATATCTGGTTTCTCAGGAGCAACCAAATTTTCCTCGGGGACTGCAGAAAGGAACACCAATCTCATGTTCATGAAGGCATCGACATGAGTATTAAGAATGACCACATAACATCAAGCAAACAATCTGTGGTAATGCACAAAAAGGAAAGCAAACAAAATGCAGATTACCATATGCCACCAGTAGATTGGGATCCTCATGTACATCAACCAAAACCTGAAAAGCATGTAAGAACTTGATCGTGAATGCTCTGCATTATAACATGGCGGCTAGTGTACCAAAGTAGATGCACCGATAAGATGAACACTAATCAACACCAACTGCTTTTCTTATGACATTCATCTCAAATTGGACAAGAAGACAAATCATTGTATTATAACAGAGTATGGCTGCGACCCCAAGAAACCTATTGTTCAAGATCTATACTGCACAATTATTTTTCAACCAACGTTAAAAAAAATAAAAAATTCTTATTCAATAAAATCAACTAAATGTGTCTACTTATCATGTTATGATCTCCAAAGATAGCAGCACCGAAGCATTTGAAATGAATTTGGTCCATGGAAACTCCATTACATAGGCCAACCAAGCCTCTAGGCTCTAACCTCAACTCTTTTAGCTCAAAAGAGAAGAGATTCCATGGTATGAAGGAGGCTGGGGGGAAACCATGCTCCTTGAAACTTCACTCCAAAAACGAAGTGTTGGATTATCCTCTTCCACATTTTAAAAAATAAGGGCGAGGGGTACAGAGTTAAGCTTAATTAAACCTGATAAAATGGCTGACTAGAACCACGAGCTAACTTTTCAACCTGTGCTGTTTCCATCCATGAACTTGACTCACAGCATATTGGATCCATTCCACAAACCACAGCTTGATAGCCTAAGTTCATAATATACCTTTCAGTAGCAATAAGATAATTTAGATAGGCAAATAAGTGCAAAATGTAAAAGCAACCAGTAGAGTTAGGATTCTTCCATGAGGAAATTCTGCTGGCACATAGCAAAGGAGAACACATCTATGGAAATTATAGTTATTTGACCAATATGGAAATTAGGAACTACTAAATATTAGAGAACGAAAAGCCAGCAAGCAGCTTTGGAAGTTTGTTACAGGGCCAAGATCCAGACTGTCTCACGAGTCATGGAAACATAAACATCAGTGAAGTACGAATTGTTGACACATCGCAACAGGATAAACAACTCCTAATTTTTAGTACTAGCACTTTAATTCTTCTTAT